>Ga0123352_10014126_pt1 | contig 12701 bp, 7 predicted proteins | sample TergutLab28metaG_FD_89700 | JGI IMG/M metagenome (GOLD analysis project Ga0123352, IMG submission 89700) | Labiotermes labralis P1 segment gut microbial communities from Petit-Saut dam, French Guiana - Lab288 P1 | ecosystem: Host-associated > Arthropoda: Insects > Digestive system > Gut ... | reverse complement strand
TGTACCGATATTATGACCTGTACCGGAGGCTGCGGTTACAGTTTTTAGTACTCCTGATGATGGGTGCTGTGACACCCGAAACATGTAGAGTGACTTTGCAGTAAATGAATATCTGTATACTGTTGCATCTTGTTGGATTTTTATTAAAATTGGTAACAGGAGGTTTTATCTGACGGTTCCGTTTCTTTTGTCCGAAGACCAACATAGGACAAAACCTCAGAAAGGCTTAGGCTACTTCTGCTTTACTAAAAAATGAAGACCTTAAAAATAAAGTTAGGTTACTTCCGTGACAAATATAATTCCCAGCCGAAGAGGAACACACAGTTTTGCAAAACTTACCTCCCGCTCGAAGACCTCCCTTTCACTTAATTGACGGTACTATTGTGGCATACTTCCTTTTGGCTCTGAGGAAATATCGCGTGTTTCCTCGTTCAGGCGGAGATGGTTTCATTAAATGCTGCCAACTTCCGAATCCAGCAGTTAATGAAGCAAAGCAAAAGTCAGTTTGTAGACGTACTCACAGATAACTGCACGCTACAATCTGTCAATATCAAACTGTCATCAAAGAAGTGTACGGCATTAAGGTGACCACTGTGCTTCATTGGGAAGCAGTTTGTGAAACTTTCTACTGTATTTGACAGTGGTCAGAGAACTGCACGATGTGTTTCGGCACGCAAAACTGCAATCCATTCCTTATTCAGTCCATTCGTCAAGTATACTGGGCTGATAGATCTTTGTTCCATGAATAAATGACGATGGGAATTTGATCAGCAATTCAACAAAAAGTCATTCAATTTCACATAGATTTCATGACCGAATAGTGAAAACTTAGCAAACCAATGTTATTAACATAATCAAACCAAATTTATTTGTTGGGTTTCAAATAAAATTCTCTGGCTTTTAATAGAAGCACCAGGATTTGTCAGGGTCCATCCACTACATTTATTAGTAATGACTACATTTATCTTATGGTAAACTACCTTTTGCAAGCTTCTAATCTCATAGGAGTTATTTTACACAACAAAATATTTCTATATATAATGCTTCTTCCTTCATTGACTCCAAAACTTACCCTGTTGTTTCCACTTGGTTTTGCCACTTTCCATTCAATTTACATAGAAATTTACCTAATTTTTTTAATTCTGTAATCTTGGTACATACGATTATATTATGTGCTCTTTCTTCATTTATGTCTAGTCATTTATTGTTGAAAACTGTTCTCTCCACCTCTGTATCCGTTTATGTTTCATAAATATACGTATCTCATTTTCTTCTTCATTACAAAACGCAAACCAATGTTATTAGCGAATAATTCCACACGACCTGGCCTCTACAATATAAATGATAAGATGTGCTTACGTAAAAATATAATCCTCCGGCATTATATTTACAAAACCTGTTACTAATAGTACTTCTCATCTGTAATAATAAGGTCGTTCACGAAATGGAACAGATTTATATCCTTTATAGGCTTACGGATGAGAAATGGTGGCTGAGAACAAGATGCCCTTTAGATCAAAGGTGGTCGTTACGTGCCGCTGTCTGTCCAGTGAAGCACAGGCATAAGTCACCATGTTGCAGCGATTTTTATTGTACCGTTCGGCATAAAACGCTGAGCGGGTCGAATATAGACAGACAACTCTACTTGAAAACGCTAGGATTCGCCGTGGGACGAGCCACTTTCCCCAGCTTTAATGAAGCCAAAAGAGTCACTGCCGATCCCCGTGGCGCAGCGGACTAAGGCTTGGGTGTGCGGCCGCTCGCTTGCTGAGATTGTGGGTTCGAATCCCACCGGGGCTTGGAAGACTGTCTCTTTTGAGTGTTGTGTGTTGTCAGGTAGAGGTCTCTGCGTCGGGCTGATCCCTCGTTCAGAGGAGTGCTGAAGAGTATGGTGTGTCTGAGTGTGATCATGAATCCTCGACAATTAGGAGACCTTGGCCCATTGGAGCTGTTGTTCCATGGTAAAAAAGAATTCATTACCTTGTTCAAAAGAACCAGCCACTCTTACACGTAGTCAAATACATCAAATTCACAAACCCCACCCTATTCCTTGGAAATCAATTTTAATATTATTCTCCCAAAAATCTGAAACAGTTTTACATTCTCGTATGCTTATAACCCCTGTGCACTCTATCTAAACTCTAAAATGGCCCATAATGTGACCATTTACATAACGCCAAGAACTCTTAAGTAAAATAACTAGCTAAGACAGTGCTTCCCAACACGCTTCCGCTGAACATCTTCACGTGTTCCGCTAAAAAAAAAAGTGTAATTTACAAGTAACAACTTCAAATACTTAAAAAAATTCAATAAACCGTCAAAATATGGCAGGAATTTTTGCCCGGCAATTAGCAATACTGGAGTAATCTCCGCATGCTGCCAACTGCCTTTCTTTTGTTTCCGTTTCAATAGGCAGGGGTTTCAAAAATGTTTTGGATTTTCCTACGCGTAAAAAATGTGGGGCAACAAGGGTCTAAAGCTCTAAATGCCGAGATACGATTTACGATAGACATACAAATTTTTTCTTCTTCACGACAAACAGACTTGCTTCAAAGCCACCTATTTTCATGTCATGTTTACAGCAAATTGTATCCGCAGGCGCAAGATGGCAGAAACCTGAAGCTTATTACTTGATCTAACCAATACATGAACTATAATTCTTGCATACTGTTGTACTTATTCATGGTGCGATGCTTAATAACAGGAATGTTTTCAAAGAGTGATATCTTTTTCGCCTGCCAATTTTAGTGACTCTCAAGCGACAAAGTGTCACTGTACTGCCCCCAAAACTTAACTTCTAGCGAAATCCACAAATATACAGCTTAATGTCGTTACAAACATATCCTGTATATATTGCAGCATATCTTAGGCATACACTCCTTTATACGCTTCAACGTTATTTATCTTTAGAGATTTTGTATACATATACTTCGAAAGGACGGGTAGTTCAGTCGGTATAGCGACTGGCTACGGGTTGGACGGCCCGGTGATCGAATTCCGGTGGGGGGCGAGATTTTCCGCACCTGTCCAGACCGGCACTGAGGCCCACCTGTATAATGGGTACCGGTCTTTCCAGGGAGTAGAGCGGCCGGGGCGTGACGCTGACCCCTCACCCCTTCTAGTGCCGTGGTCAAGAAAGAGTAGAGCTACACCTCTACTCCCCCATGGGCCGTAGAGCCTTTACAGAGCCTCAGTGCCTGTACAAGGGCGCACTTTACCTATATACATCGAAGAACCGTGTTCTTCTTAGGCTTCAGGTCAAAAACAAGGACGCAAGGCCTATTCTGGTGGGCCCATTTGAAAGGGACAGTCCCTGCCACTGGACGCTGTTGTTAGAAACCCAAGGCTATAAACAATGTCCAATACATTATTCTAGATCTCTGGATACACTTCATCAAAATTGTTTAGAGTTGGATGAAACAACTACAGCTGTTATTATGGGTTGATTCGCAGGCTTCATGTGTAAAAACTACAGTAAGCGCTATATATAACCACTATAAGTTATTGTGTAATTGTGTAGCAAAATATATTTGTGCCCGCTCTTTTTATGGGTGTGAAACTTGGCTTCTCACATTGAGGGAGGAACATAGGCTGAAGGTGTTCGAGAGTAGTGTGTTGAGGAAAATATTTGGGCCAAAGTAGGACGAGGTAACAGGGAAGCGAAGAAAACTAAATAACGAGGAGCTTCACGCTCTGTACTAACTACGAAATATTCGGGTGATCAAACTGAGAACGAGAAGGACTAGGCATGTAGCACGCACGGCGGAGATGAGAGGTCCATACAAGGTCTTGGTGGGGAAACTCGAGTGAAAAAGAAGACCTAGACGTAGATGGGTGAATAATTTTAAAATGAATCTTCACAGAAATGGGAGTGGGGACATGGACTGGATTGACCTGGCTCAGGATAAGGACTCGCGGTGGGCTCTTCTGAATGCGGTAATGAACCTTCAGATTGCATTAAATGCCGGGAATTTCTTGAAATGCGAAGAACTATTAGACACTCATGAAGGACTGAGATCCGTTCAGTCAGTTATATAATTTACAAACGTCGCAGCGACACGCTTAACACTTACAGAGGAACCGCGTGCAGGCCGCGGGTTGACTGTCCCTGGAAAAGCCCCTGAAGCTGAAACTCTCATTATAGCAGCCTCCCCTCCCCAAAAAAATTAGGGGGTCTGAAAAGCTCTATATTTAATGTGTTCTATATAAGATATACATATTGGTATTATTTTTAAATAGTAACAATGACAGAATCTGAATTTCGGGCCGAACGATGAGTTGATGATTAGTTAGGAATACAATTAGAAGTGATCGTGGAATAATTCGAGTAACTATCTTCCCATCTGTCCGGAGGGAACAAGGAAAATCAGAACAGACTTACTATCATAAAGACAACCGACGTCGTCGCTATGCGCCACCGTAACATAAGCCTGAAAATGATGAGCAGTGACAGCCAACCAGCGCGCCGCAGGACCCATGTAGCTCGCCAAAGTTGCGTACCCGGTACACGAGTTTTCAAATGTACTTAACTTGTCTTCCCACGTCAGAACGCAGAACAGATTACTTAGAGAAATAGTAAACTTCGCACGCATAGTTAAATTTTGTAAATTCTATTTATGTTTAACATGTTTCGTGCGTTTTACATTGGAAGACACCGTACGTTTAGAATTCAGAATGAGAGGAGTGGTCAAAATACGGAATTGTAAAATCCACCATCTGCCATACTGTTGTATCCACCGAAGAAACTATTCTGATCGGACGTATCTCAGATGTTGTCCGGTCAGGGCGTGGATCCGACTTCGTTGCTTAGAAGGAGTGAGGGAGTGTGTTGGCTATGCACTGTAACTTTCAAAGATTTCAGCCGATAGCCTTTACTAATAATTAGCAGTTACACACAAGAAAGAGGAGAGTAATTAGGCACCACTGCTGCCGCCGGACTCGCCAGATGATCTCGGGACGTCTTGCCCCAGAGGATGCTTGATCGAGAGTCTGCGTAACGCAACGTAAGGTTTCAAGTAGAAGATTCACCGTCAACTGACGGGTCCCGCGATCGCTGGTCGCCTTAAGTGCTTAACAGAGTAGACTGTGTTTGAAATATGACACATGCGCAGAAACCAGATTTCGTCTTTCGGCGAAACGGACGAGTCCATTTAAATTGGCGGGGGCGTCAGTTTAGTCGACTACTGACAGCTGAGGTGTGCGCATCAGCGGTTAGTAATACTGGATAAATCATGTTCCGAGACAGTGTGAAGGGTACTGGCTACCCACTCCATTCGTCAGTTTCCCCTTCACTTCGCCTCCCGTATGTCACCGTGTGCCATCACATTTCAACTGGACTCTACCACTGACCGCTCTGATTTCGCGGCAGGCGTGTGCGTACAGAGTTCTTAGAACTATTTCCCTTGACCTGCGTAACGTAAACTCTAGAGCTGCAATGAACATACGGCGATACACATCAATAAAATGATTACGACAAAACAGTAATACAATCATGCTGGCATAACTATGCAACAGTACCTTTTACAGCACTACGTAATATACTTCTAATAATAATTAGTGCAAGTGCAATTGTCACAAATGCATACAAAGGCATTCCGTGTACTTTTAAGATGTCTGTGATACAAAAAGAATGAAAGCTAATCACTGAGGTTTTTTCCGTTCTTAAAAATGATCTAAGTCGTAGAAATTAAAGTAAAACCAACTGCGATATTAATTTTCACTAATTACGAATTAATACTAATTTTATTGTTTTTAACCAATTGGTGTGTAATACATTTTCACTGCAAATAAGAATTTTACTGTTACACATTATTCTGCGCCCTGCAGAGGGTTTGGAAACCATAAAATTAAGTTGAGCAATATAAGGTTGCTCTACGCTCGTCTATAATCTGTGACCACTGCTTAGGTTTGGGCGACAAGAACACACATGTACGCTATGTTGTGTAGGTAGCGGCCTCTGCGACCAGTTGATCACTTCTTCATAGGAATTCTACCGCGCCCGCACGTGTGTGTCTAGTTTTATGTGATTCAGAAATCTCAAAAAGAGGCGGAATAGGCCTGAGCTGGACTGTAGCGACACAAAAAAAGTACGCAAAGGATCAGTGTGTTGTTATTATTTATTGCCTGTGCTATTCTCCGTGTAATGCACCGAATTATTGTATGGGGCACAGCATGCTACGTTAACTTATGTTGCTTTGTTTTTTTTTATTTTTGTTCCCCCTTCTCGTATAATCAGTAATGGGCAGTAATGATGTGCACAGAACAAACATCAACACACATACACACACACTCTACAGGGTTTTCCTAAATTATACACAAATCTGCCATCATAACTTCTGAACTGGAAGTAGCAACTTGGCCAGGTACGTTTTAAAAGTAGCGCCTTGTGCTTAAGTTTTCATTCAAATCACCAGATGACATTCCACTCGTGCAGAGCTGCTTATAAATCCTGCCAGTCATCATGAAGTCGTATACCGGTGCGGAACGCGCACAGTGTTGTTTGTGGTTGCTTGGATTGGTCGTGGTGGAACGACAGTTTGGCCACCACGATCGCCTGATTTAACACTCCTGGACTTTTCTGTGTGGGGATAAGTTAAACACAAAGTTTTTTTTTTTTTTTAAATTTTCCTGCAAGTTTTGAAGAACTACGGGCACGGATAACAGAAGCGGTTGCGACCATATATGCGGACATGATTCATAGGTTGTAGAACGAAATCGCTTACAGATGGGACATCTGCCGCGTGACAAGAGGAAACCACATTCAACACCCGTGAATATCTGCAGATAATATTTAAACATATACTGCATTTTGTGATATATAATGCTCTAAGTTTTCTACTTGTTGTTTTATTATAACTTTGTTTTGTGTAATTAATGTAGGAACGCCCTGTACAGTAAAGGATCAGAGTTGGCTAGCAGACTACGTCGGACTTCTGTTGAAAACAACATCCATATTTACTCCCGGCACTTTGGGGAGCAATGAAGACACAACTTGGCATAACATAAAGGAACCACGGCCCCCTAGCCTACTCTCCCGCTACAACAGCACCTCGACCCGGACTGCTCCCACTAACATCATCACAGCACCTGCATTCCTTTGGTTATGCTTTAGAGCACGAAATACCCACAAAGGGAGTCTGTCTCGGAGTTCTCTGAAAATTTCTTCCCATTATTTTCTGTGACACAGTCTACTACTTATTAGTTCCAAAATCACCGACGTCGGGAAAACTGGAAGAAAGACATTACCTGACAGAACTGTGGGGTAGTTGGGAGGATAATATTAAAATGAATCTTGAGGTAGGGTGTGAGAGCGTAGAGTCAATCTCGTTTGGGAATGGGACTAATGGTGGGTTATGAAAAACAGGATAATGAAATTTCATTTTCCAAGAAGGACTCGAATTTCGCGTAGCTGAGGTATTGTTGCAGCTTGAAGAAGGACTTTAGTCCAAAGAATTAGTCACATTTGGCACTAACATTTGTATTTTAACTATTAAAGAAAAGTATTTTTTTTTCCTTTTCCTACTGAGTGTTATTTGTACAGATCGGACTCACATTTACTTACAACGACGATGTTTTTCTGAATTACGTTTTAAGTACCATGTACAGGCAGCTTTGTCACCCAATAAGTCAGTATCTCAAACTATACACTGTCAAATATGTGCTGTTGGTAATGACGGTACAGGTCACTCCATGACATGCTTATGGGGGAGGGGGCAGAGGTATAGCGACAGCCCATTCAAAACCTGGTGCTAGAAGGAAGTGGGTGGTAAGAAAAATTCTCAGGCCGCTTTAACTCTAGGAATGGCACGGTAACCATTCCAGAGAAGTCTGGGTGAGCCTCGAAACTATTCTGGATGGCACAAAAAATTGACTCGATCCCCGGACCGTCCAGCCTACAGTGAGTCGCTATCCCGACCACAACGTCAGTAGTACGTTTTCTTGTGTAATTAACTTCTGTCCTTTGCAATGCAGCAACCATATCACGTGGCCAATATCACCAAAATAATAAAAAGAATACTGTCACTCTTACAGCTCGTGACTGTGGGAAAGTCCCCACGCTAATTGGGCTGCCTCCTGTTACATTAAATTAAATAGCACTTATCGTGTCAGACAGCTGAGTGAAGTTTGTTTTCCTAATGGCAGGTACATTGACTGTTTATCATTGACCTATCCAACCAATAAAAGTAAAATGTTAAAATTACAGTATAGATACTAAAAACATTCAAAGTAAATATGAAAGTCCTAATGATAAGAAATAGTCACAAAAATACTAATAGTAAAAAGACAAAGACAATTTTCCATCATCTTTGTCCTGGCCTCCCAGTATCGCTCACTCTCTGTCCTATCAAGTAGTGCGGTACATGGTCCTGTGGCGGTTTCTGCCCATGGGTTCGCAGAGGCTGCATAGCATGCAGTAGGGGTCAGGGCGGATTCCAATGCGGTGAAGATGCGTACCCAAGCAATCATGCCCAACGCACAGTCGAAATTCTGCAATTGCCTTTCTCCTTGGCCACTCTGGTACAGCTGAGTGAAGTAGTTATGTGAATAAGGAAACACACTATTTCCGAAGTTGGATATCGAAAGATTTCATAAGATTTATTTCCTCTGAGCAAACGCCGAAAGAAAGTTTAAATTTCTATATTTTCTTTAAAATTACATCTCTGTGTAGCCCTCAGCACAGATTTCCTCAAAAATTTATATTTTAATTATTTTTCTGTACATTTTATTACCTTAAGGGGCACACAATACACCTAACTGCACAAGTCCAACAGTTAAGAGAGATAATTTTTTAAAAGTAATGACCAAGCGCCCACTGCCTTACATCCCCGAACAACTTTCTATTCCCCCCCCCCCCACACACACACACACGCACACTTAGATGTTGCACACACTCAGTAGTTGATACAGAAGTGTCATACAATCTGAGAACAGATGAACGGCTACGTTCTAAGGCTGCTTATGAAACCCGTTTTCACCACATATATTTTACCGGTCACTGACGATTACCGGGTAACGCGTCCCTACCTTGTAAGAGGCAAGACAAAGTAATTACAGATGCAAATAGTGGATCGTTTTTGTGTAGCTATCGCACGTTTCTCTTGCTCACGACCGCCCTGACTCAACAGACTGAAAAGCGCTGCAATTAATTAGAAATTCCACCCCTTTGTACACATCCTGGTAAGCCATTGGAAGGATTTCATGATGTGAACCCAAGGGCACCCGAAACACGAAAAGGCGAATAAGAGAAATACAACGTTTAATTTAAGTTAAACAGAGTGCAAATTATGTAACAGAGGAAGTCACAAACTCAAGCGAATGGAAGTTTGCATATTTTTAATTTTAGGTGTGCCTTAACCCTGAATCAATTGGTAATGTAAACTCTACCAGTTGCTGATAGATACATAAGGAACGTCGGTGGGATAATGACCGGCAGGCGAAAATCAAAGTGTTCTGAGAAAATCCTGACCCATTGTCACTTTGTCCGCCACATAAGTCACGCGGCCTACACGGGGAATGAATCTAGGCCTCGAGGGTGAGAAGCCGTATAATAATTCCCTCAGTCATGGAAGTTCGAAAACGACAACCAACCAACCAACCAACCAACCAACCAACAACCAACTAACCGACTAACTAAATAACTAACCAAATGACTAAATAACTAGCCAACCAAACAACCAACCAACGCCCTAACTAGCTGAATGGCTGACATGAATAAAGAAACCAAACTGAATTAACTTGAAGGTCATAACCAGTGTGAACCCAAATGTAAGATTGCCATTATTCCTTTTTGTTATTAATATTTTATTATACTATATCAAGATGTCATTACTCATGTTAACATGTATTTACAGGAGTGCTATGCCTTAGGAAATATATTTTTACCCTCACGAGTAAAAATTTTGATGCAATTAGGTGTTGTTAAGTTCAACACAAGGCAGCGAACTTCAATACCATTTATCAGAAAATCAATATGTAATAAGAAGAAATATTTATTATTCTCACTCTACCTTCCACGAACCAAAAAGATGCATTATATTATCTTAAATCTTATTTTGTTATTTGATAGGGACAAAATATACGGACTTCGTTCCTTATTACTATTAGTAAGACTGTTAGATCTTTAACATTGATTATATTACAAAACAAAACTTTCAAGTCATCCCAGTTTACACTGCTCTTAATGGTTGTAAAGTTTGTTAATGTGCAGGGAATTAAGTTACTATATAAGCATCATACTGAGGAGAAACTTCACGTCTACACATGTTCCTGTAAATGTTGCTGAACTTCAAACAAAAGGTACACCAACTCAATAAGCTCTTAGCAATTTACTGGCGTGTAAATATTGTTCTATTGATGACATGTGTTACTACAGAATATAAGCATGTACACTGAATCAGTCTGGCTCAAGACAGGGACCACTTATGGGTTTTTGTCAAATTTGTTTGTAGTGATATAACAGGTAAGGATTTACTGGAAGAGCCGAAGGAGCATTAGCTTCTTAGGAACAAATGCTGCTCCAAGAACTAATACAAAGCTTCCAAGAGTGATGCAATTCCCTTGGCCTACTTCCTATATGAGAGGTTTCTGCTGTCTCACACTTCCAAATACAGAACATGTAGCATACCCCACATAATCCAACGCCATGTTGCATAGTTATTACTCATACGCTTATATTTGTTAAGGCAATCAAGAAATTCTTTGCCTTCTGTGGAGTCAGTGGGTTCGATATTAAACTCACGAGACCGTCAGTCGTTCCCATCCTGAGCCCAATAAATTCAGTCCTTAAATTTCCAGCTCTTTCTTCAATACCCATTTTAATAGTATCTTCCCACATACCCACAGGTCTCCTCATACGGGATTTTACTCGCAGTTCTCTCAGGTTACGTGCCCCGCCCAAGTCATCATCCGTCCTTCCCAATTCCATATGGTACATACCACTTACGAAGTTCCTTACTGGATAATATCGTGTTTTCTCCCATCACTGATATCTGTGAGGTCCAAACATTAAAATCAGAATTCCCTTTTCAAACACACTTGGGTATGTAACAGAATATATCGCAGCTATTGTAACTTTGTGACATAATTTTATTGTTATGTAACTCTCTTTGTGCAATAAAACACTATAAAATTATCACAGCAGACGTTCATCATTGTCGAGTGGGTAGAACATGTACTGCAAACTGGGAGAGATGGCAGTTTTAAATCTTGATGCAGACGCAGGTTGTGTTTGTACGTTTTTATGGACTTCCTTACTTACCTGGGTAGTGCCTTAAATTAGGCCACGAAAGCTTACTAGCAAGTCTTTCCTAGTTTGCTAAAGTTCCGTCAATTGATGTTGCTTTAGTCTGGCCTAGTGATAGCGTCGATAAACAAATTACAAAAATTTTTAAAAATCTTACTTTTTTCGTACACAAATAAGTTGTATTGACACATGGTGTTGCCTATATTTCTAAGTTCTGGTAGCGAGGAAATAGTGCAGAGTAATGAAACAAGAGGAATATGAGTTCAGACACACAGTATAAGCCTTAGGCACTTTCTGGTTCGTACGGACAAAGCGAATGAAACTCTGAACCACCTCCGGCAAGTCAGAACTGGCCACGCTACAACTGAGATTTGTGTTCCCATTCGGTTGCATGTCAAAGATAAATAACGCAGTGAACAAGCACACTAAAGAGTTAAAATTGCGACGTGCCACTACATACAAACTTCAATGGAGCTAAAACTGAGTTAGGGTTGGAACGGATTTGGGAGGGAGGTTGTATGTTATATTGAGAAGAAAAATGTACGTTAGATCTTAAGCAATGACTCAGCGTAAGAATTTAATTTAAAAGGTCCTAATTAATTCTACATGTTAATCTTATTGTATATATAAAGTATCAGATATTCTAGACTTTATAAATATTAACAATTTTATATCGGTGTTAGTCTGAGAAAACTGAACCACAACATAACAGAAGCCTAGGTTAACTTGGTCCCTGTCTGGAATAAATTAAGATTTTTCGGGTTCCATATTTAAAGACAGCATTCACATATGGACGGTAATTGTGAGCGTACTCAGTAACGAACCGCGATCAGATTGAGGGTAAGGAAAAAGGCTACCTGCTCCTCTCGGTAAAATTCTAGTTTGTTGATAGATATTACACAGGACCTACGAATTGAACTGATCATTTGCAAAGACCTACGCACTGGAAAGTGGTTATGAGATTTGGAAGGTGAAATATTAATGGACGGTATAGGAGAGGTTCATCGAAAACAGCTTCTACTGACAGAAAATAGTTTAATTTTAGTGGAAGTACAGAAGTACAAAAGTACAGACAACGCACTTCACCGTCCACTGCCAGTTCTTAAACACGACCGCATCAATCAACCTCACTTCCTGGAAATTCCACACGTCAACGCCAAAAAGACATCGCACCAGCACTGAACTCTTCACTCGACAACACAAGAAGCCGCCTCCTTTCACAATCCACTCAAGATCTGGGACAGCGCACCCACACCGTTGCTCGCTATAATAAGCACCACAGAGCGCCGCGTTCAACCCACGGACATCTGGATGACATCGAACATCTGCCTCACAAGGACGTCACATCACCCAAACAGTGAGTTCGAGCTCCCTACAAACGAGGGCACACACCATCCACATACGATAAAAGGCCTCTGATACATCGTGAGGTCCCCAATCCACGACCATAACATCATGG
>Ga0123352_10014123_pt1 | contig 12702 bp, 7 predicted proteins | sample TergutLab28metaG_FD_89700 | JGI IMG/M metagenome (GOLD analysis project Ga0123352, IMG submission 89700) | Labiotermes labralis P1 segment gut microbial communities from Petit-Saut dam, French Guiana - Lab288 P1 | ecosystem: Host-associated > Arthropoda: Insects > Digestive system > Gut ... | reverse complement strand
TATACAGACTATGTCCGTGTGGTTCACGGTATGTCCGCGCTATACGGAATATGTCCGTGTGGTTCAGAGTATGTCCGCGCTATACATAATATGTCCGCGCTATGCAGAATATGTCCGCGCTATACAGAATAAGTCCGTGTGGTTCAGAGTATGTGCGCGCTATACGTAATATGTCCGCGCTATACAGAATATGTCCTCGCTATACAGAATATGTCTGTTTGGTTCAGAGTATGTCCGCGCTATACAGAATATGTCCGTGTGGTTCAGATTATGTCCGCGCTATACAGAATATGTCCGCGTGGTTCAAAGTATGTCTGCGCTATACAGAGTTTATCCGCGTGGAACAGAATATGTCCGCGTGGTACAGAATTAACCACGGATGATCAACATTTAATCGTTTCTTGAATTGAAAAGAAATATTTAAGCATACTTCTACTCTCCCCGCCAGATGTCTCTCAGTACCATTTAACTGAGAAGCAGAATGCTTAAAAATGATCGAATAAAAAAAATCAGTTATGGAATATTTTGAGAGAAAAAGTGAAATATTTTTAAAAATTCTATTTTTCACTGTTTTTATAAAGTAAAGAGTTGAATGAATTATGAAAGTAAAAGGTAAAGGTAAAGGTTTCCTGTTACAGAACCAGTGTGGCCCAGAGTTAGGGTAGAGGTATAGCTTTACTGTTCCATGACCGCGGCACTAGAAGGGGGTGAGTGGTAAGCAGCACGCTCCGGCCGCACTTTACCCCCGGGAAATACCCGGTATCCATTTTACAGGAGGCTGGTTGGGCCCCAGGGCCGGTCTGGACATGTGCGGAAAATCTCGTCCCCAACTGAAATTCGATCCCGAACCGTCCAGCCCGTAGTCAGTCACTATACCAACTGAGCTACTCGGCCCACAAATTACGAATATAAAGATTATTAATTAGGAGAGATAGTGTGTGTGATTGGTAAATAATTTTCTCTAAGATCTAAGCGAAGGAAGCAAACTATAATGAGTTATATGTTTACAGTCAGTAATATTCATGCTGTACAACCACATTTACGCGTCCAGTAATACAAAAGATTAATTTCTGAATTCACTTGTCCCGTACCACTTAGGTCACTTGCACTGTTCACTTCTTTATGGCAACTGCTCGTCTAGTGTTGTTACAAAAATGTAACCACATTTATTTTCCGTCAATGCGCATGCGTGTTCAGCACCGACACTATTTGTTTCCCTATGTCGTCCACCCCTACTGTATAGCAGGAACTTTGGTGTCGAGGCAGACCTGGACATTGTCCGCCCTCTGCTGCGTCTTGTATTGCTTTCACCGCACTTCGGCTTCCCTGAGTCGTCCGGCAGCTGGTAGAAACGTGTGGTACCACGTGGCTCACTCGTCATTCCACGTGTTAGCTGTGTAAAAAAGAAAACAGAAATGAATTAACCTTTTGGCGCCGGAATTATTTCTTTAAATTTTAGCACACCCCGTATATAAAATGTGAATAATACAGGAACCAAATATGTTAGAATTATGAAACAAACTGCATTTTGAAGAGGAAAAAACGGAGACTATATACCATGTTTAAAATATTCAGTACGTATATTTGTTGAATAAATATATAAAATGAAACTTTAGAGGTTAGCGGTGCGGTACGACCACTATAGTTGACATTAGGCATCAAAGGGTTAATAAAAATATATTTAAGTTATTGGGGTTCAGAATAAATTTTGAATAAGGTATAGAAAAACAGTCGGGTAAGGTTTATACGAACGATCGTAAACATAGGCAAACATCCGGGAACGGTATATACAAAGGAACGAAAAATTTCATCAATCGATATATTTCCCACTACTGAAAAGCTACACACTGTAGATCGGTGGATAGTTACCGAAGTTTCTGCACAACCTGTCGGTCCCCTGTTCGAAGCCCGAGCTGAACCCTGGAAGATAAAACCGATCGGTCTTTCCGCAACTTTGGCAAATTCCCGTCAAAACTGCGTAAGTTTCCAAAGGATCAAGCGGTCATTTACGTACGCAAGGGTCGCCATTCTTCAATATAACTTTCTTTCAAGTGAGACATCGCTGTTGTGCTCAATTATCAAAAGAGTATATATATATATTCACATTCTGACACAACTTTTTATTTAGAAATTAGAATTAATTAACTTTTGGCGCTAGAATGATTTTTTTTAAATTTTAGCACACCTTGTATGTAAAATGAGAATGATACAGGAATCAAATACGTTAGAATTATGAAACAAACTGCATTTTGAAGAGAAAAAACCGGAGAGTATATACCATGTTTAAAATATTTGGTACCTATATTTGTTGAATAAATATATAAAATGCAACTTTGGAGGTTAGCGGTGCGGTACCTCAACTATAGTTGACGTTAGCCGTCTAAACGTTAATTAATTAATTTCAATTTAAAAATTAATTATTTTTTAATTGTGTTTGGACGAAACTACAGATATTTCGTTTTCTAGAACCTGCAGGGTAGTATTTTGGGGAACTACAGATACAGTACTTTTTTTTTTTCAAGTTGGTAATTCAATATTTTGTCACTGAAGAACTTGTGAGTTAATTTGTGTGCACGGACCTGGCAATGCAGAAGGAGAATTTTGTGCGATAGACTGTACTGAAAATAAAAGTGATATTCTCCATAACAAACCCGTGCATTGTGAATCAACGAGCTCCTTCCATGACACTTATTAAACACAGTCCTTGTGGGATAAAGCGAATGAAAATATTGGCTGTAAAGCTGACTTCGTCGTACTACAGTTCACCAAGATGGCCTTGTGTGGCAGCACAAAAAGAATGGCCAAGTTTTAAATCAAATTTTTTTTCATTTGTCAGCTGTATTCGTCGCAGACACTGATAACATCGACAGTGTTCTTTTTTGTACTAGAGCTTGGTATCTCAAACTGTGGTGCGCGTGTCGCTACTGAAACACAATCCATTGTTTACTCGTAAATGTCACACTAGAACGGGCCTCGACGGACCAGAGGGGGAGTACAGGTATAGCTTTACTCTTTCTTTAAACTCCGCGTTAGAGGGGGGGGTCTGGTCTACGCCACGGTCCGACAGCTTTACCTCCGAGAAAGACCCTGTAACCATTGTATAGGGGGCTGAGTGGGACCCAGGGCTGGTCTGGACTGGATCGCAAAATCTTGCCCTTCACCGGGATTCGATCCCCGGACGGTCCAGCCGGTAGCGTGTCGCTATACCTGATTCTCTTACTTACTCCACGGAGCCGAGTTCTTCTTCAGAAGCTAACCGGTTCTCAGCCAGTCAACAAATTCCCCGCATTTTATGGAACCCGAAGGTTAATTACTGCATTTACAACTGGCCGTCACCTGTCCCTACCCTAAGCCAGCTCGATCCAATCATACCCGCACATCTCACTTCTTGAAAATCCATCTTAATATTATTCTCCCACCTACGCCTGGGTCTTCCAAGTGGTCTCTTTCCCTCAGGTTTCTAAACCAAGACCCTTATACATCTCTACTCTCCCACATACGTGCCACATGTCCCACCCATCCTAATCTTCCGGATTTTATCACCCGAACTATGTTGGGTGGGTGTTAATGTAATGTATGATACTGTATACAAACAGCTCATAAATTTATAGCACAGGGCAGACAACGACCAGATCAACCCAGCACAACATAACCTACACTAACACTGCATATATAGGCACTCCAACTCCCTGATGATGATCCATTGGGATCGAAACATGTAGGAGGTGATAACGACTTTTAATGTGTTTTAAAGTGTGATTTTACTAAGTGAAATACATTATGTGCAACTAGTTGGTTTACTGTAGATTTAAAATAATTTTTGTTATTGATCTTTTGCATGACACAAAAATTGACAATCTTATATTTATGTAGTTATAAATATATTCTCTTACCTTTATAATACATTTCCTTGTACATACTCGGACAGTTTTTTCCCTGCAAAGAGAATATATAATATAAATATTACATTATTATATAAGGCCAATTTTTTAAAATAATAGCCCAACCCCCCCCCTCATTGTGCCAGGGCCTCCTCATTATCAACGATTCACAATCACACTCAGACACATCACATTCATTAAGACTCCTCTGGACCAGTGAACAGCTTGACACAGATACCTTTACCTGACAACACACAACACTCACAACAGACACATATCCATTCTATCCGGCGGGATTCGAACCCGCAACCCCAGTAAGCCTCAGACCCACGCCTTAGACAGTGCGCCCGCCGATACGTAAGGCTGTTTAGGATCGGCTAAATATTAAAATGACAGCCAAAGACCCGTAATTCTTATCAGTAGCTAATACATTAAAATCTAAAACACGTAATAATTAATATATTATTCAGTTTAAAATTTTTGCCTTAACCAACAGTTTATTAATACCCCTTTGTCTTTAGTATGTACTGTCCTGGTGGTCTTTCGGAGTTGTAAATTATTCAAATAATGTGTGTAATCTCTCGGAAGACCCACAGCAGTGTGTGCGTTTCACGTAACTCTTAAAGTCTACCTCACAGGGAATGCGGTATGCTTCCATTAGTGGGATAAATGGTCGGATATCGTATACAGAAACTCTAATGTTTATTCTGAGAGTCAAATGGAACCCAAAAATAAGCGGTGTGGGCAAAATACAGAGTGTTTACTGTTAAACCCGGTGGGACAGGTAAGAACCACTAGGATTTTAAGGGTTTTCTGCAAATAACCAGTTAAGGTTGACATGCTCTTATGCTAGTGGATCGTTAGTGCTGTATAGAAGCCATACCAAAGGCTAAGTTATATATAAGTGCGCACATAATCGGAGGGTAAGGTTGAATTAGAATCTTAGTGATTGACCAACTTGATGGACAAAATCTTGTTTCATTATAAGTTTATTGTATGCCTCTACATGTTTCGAGGACTGTGTGTTCATCATCAAGAGGGTAAAATTGTATTATACAGGATCTGGTATGATCACACTCTATAGGTGGCCGTCCGGTGCGCAGGTTGAGAGAGGAAGGACGGCGACCTACCTAGTAATTAACCAAATTGATGCACAAAATCTTGTTTCATAATAAGTTTATTTTATGCCTCTACATGTTTCGATCACTATGTGGTCATCATCAGGAGGTCAACATTATATTATACAGCATCTGGTATCGTCACAGTGTGTAGGTGGCCGTCCGGTGCACAGTCCTCTCTCAACCTGTGCTGTACAAGTGTGATGATACCAGATGCTGTATAATAAATTTTTGACCTCTTGATGATGAGCACAACAGTGCTCGAAACATGTAGAGGCATATAATAAACTTATTATAAAACAAGAATTTGTGCATTAAGTTGGTTAATTACTAATATTATACTGAGATGCACGGTCAGCGAAACATCAAAATTTGAATTAGGATTTTGAGATGATGCATGGAGTTCTGACAATGTATTGTGCTAACCAGCCATATAAATATGCCATAATTATGTCAGCTATACAACTAGTTCACAGAATTTCAGGGATTTCGCAGGATGTCCGAGAATATATTTAATTTTTGGTATTAGGAGCTCTTACCCCTTTGTCTCTGAACTTAACAAGACAGAAAATGTAGGTATAACGTAACAATGAGGTGCTTTTGTTTGCCCTTTGTTTGCCCTTTGTTTGCCCTTTGTTTGCAGTGGAAAAGCAATTAGTATTACATATTGTGAGAGGGTGTTTGTAGCCTTAGTTATCCAACACGCAATGCGCATGCGTATGCGCTATATTTTCATCTGTGGCCTGCCCCGCTCGACAATATTTTCCCACATTATCTCAAAAAACGGCACGATTTTCGGAAAAAAGTTACTGAATACAAAATGTTTGTTTTGATTTTTTCTACAACTTTTGTCTGAAACATTTCTCATTCTAAGAAGAACTGAGCGAGATATTATTAAAAATGTATATATGTCTGCATGTACAGTACTGTTATTGTTGTCATATTGTAATGAAACTTGAATTATCTTAATAGAATTTCGAAAGACCTCCTGATGATGAGCACAACAGTGCTGGAAACATGTAGAGGCATACAATAAACTTAATATAAAACAAGATTTTGTGAATTAAGTTGGTTAATTAATAAGATTATACTGAGATGCACGGTCAGCAAAACATCAAATGTTGAATTAGGAATTTTTCTCTACAACATTTGTCTGAAAGATGTCTCATTCTAAGAAGAACTGAGTGAGATATTCTTAAAAATGTATATCGCTCTTCATGTAAAGTACCAGTTATTCTCTTCAGATTTTATTGAAATTTAAGTTATCTTAATAGAATTTCGGAAGATACTCAAATATCAAATTTCATAAAAATCCTTCCATTCAGAGCCGAGTTTTTCCTTGAGGAAAGACGGACAGAAGGACCGACATGACGAAGCCAGTAGTCACTTAGGTAGATTTTTCGAACACACCTAAAACATAATATTTTGGAAAACGTTTGTAATTGATAGAAATCAGTGTCTGTAATTGCCTTCTGTTTTCATCAGCTGATTATAAAATAAAGTATGGATTTTGATTTAGAATTTAGAATTTCTGACACCACGTCCGGTCTTCCTTCTCTACCTAATGTCGGAACTTAACAAGAACGTGCGTCGAATCACCACATTTAAGTATGTATTACACTGAAGCACTGTAAGATATTAATATATCTCAAATTAATTAAAAAATCTTGTTTCCAATAAAAATTACTGCAACGTAAAGTGTCGTTAAACAGGTAAGAAAGTTTGTGCTCGTGTATTATATTAAACTTTTGGCGCCGGAATAATTTTTTTAAATTTTAGCACACCCTGTATATAAAATGTGAATAATACAGGCACCAAATACTTTAGAATTATGAAACAAACTGCATTTTGAAGAACAAAACGGAGATTGTATACAGTTTAAAATGTTCGGTACCTATATTTGTTGATTAAATACATAAAATGCAACTTTAGAGGTTAGCGGTGCGGTACGACCACTATAGTTGACATTAGGCGTCAAAAGGTTAAAAACACAGGAAAAATTTTGATAAGAAACCCGTCCGTTTTCAATGAATTTTACAGTATATAAAGTAGTTAAAATTAATCGATTTTAAACACAGAACACTTAAATTAGACTAACATTTACTGTATGTTCTTAGTCAGAATGTAGACATTACAGTACATCAACTGAGAATTATTACGTAATGTGTTATTTTGTGGGTTATTTTAGGTAAACAGGTATGGGTCGAGTTGCTTAGTCGGTATAGCGATTGAGCTACTGGCTTGCTGTACCCGTTGCGGACCCGATGAGGAACGTATCTTAGACGTTGTTCCCAGGGAGGACGGAGCTCCTAACTCTGGTTAAGACGGGGAGTAGGGCAGGCAACACACACTCTCAATAATCCCCAAGCAGAATATATTGGAGTTTTATTGTGCAAGAGTATAGAGTAATTGCATTTAAAACTGAAATGTATCAGTGACAATTCTCGCCAGTGGACTCTTCATTTCTGTTTGTACTCACTGACTGTCCAGCTTCGGACTCTGCTGCTCAGACACAGTTCGAGCTATACAGCAGACTGCTGCTGCAGAACAAAGCAACGAATGTTACATGTGTTGCTCCACACAATGCTCGCGCGATACACTTAGCGAGCCCAGTTATAAACAAAAAGAATTGGAAGGAAATTATATTCCTCCCATGCCTGGTCTAAGAGAGGCGAGAACTAAGAGTGATTAAATTTAGCTTATGACTAACTTACAGTACATGTAAGAATGCTAAAAGAAAACCACAGTAAAAAATCAAAGTATGTTAACTACACAACAGGCTGGATGGTCCGAGATGGAATCCCGTTGGGGACGAGATTTTCCGCCCGTCCAGACCGGCCCTGGGGCCCACCTAGCCTCCTGCACAATGGGTACCGTGACTTTCTCGGCGGTAAAGTGCAACCGGGGGTGCTGCTGACCACTCACCCCCTTCTAGTGCCGTGATCATGGAAGAGTAGAGCTACACCTCTACCCACCCTCTGGGCCACACCGGATTTGTAACGGGAAATCTTTACCTTTTTTATAGGTAAAAAGGTAAGGTAAATGTAAAGGTAAATCAGTCCCGTTACAGGCCTGGACAGGCCCAGAGGGTTCCAGGAAGTTAAGGCTCCCAGATTTCGTGACAACGGTACAGTATGGTGGTAGGTTGTCAGCTTTACGCACCGGCGGCCTTTACCCCCAGGAAATACTGCTGGTACTCATTTCTGTTAGAGGCTGAGTCGACCCCAGGGCCACAGTGCGATCGGAAGGATTTTATGTTAATGAAAAATCCACTTACACTAGCTGGGATCGAACCAGAGACCTTCCGATTTGTAGCACAGCACCTTAACCATTGTGCTACCGCGGTCCCCAAACAGGTAAGGGGTAAGGAACAAATAGTTGCGACTTATTTCAAATTGATCCTAGGAGAGACTGAGTAACACCATGTACAACCACCACTTCGTCACTATCCTTTCGTTCCATTGGCGTCCGTGTACATAATTTATTGTTGTTGGTGTACGGGAGGGGAGGGGAGGGGAAACTTGTTAATTGCAGAAACTAATTATGGAATATTTCGTAATATTATTAAAAAGTTACATAAGTCTCTGAAACAGTATTTGCAAACGTAATGGGAACAGAGAAAAAATTCTCTAAAAAATTACGCTCTGTACTCTCCGTATTGAGTGTATATTTATACCCTCAGATCTGCAAACAACAACACATATTTGTGTATTACTGGTTGACATTTTTTTTTTCCATTCTAGTTCGTGCCTTGACAGGGGAAAACTGGGCATTTAATCTCTGATTTCCGTCAGCGCCTGTCAGGTCGAGGGCTTTGTTGCCAAAGTGACACTACAGGGTGTTAATGACACGTGGTGTCAGAACTCTAAAATTAATTTAGATAATTAGCTTTTGTATTGACGTGTTCATTTTCAACATAACGCACGTTACATGAAGCAATAAACATTATAAATTTTATCAAGCAAATTCATAACGACGGAGAAGGCTGGAGATGATCAGTTGAAACGATCGTGTGAGAAAAATGAAGAAGTGTTTAGGGCAAATGAGCAGAGGAATATCCTAAATGAAATAAGTAAAAGGTAGGCCAACTGGATTGGTCATATTTTGTGTAGAAACTGCCTTCTGCAGCGGGCTATTGAAGGAAGGATAAAAAGGGGGATAGAAGTCACAGGAAGACGGGGAGGAACACGTAGGAAGCTACTGGATGACCTTGAGGATAGGAGATGATACTGTCATTTGAAGGAGGAAGCTCTAGATCGCACTATGAGGAGAGCTCGCTTTGGGAGAGGCTTTGGACCTGTCGTAAGACGCACTACCGAATGAATATATGTATATATATTCATATATCATGTGAGAAACGAAGAAGTATTACTTAGGGTCAAGGAGCAGAGGAATATCCTACATGAAATAAGTAAACGGAAGGCTAACTGGATTGGTCACATTTTGTGTAGAAACTGCTTTCTACAACGGGTTATTGAAGGAAAGATAAAAGGGGGATAGAAGTGACAGATAGACGAGGAAGAAGACGTAGGAAGCTACTGGATGACCTTGAGGAAAGGAGAGGATGCTCTCTTTTGAAGGAGGAAGCTCTAGATCGCACTGTGTGGAGAGCTGGCTTTGGAAGAGGCTTTGGACCTGTCGTAAGACAGACTGCTAAGTGAAGAGTTTCATAACGCAACTGAATTGTGGACTAATTCGTGCAGACGTTAGCCATATCTAAGATATTATTATATCTAATTTCGCATCGGTAGTGATTTGACTAATATGCAGGGACGAAATATTTATGCGGTGTTCGGTTAGGCTCGTAGCAGGAAATATTTTTATTATATTACCTTTTTTTCCTGACATATGGTGCGGTACCCTTTTGAAGTTGTTTTGCAACTGTAAGTAATGGGCACCGGTGGGCCATTTTTGCAATGTGCTAAAAAATGTGTCTACAAACTGTATTTTTGTCGGTTGAATTCTTAATGACCCCAATTAAACAGAATTTATTTCATTTATTGGTTAGCCCTTTAAAGCCTACCGGTAAAGTGATGCACCACCAGTTTAACATTCAACATTTCTACGTTCTGCCCACACAGCTGTATTTATGTGTTTTGTGTGGATCTGAGAACAAACAGCGACTTGTGCCACTTACAGCATAAACTGATTGGTTTTTATAACCGAGATGAAAAGTGTCTACAGCGCGGTACGGACCATACCTTTTTGGAAACTTTAGGCTCAGGAGGTAAATAAGAATTGTAAACTCAAATCCTTTTTATTAAATTTACTAATTGCTTATAGAATTCATCTCTGTTTTAATCAAATATCATGTTAGGACTGAAGGGGTGTGGGCAGTACAAGAGCAGCTCTGTGTCTGAGTAGAACCTAAGCGTCTATTTACAGCATTACTGGATTTCAGGGTAAAAATTAAGAGACAAATACACAAACACACACAAAATACGTCGTGCAACACCCTGTAGAATGAGCTGCGTGGACAGAATCCGAAGCTGCGATCTATAGATCTGTACCACTGGTTCGAAGAGGCAAGCTATTAGACGGGGCTGTGCGAAATCTGAGGTCTTGCTGGAGAATAATCTACACAACGCAGTACTAAGCCTAATATCGCTGCTACCTGATAACAAACAGTTCAGATTATATGCTTTGTCTTCTAAGAATTTCAATTACTGGCCTTAATACCTTGTTTACATACAGCCCGGAACTAAAGAAGATCAGCTTATGGTGAAGAACATTACTCTTGGTTCAAGGAACGTTAATTTTTAGAGTTCTCAGGTAACTGGAATTACCTTATCAACGTTAGCGTTCACGGGATATTTTGGTCTGTTGCGAGGTGTAGACTTTTTGTGCTGTGGGGTTGTTAGAGATGGTAGGGGGTATGGAGGGGTTGGAGTGGTGGGGGTGGAAGAGGCAGCCGACTAATGGAAGCAGATTACTGCACCAAATATACTATCCTATTTGTTACGCCGAGATACATTTTTCGATGATAAGGTGGTTTTTTTTTTGAATAGGGAGATAATGGAAAAGCCCGCTGGGCCATGCTGAATCTACATCCCCCTTTTTTCTCGTCATCCTACGGCTTTAGCCGTGCTGGAGCCAGCAATGCCGGGCTGTGGGCACCGTCTGAATTAATTCCGTAGTTAGATTGTAATATCAGTACACAGTGTTTGGAAACCAAACCAGATCTGCAGTCCAAAGTCTGACATTTTCTTTTATGAGTGCTTCTAATTTAAAGAAATTTGGTTTCTTATTTTTCTGTACGCACGTAATTGAATTTACTTTTACAGAACATACACAAGTTTTGTGTGAATGCAGTGGGGGGGGGGAGGTGTGCGGAAATATGTGGCCAGTTATTTGTAATTGATGGGCTACATTTTATTGTAAAAATCATTCATGCAGCAGTCTGTCTTACGACAGGTCCAAAGCCTCTCCCAAAGCCAGCTCTCCACACAGTGCGATCTACAGCTTCCTCCTTCAAATGACAGTAGCCTCTCCTCTCCTCAAGGTCATTCAGTAGCTTCCTACGTCTTCTTCCTCGTCTTCCTGTCACTTCTATCCCCCCCTCCCCCCTTCATCTTGCCTTCAATAACCCGCTGCAGAAAGCAGTTTCTACACAAAATGTGACGAATACAGTTAGCTTTCCGTTTACTTATTTCATGTAGGATATTCCTCTGCTCCTTGACTGTAAGTAGGTGTTATTCAATCTTACTGCGGTCACTTGAAAATAAGGAAAGATTTGGGGCCCGGCGGAATTTTTGGAAGCTTAAATCACCTTGCTGTACGCTTGTGTTGTGTTACCAATAGTGCCCTGTTATGGATGTGCGTTCTGTGTTTCGCCGCGTGAAACACAGAACGCACATCCATAACAGGGCACTATTGGTAACATAATATTACACAACACGTCATGCTGCCACAAAACCCAACCGGTACAGCGAAATTAATATGACTTTTAATAGTGTAACTTTAGCATGGACGATATAGCTCCCTGATGATGGTCCTAGGACCGAAACACGTCGGAGCGTTTTTAATGTTTTAATGTGTAAATTTTATAAATTTTATATATGTGCAGTAGTTGGTATAATAATTGAGTGATATTATAGTAATTTATTAATATATTTTATATTATATATTTTTTATCTGTAATTAATATAATTTTTGTAATTTACAACATTGTAAACGATATGGGATCCCATAGAGTGCACACTTTCCATGTACCTAGTCTGTGTTCTACTTTGGCCTGATGATGGCCGTTTTTACAGTCGAAACATGTCGCCTAAAACACTTTAATATCCAACAGATGCACAAATATATAATTCGCAAGATACAATTAGAATTATTATAAAATATTTAAAAATATTTAAAATTGCTCCAACATGTTTCGGATCACAAAGGATCCGTCATCAGGGAGCTTTATACAGTGTTTGGATAAAAATTACATTAATGGTTCTATGTCGTCCGTTGATATGGACTTAGTCTGTGTTATGGTGTTATTATGTAATGTATACACACACACACACACACACACACATATATATATATATATTCAAGAAGAATGAGATGGGCTGGGCATGTGGCGCGTATGGGGGAGGAGAGGGGGGTGTACAGGTTCTTGGTGGGGAAACCAGAGGGAAGGAGACCACTGGGGAGACCTAGGCGTAGATGGGTGGATAATATTAGGATGGATCTCCAGGAGGTGGGATGTGGGT
>Ga0123352_10014122_pt1 | contig 12702 bp, 11 predicted proteins | sample TergutLab28metaG_FD_89700 | JGI IMG/M metagenome (GOLD analysis project Ga0123352, IMG submission 89700) | Labiotermes labralis P1 segment gut microbial communities from Petit-Saut dam, French Guiana - Lab288 P1 | ecosystem: Host-associated > Arthropoda: Insects > Digestive system > Gut ... | reverse complement strand
TGTTTGTGTGTGTGTGTGTGTGTGTTTTTGTGTGTGTGTGTGTGTGTGTGTGTGTGTGTGTGTGTGTGTCTGTGCGTATGTTTCTGTGTGTGTGTGTGTGTGTGTGTGTCTGTGTGTGTGCGTGTCTGTGTGTGTGTGTCTGTGTGCGTATGTTTCTGTGTGTGTGTGTGTCTGTGTGCGTATGTTTCTGTGTGTGTGTGCGTGTCTGTGTGTGTGGTGTGTGTGTGTCTGTGTGCGTATGTTTCTGTGTGTGTGTGTGTGTCTGTGTGTGTGTGCGTGTCTGTGTGTGTGTGTGTGTGTATGTGTGTGTGTGGTGTGTCTGTGTGCGTGTGTGTGTGTTTCGGGCTACATGTCTCAGTTAACTATATAGACATTCTAAGCGGTGCACAACAATGCTTTTGTGGATAATTCATGTCGCCGACAACAATAAAACGTACGTATGTCTTCATGTAAAGTGCCCAATGCTGCAATGAAGCAAAAGAATTTTATTTGCTCATGACCATCTTTACACGTACAAACCGGATAAACAGATCGTAATGATAGAGAAGTCGTTGCGCAGTTTTTGTAAGCGCTGAGGCGAAGAAGTTTATGAGATCAGACCGAATTAATCAATTATGAAACACAAAGTATCAAATTTTATGAATGTGTGTGTTTTTGCCGTAGGTATCCGGCATGTACATCGCATACCGGACAAATTTCGATGTGTCAATGTGTGGCCTGTCTGGTTCTGCCATATTTTTGTACGTCATCTCATAAACGGCACGATTTTCGGAAAAAAAAATAAGTGAACATAAAATGTGTGTTTGATGTTCTGTACAACTGTTGTCTGAAACATGTCTTATTCAGCGAGATGTGATCATAAATGTGCGTAGATCTTCATGTAATGTGCTCGTTATTATTGTCAGATTTGAAACTACGTTTAACTTTCACGACGGATTTTCGAAAAGCACTCAAATATCACATTTCATGAAAATCTGTCTGCTGGTAGCCTAGTTTCATGTGGACAGACTGACAGACATGACGAAGCTACTAGTCGTTTTTCTCAATTTCGCGAAGGCATCTAAATATGACCGAAGCTCTTTTGTTGACACAAACTGACGGGCGGAAGATGCGAGCGCCGTCCTACAGAATAATTTTATCCAGACCTTAAGCTGTTATGGCGACTAAAGGGACAAAATCTTCTCACGTAACCAGACGTTTTAGACCGGTGTTGAAGTCCAACTGAGCTCAGTTAACGTCGAGCATTGATTACGGCTGGGAACACAAGTAGATTTTTTCAACAGCTTTAACCTCTATATTATGAACTGTCACATGACGATGAAGAAGAACAGATTATTATTATTATTATTATTATCATCATAATCATCTCCTTTATGCAGTGTATTTATACTTATATTCCTGAGACAAACTATGTCCCTAGGGAATACGGTGTTGCAGCTATTCTGTTGTTACTATTCATGGTGCTTATATCGTTAGTTTCAGCTTTGAATCTATTGTATTTTACATTAGTACTTTCCGAAGTATGTGTGCAGTGCCCAATATGGCTGTTTTCTGTAGTTCCTTGACTTCATGTTATTATTATTATTATTATTATTATTATTTACATATATGCATGAAATGAATAAGCAATGCAAATCTGCACCTTACCACGTTTGTCATGAAATCTCTCACTCTGAAGAAGTACAAATAGACAGTTGATAGATACGCACGTAAGTTTTTGCACCATGCGACATAACAATATAGCTTATCACACTCTTAGATTATGAGATGAATTATGAAAGGAGCGGCCTTTTTATAGCCTTCATATCATGAGATATTTTGCTCGTGACCATCAAATGGGGGTTCCTGGCTCTCACACTGAAGTATTTTCTGTGATGTCATAAAGAAAAGTCATAACAATACAGAAACGAAAACGACAGATGTAAAACGAAAAATATGGAAACTGACGAGTAAGTTGGTCTCATTAAGGTGCGTTCCCATGGTAACCGTTGTCAAGTTGATGCCGAGACGTTGCTTGCTTCAAGGAACCTACGCATTCCTTATTTCGTTTGTTCGCCCTGTTTTCTTTTCCCTTCTTATACTGTGGACATGGGAGAGAGCAGAGAAGAAAGGAGAGAATATAAATAAGGTACAGGAATTGGCAGCAGGGAGGAAAAAATGTTGCTCTCTTGTTACCCTGGATAAGCCATGCCTGGGGAACGAGCACTAAGACGACCTTCGTTGGTTCTTAGCATAAAATAAACTTTCGAGAGATTGGCTGCTCAATATCTTGGTAATGTGAACTTTATGTGCGTGTACTGCATATGTAAATGTTACAGTTCATAAACATTGATGTTACTGCCATTTACCACACCTAGTTAGGTCTCTTTAATAAGTTGCACTTCCATCGAAATGTTGATTTGCAATAATTTTACGAAACTTTGTATATTCTTTATGCGATGTAAGACCACCCGAATGCTGAAAATTTAATAACACATGGGACGCGCCAACTTCTGATGTTGAGATCGACGATTTGCACTATATTCCTTTGTTGGTATAGCGGAAAAACAAAAAAAAAATCTTACATTTCCTCTCTGTGATCCTTATTTATTTTTTATTAAAATATGTTCCACAGGGGCGCAAGTGGTGGCGCGATTCGTCGAGGCACTGTGCTACAAGCCAGAAGGTCGCCGGTTATCACTGATATTTTTCATTTACATAACCCTTCCGACCGTAAAATGGCGATGGGGTCGATTCAGCCTGTAGCAGAAATGAGTAGCACGAATATTTCTTGATGGCTAAAGACGGCCGATGCGTAGGGCTGACAACCTTACCACCTTCATGTGCCGTTTGTCCCGAAATCTGGGAGCCTCATCCGCCTGGAACCCTCTGGGGCTTCAATAGGCATGTACAGGGATTGCTTTACCTTTTACCTTCCACAGTATTCACTCTTGATTAGTAATAATTTTAAAATCATACTGGAATAAGAAAGAGAAGACACAGAAAGTAACTATAGTTAGGATGGGTGATACTGACAATAGTCTTAGTAAAAATGTCCTCTTTTGTAGCAGGCAATGACGTTTCGTGATATCTGCCCACTGCTCTTTGTTTTATATATATAATATAAATTTTATGCTTCATGCTACACTACCTGACGTAAGAATTAAATATTGAAGTCGGGTGAGTTTTGCGCCGTGTCGATCAGTAGATAGTTGACACAAGCGGGCAGAGCGTAACATTCCAGAAGATACGAATTTCACCAGCTCCATTGTGAGAACCCTACATTTGACATAAGGATTAATATCTTACTACATCTCTATTTAGTTATGATTTCATAAAATGGATCAGATTCTGTAGCAGAGAAATAGTGTGGTCAACCTTGAGGTGTGGAAAATTGGATTCGCTGTTCAAAGGAAACCCTGGGGATAAAAGAGAGGAGAAATGGAGGTAGTAAGGAAAAGAAAATTGCTTGCTTTTTCAATTACTCGATGTTACTTCATCCCTGTTCTACGCAGATATTTTCTTGAACAGTTTCCTCAACAAAGTTGTGGTAACGGTTACACACCATCTTTACCCTCTGTTGGGTTTATACTCCTTATCTTTTGCAACCAATAGGATTATATTTTGGAATTTTCTGTACACGTAACGCTGTACCGTGTGAACTGTTTGCTGTACCTGGCACTACGACACCGAATTCGCAGAAGTCTCTGTTCGTGGTTAGTGGTCGCTAGATACGCCAGGGATTTTTGTTTGAATGTCTTAGTACAAGACCACGGAGCGAGACAACATGCCACTTCGCTTTTGTCAGGCGATAGGTCTCTCTTATTGCTATGAGGTGATTCAGCACATGTTCGTCAAAATCAGTCAAGCTAAGTCGTAATCATGAAGTGCAACTGGTATCTCCAAGTTTCCGTATCTGAAGATTTAATAACGAGAACACTGCTAAGTAATTGGATTTTTAGGCGTGTTCGCAAAATTGTGAAAAGCGACTATTAGCTTCGTCGTGTCTGTCCGTCCGTCTGTCCTTTCGTCCCTCCGCATGGAACAACCCGGTCCCACTGGACGGATTGTCGTGAAATTATACATTTAAGTATTTTTCGAAAATCTATCGAGAAAAATCAACGTTCATTAAAATCTGACAAGAAAAACTGGTACGGTACAGGAAGATCTATATAACGTACGTTTGTATCAGACGTCGCTCAGTTTTTCCTAGAATGAGAAATGTTTCAGAAGAAATTTGCAGAGAAAATCAAAACACACGTTTTAAGCTCAATAATCTTTTTCTTGTAGAAAATCGTTCAGTTAGTGAGATAACGTGGAAAAATGTTGCAGAACCGGACTGGCTACAGATCACAATATGGCGCGTACGAATTGCATGCTGGATATCTAAGTCTACAAACAAATTCAGAATATGTAATACTTATTGTTTTTGCACTGCAAAAATGTTTGCACGAACGCGTCTCACTGTTCGTCATACATATATTGATTGTCGTATTATTTATTTACCACAGTCAGTTGATTCGTTTCATAAATACGCGGGCTGAATTTATCACCATACCACGAAGAAGTGGTGGGTGTGTAGCAATGACAACATACTTTTTTAATCTTGGGGCTAGGTGGAGGTGAGTAGTCAGCTCCACGCCCCGTCCGATTTATTCCAATAGTAGGTAGGTCTCACCCTTTTTATGGGCCACGAAAGCCCGTAGGGTGAGTAGAGGTATAGCTCTACTCTTTCTAGGACCTCGGCACTAGATGGGGTGGGGGGGTCAGCCCCACGCCTCGTCCGCCTGTACCCCCAGGAAAGACCCGTTAGCCAATGTACAGGAGGCTGGGTGGGCCCCAGGGCCGGTCTGGACAGGTGCGGAAAATCTCGCCACCACCGGAATTCGATCCCCGGACCGTCCAGCCCGTAGCCAGTCGCTATACCGACTACGCTACCCGGCCCTTAGTAAAGACCCCAATAATCAATATATGGATCAGTGATTCTCGAATCCGATCTGGAAGCGATTTAGAAGAGTAGCATATCTTCCCCTTCCGGGAATCGAACCTCCATCTCACATCCCATAGCCTAGTTACTCTACTGATTGAGCTGTCTTGGCACATTTTTATTATCACGATCATCACTCTATGTATCACCATCATCATCATTATCATCACCACCACCACATTCAGTAAGTTTCTGCTTCCTCATTCTTCACCTGTCCTGTTGGCTCAGGCCCTAGTTTCTGCCACTTTTGTACAGTGCACCTGTCGGCAGCAGTACTCCGTAGTCAGTAGATGCATAGCAAACGTTTAACTCGGTACTGACGGTCACAGCTGTCGTAAATTTGAGATGTCTTAGAGGTTGCCACAGTGGGCTGAATATATTCCTACTGTCCCTCGCCCCCATTATTATTATTATTATTATTATTATTATTACTCACATAATCAACATCATCGTCATCCCCTATTTACGTGGATTTCATAACTTACCCACAATCAAAGACGTCCATGAAACTTAGCCTGCAGTGTACTGTTGTGTCAAAGGTAAAGGTAAAGTGATCCCGTTACAGGCCCGGTGTGGCCGAGAGGTTTGGTAGAGGTATAGCTGTACTCTTTAATGACCGCGGCACTAGAAGTGGGTGAGTGGTCTACAGCATGCCCCGGCCGCACTTTACCTTCCGGAAAGACCCGGTACCCGTTGTACAGGAGGCTGGGTGGGCCCCAGGGCCGGTCTGGACGGGCGGAAAATCTCGTCCCCACCGGGATTTTTTTTTAATTAAAACTTTGATTCTTTAGTAAACAAATACAATGGTTGCATGGAAGATATCTCAGTAATGTATTGTTAACGGCCTATTGTCCTTGTGTTCGAATTACATTGTTCGTTTGTTACTCTAGGCCCTTAAGAGAACTCCGTTATGGTGGCGACGTCATCGGTCGGAGGAGTCCTTGCAGGTATGGTACTGTGACTCAATTATCCTGCAGCTAGAGAGAACACAGTTTCTCCAGGTGGTGTGTCGGAGATTATAGTATCTCCAAATAATTCTCAAACTTTTCGCGCTGGCGAGTTGTTTGATATGCTTTCCATCGGGCACGCCTCACGAAATCAGCGTAGTCGATGGTCGATACTCGGTGCCAGTGTTGTGTACGGTAATATATCATGTGGGCGAGGGTCCACAAAATTGCCCGGTGCCTCTATAGTGGCCAAAAGTGAAAACTCGGACGGACGGTCCACTCCGGTAGAATGTATTTCGGGTCCATGCAAAGAATGATCGCTATTCTAGAACGGGTCCACATCCAAATATCGGCCCCTTCGCTACACTTAGTCAGCCTGTGAATCAGAGTGTCTACTCGACCGCAATGTTGGCAATTGTCCGTAGTACTTCGTTTTATCTTGGCTAGTCGGTCGTTGGTCGGTATGAGATAATGAATAACCATAAACCAGGCTGCTTTAAGTTCCTCCGATGACCATACTGCGTGTAGGTTCCCCCACAACTTAGACCACTGTTCGATCCCGGACCGTCCAGCCCGTAGTCAGTCACTATACCGACTGAGCTACCCGGCCCACGTACTGTTGCGTTACCATTAATAAAGTAAGAGCTACATAGCTACATAGCTAGCGCATCTTCCTGCGCTCGTTTTGCAGCTAAATTCAAATACCGCTACTAGTGCAAATGTAGTTTTTTTGTTGAATTATTTGCTGACGACAGTCACAAATCAAAATTAAACTACGGAAGGTGGCATATTACATTTCAGTAATTATTCATTATCATTCAATTTAGAATTGTTTGGCTCATTGGCGATATTCCTGCCTAATCTTATAAAAAGTTGAAAGGTGAAATTGTAACTGCGAGGATGCTGTCGTGACTTATGGAGAACCTGAGACAAAACGCCGAAAATTCCAAATTTCTGCAGTAGAGGGAGTTCAGTGGCACGAAACTTTGCCGCTTAGACCGTATCTCCTTCTGGAGATAGCTCCAAGAACACTCTTAAAATGAGAGTGGATGGATTAAAGGGTTAATCTGGACGCATCTACAAAGAGAGAAGTAGGTTTTCCTGCCATATTTCCAAACTTTAGCCGTCAGTTCATTTACTGAGCTACAAAATATTCTTGTGTAGCTTCTACGCTAAACGTCTAGTATGTATCTTTTCACGTCTAGTAGGTATAGTTTCAATAGCAGCAGCTATAGTGACCTGCCATATTGTTAAGAAACTAATCAATGAAATAGAATGGCAATAGCATATTATGATCCCCTGATAGCATTTCTTTCTCCCCAGAATTCTACACAGAACTGTTCTTCCCGTCACTATGTGTCGTTTTTCTGCTTCACTCCCTTTCCTCGTGACCCGCATAGGTAATGACCTCATTTCTTTTCATATACAAAAGTATTATCCTTCTATACCCCATTAGACAGAAGACGCTAGACTGGCAAACCCAGCTGCAGAACAGCTCTCAGTCAGTATCCGTTATCAGACTGCATAATAAATTTTAAGGCGTGCCGGAGGCGACGAATTCTAGCATAGAAGACATATTTGGTCAGCTGGTCAATAAAAGTGCTAGCGTTGTGGAACTAGAATGTTCTTTTACACTGTTTATTGACCTTAATCTGTACCACATGAACCAGTTTCGCACCATCACAGTTCAGAACCTTATTGTCCTCTGATACAGGATTACATTTTCCAGGTGGTATCTTCCCTTTAAGTTTTTCTGCCATTTCTCTCATGTCTCCAAAAGATGTTGCAGAGTGCGCCTGTTGTTTTCTCCGAGTTGGTCTGTCTCTGTCTAAGTAGCAATGCGAAGGCTTGGGGATATTTTTACATGAAGTTTGATCTTCAGGTGGTTAATAAACAATTCCGACAAATTCCAGTTTGATTTACTCGTACATTTGACAACGGTGAAGACCACTGCCGCTGCTGTTCGCAGCTGCACCTTAACTTTCGTCCATTTGTGAGCGAAGATTGTTTGGACAGCAGTTTCAGAGAAACCGTAAGCACGCAGTTCATACCTAAAGGAATTGTTTTAAGCTGTATCTTCTTTCAACAGGAGATCTGGACTGATTTTAATCAAATAACGAAGCGAATTATGCAGATTTCTGACACTATCCTCGCAACCTGAACCTGTATATACATTTACGATGTCCTTCATAGGCGCTGCTTATCCTCTTCATCCTCTCCACTCTCCCAATTCTTGGTTTAATCATCATAATGTCTGTCGAGAATAAATTGCAGAATGATAATCGTCATTGTGCTGTTTTCTCCTGTCAGTTTTATATGTCTCATTTTACTTGCATTAAGCAGAGGTATAAATTTTTTAAGAAGACCAACAAATACACTTGAGTGTATGAATGTAATTTTATTACATAGTAACCACCGACATGTCTCGGCCGCTCGTAGGGCCATCTTCAAGGTAGTGAGAACAATAATGCAGTTACAATTAATGTGTCGAAACCAATCCACAGCCAAAAAAAATCGTACATTTTTTAAAATTCAAGGTTAAAGGAGTGTAATATCGAGCAGTATAATATATAATAATATAAAAAAATTGTTTTGCATGTAAAATGGTGGTGTGGAATGCAGTACATAGACGATACATGTAATGAATCATTATTCACGTTGGTGTGTGTTGATATAAACTGTACAGTGAACCACTCGAAACATTTCGATGCATATTATGTAATAAAATTACATTCATACAGTGAAGTATATTTGTTTCTGTCGTCAGGCCTGTGATATAGGTCGCACCTTTTATCGTCAGCACCTCGCCACCCCTAAGCCGTGTCTTTTATGTAATGTAAGAGACCAAGTTTATACTCGTATAAAAGAGGAACTGTGGTCTGCTTTGACAGCTTAACTTCGAATTTGTAAACACCACGTTTCTTCGACACGTGGTGAACAAACCGTACAACGAAATCTTAGTAATTAACCAACTTAATGCACAAATTCTTGTCTTATAATAGGTTTATTAAATGCCCCTACATGTTTCGAGCACTATGTGCTCATCATCAGGAGGTCAAAATTGTATTATACAGCATCTGGTATCGTCACACCTGTAGGTGGCCTTCCCGTGCACAGGTTGAGAGAGGACTTGAGTCCTCTCTCAACCTGTGTGATGATACCAGATGCTGTATAATACAATTTTGACCTCCTGATGATGAGCACATAGTGCTTGAAACATGTAGAGGCATGAAATAAAACTTACTGTGAAACAAGAATTTGTCCATTAAGTTGGTTAATTACTAAGATTATACTGAGATGCACGGTCGGCAAAACATCAAAATTCGTACACCGAAAGTCACAGCACCACCTCCCAGAAGACCAGTAAGTACGGCCTAAAAACATTGTATTTGTTTGGTTTGTTCATCACTTGGGCTAGAGACACGAGAAATTGTAATGTTTGTATACTGAATGGTAACAATAATTTCCTGATTTCGAGTTACTTTTAATTACGTTATAGATGTTATTTAGTTTCGTTGCTGCCTTACCAAACATGTGAAGATATTATCAATAAATTTTCATTCATACACCGGCCGCAGGAAATCATTATGTATCGGGAGCTAGCGCGTGGGAACTGAACACAGGAATGGATTAATGAAGTGGGCCTGAAATCTGAAGAAATGAAGACCTCATAATTTCCTGTCAGATTTCTGTTTTATTTTGACTCTTTGTTGTCTTGAATGAAGATAGGTCACAAAATGACGCCAACCTGTAAATTACATGTATTGGAAGGATACCATGGCGAGGTATCGATAATCCGCAGCGTTGACCCCGCGTACCAGAATTTCGATATCACACAGCCGATAACTAAAGTAACGATGCTGCTATCAGCGACGCACGACACAGTGACAGGTCACCTCAGAAGTGTGATGACTCAGTGCAGCAGTGGAACAACAGCCCAACAGTAACAATCGCTTTCCGTCTTTTTATATCTTATTAACAATTACCGTAGCGAGATGATTAGTTTATCAAGACACCAGACTTGTGTTTGGAAAGTACCCTGTTCAAATCTCAGTCGGTTAACGAATTGCCTAACTGATCGTTTCCTTCGTTTTATTATGTACTTCAAGGCCGTTGATATATTGCCGAGGTCGAGTTGTTAGCGTTTCTGCTTAGCGTTTTGGGCTGTGTGTTCTAACTGGGACGCGAGACACACTACCCCAGTTTGATATTGTGAAGTAGCTCAGTCCGTCCAGGCACAATCTTGCATAGTAAGGCTGTCAAGTAGAATGCAAAACGGGCACTGAAGTGCGGTAGATATGTCGCTCGACCATTGCCTTCAACTCAAGTTCAATTCATTGTGTTTCTTCTCACGTCATTTCCGATCCATTAATGAGTCATCCTGTTACAATTCAACGCTGGAAAATGTGAGAAATTCAGAGGTTATTGAAACCAAAAATGAATGAATGAATAAGTAAATAAATAAATAATCAATATGACCATTAGTTGTCTTCGTCTCATCTCATTACGCTCTGTATAATCTCTCCAGTTCAAGCATCGTCCTTCAATACCATAACACCAAGAAATTTCGTAATGCTTGGAATTAACAAACCAAACCTGATTAGGCCGTTTAATTTTTATCTGTTGAATGATCTGCTACAGGGATATCCAACGTGTTTTTCCAACCAGCCAAAGTCGTTATCGTGGGTTGGTTTGCTGGCCGCACATGTAAAAATCACAATAAGTGGTATATATAATTACATAAATTATTGTGCACTTCCGTAGAATATAAATAATTTACAAATATGGCCGCCGCCAGCAATATGTAAATTGAAGCGCTGCTTGCGGTCTGCGGGTCGCGGTTAGACAATCCTGATATAGCCCATCCTGAAACCTGAGGCTTGTTCATTATGCGGGAACAGTACTTGAGAGCTGCAACACGGACTGTCTTGCCTGCTGACACTGACTTCGATGAAAACGCTTTTATTTATATTCCTTTCGGACATCCCAAATACATATTTTTCTAACCTTACCTTAGCCATATTCCGTACAATAAATTGACTATAGATTACTTAAAGCAAATAATTGCGCAAGTAACCACAAATATTTGGTATTGTTTGGTTGAGATATCAAAAAATAACAAATATTTATTTTTCTTTACATGTACAATCGTCTGGATTCAGCACTGTACATCTATATTTCTTTATGTAATAGCGTATTTTCGGGATTACATTTTATTATAATTGGATTTGTACCTGATATTACCACTTGGAAAATTCATGGGCAGATTATTGAGGGTTGTGTGTCGACTGAAGGTTAGAGGAATAAGCAGGAAGCTGATAAAGATTGCCTAATGGTGTGTTATTTTCAGTCAGAAAACACAACTATAATTGTATGCTAGAAAATGGTATTTATTAGCAAGTAAATAACTACATGTTTCGGCCTAAAGCGGCCATTTTAGGTTATTGTGCTCAAAGAGTGTCATAACCTGAAGATGGCCGCTTTAGGCCGAAACATGTAGTTATTTACTTGCTAATAAATACCATCATCTAGCATACAATTATAGTTGTGTTTTCTGAGTGAAAATAACTCACCATTAGTCTTTCAACACACAACGGGGATGACACACATTACAAAGACTGCCTACTTGAGGGGCTTCATTATTTGTTCTACTGGTCAGCAAGGATTAGGGTAAAAATTCAAGGACAATAATATTCGCTGGGCTTAGGTTACGCGTGGAACAGGAGAAGAGAAATTGGTGCAAGGTTTGGGTGGTAGGAACTTGAAGGAATGAGAACACATGAAACAGGCATAGACTTCAAGGTAATTTTAAAAGGACCTACAAGGAATAAATGGCAGGTTGGGACAGAATTCATCTGGCTGAAGTTAGGGAGCAATGGCTGGCTGTAGTGAATACAATATTTAAGCCTTGGTTTCCACAAACGAGTGAGATTTCTAATTAACCTATGTAACTACTACCTCTTCAATATGGACTCTGCTCGATATATTCAGGTAGTCAGTACATAATAACATCTTCGTCACGTTCGTGATCCGGCTTGCTGATACCGCTTGGAGGATCCGGTTTTTCTGTGTCAGTTCTTTGAATTTGCTCTTTCACTTAGATCCTACATTCCGACCATTACATTAGCATTAAGGACAGCTATATGTGTACGAACGTAGTGAAACTCTTTTGTCATGCTGCTAAAAGAAGTGCACTACGTCCCTACCTTTAATCTTAATGTTACAGTAACTGCCTGGTTATCACTTGCATTTAACTGTAACGCGTTTTCACTTTTCCCATACATCATATTTGTCTCTTTCATAGGACTTTAATACTAAAAGTTATATTTTAAAACAGCGATATTCACACTGTGGTGCGCAACACTTGGAGTCCTCGCGCGACTTTTATGCGTTCCGCAAGCACTTTTTTTTTACATTGGCATCGTTAAGTATAATTTTGATTATTTTTATTGTTACACCGTGCATGTTGTCGAGTTACTCAATTATTACACCAATCACTGCACATATGTAAAATTTATAAAATTTACACATTAAAACATTAAAAACGCTCCGACATGTTTCGGTCCCAAGACCGAAGAGTGCCCTGCAGGGCACTCTTCGCAACATAACATTACACAACACGGCATGCTGCCACAACACCCAACTTGTACAACGAAATTAGTCTGCGACTATTTCTAGTGTGACTTTAGCAAGGAATATATAGCTCCCTGATGATGGTCTTAGGACCGAAACATGTCGGAGCGTTTTTAATGTTTTAATGTGTAAATTTTATAAATTTTATATATGTGC
>Ga0123352_10014118_pt1 | contig 12703 bp, 8 predicted proteins | sample TergutLab28metaG_FD_89700 | JGI IMG/M metagenome (GOLD analysis project Ga0123352, IMG submission 89700) | Labiotermes labralis P1 segment gut microbial communities from Petit-Saut dam, French Guiana - Lab288 P1 | ecosystem: Host-associated > Arthropoda: Insects > Digestive system > Gut ... | reverse complement strand
TAATTTTTTCGTTTTTTTTTTTTTAATTAATTACAATGGAAATACATTAGTTATGCACCCCGCCCTTCCGCCCTTTTTTCTTTTTTTTTTTAAAGGCAGGGTAACCTCCTGCGAAACTCTCCCATTTACGTATCGGGTTTCTCACGAAAACCAATCTTCTGCTATGTTTTAGTCGCCGGCGTAGGAATCCCGATCGACGATTGTATTTGCAATTCATAATCCGTGGTCATGGTTGATACGTGTTATCGTTGCGCACAGATTTAAAGTTCGCCAAATCCCTCCATCACGTTGCTCGTTCTTTCGCTCCATTCGAAATGGAAAGCAACTTGTGGGTCCTTGCAAACAGTTTTGTAAACCCCACCTTACATTCAGAGTGAGAAACATTACAAAAATAGTGCTGACAATAGTTACACAGTATAACTAGTTAAACCATTACAAATATGTGATTTAACGTAGTAAATCACATATTAATAGCAGTAATACTATAACGTGTATAAATGTTCAGTGTACATCAGATGTTAAAGAGGATAAATACGAATGTAATTTAAACATAGCAGATTGTTTTTGTTGTGGTGTTGGTATCAAAAATATAGCATACTGGGAAATTGGTCTTACGTGTATTGTGCGCCTGGTCGGTCTCTTTGGGTATGGCTGACGTGGTTGCCATTAGGTGAAATATTCGAGTGTGTATAATAATTGCTGTTAAAGATGGTAAGTTAAATTTACAGCAGATTGTCAGAATTAATTCAAGATATGCTATTGAAATATAGGATTTAAAGTAAAAGCAAATACTGTCGTAAGTTACACATTTGTCTACCACGTGTTCGGTGATAACGTGCGGCATTTTCTGCGTTTGCCTAGATTTATGAAGTATATAATAATAATTACTCCATAGGTTTTTTTTTTTAAATTGCCCTTGCAGGTACCCTTGTTAAGGTAGGTGTTAACTACTGAACGGAATGCCTTGAAATTTTGGTGAAGGGTTGGAGCATAAATGTACAAAGCGTCAGTAAAAAAATCTAGCCGAAGTCTGTATACTGACACCACGAGCGATTTCACCCTATCATTGCTGAATACCGTTGTTATAGATTCGGTGTTACTGGTATTGAAGATTTAGACGGCCATTTACACCTTGCGTTTCGTTTAGGCTGTGTACAACCCGTGTTCGCAGACGACATGTTCTTTGTATTTCCGTGAAGATTAAGAGTGCTTGTAGAGTTTAGTAGTATGCAGATTTGCACAACACATTTCAAGCACGTTTGTAAACATTTTCATAGGTAACTATTCTAAAAAGAACACAACACACATGTACATTAACACTACGGTTAGGCTGTTTTAGATCGGTGCGACCATTTGTAAAGCACACAGCTCACCTATTTACTTGTGAATATTGTCGAAGGTTATTCGTTTTGGAACGTAGTGAATATGATTGTTTGTTGCACTTGCAAAAGTAGTTGTGACTTTTGTATGTACACTAGCGGGTCCCAATTGAGTGCTGCTATTACATTATTTTCGTGAAGAATTAAGGATGTTTGGTATCCTCCGTTGGTAAACTGTCTTATGGTTAAATGGATTGATAACGGTTTTTAGACACAAGAGATAAGGATGTTACATTATGCACTGTAAATGTCCACATCTATGCAATTATCTTTTGCTTGGATGTTCCTGAAATGTGCTATATTACAAGTTGTTAACATGGCATTCTCTTGCATAGTGTGTAAGGGATCTCACGTTAACCAACAGATCATGTTTGGTATGTCAAAACAATAGAAATGGTGCTTTGGCAATTTCTGAACTGTTATTTTGGTTGCAGTCACTATCTACAGCTCGCCCTCTTATTACTGTGTATAGTGACAAGAATGAGGCATCGGGTACAACCATTGCATTGCCAGCAGTCTTCAAGGCCCCAGTTAGGCCTGATATTGTTAATTTTGTGCATGATAACATGGCTAAGAATCATCGTCAGCCATATTGTGTGAGCAAGGATGCAGGTATAGTAAAGTTGTGGAAGTCAGTATAATTGTAATATTGCTTGTGTTGATAAAAATCCCCATAGAGTGGGAATGTTTTTAAGAGGAACATGTGTTAAGTACCAGTGTAAAGCTTGGAGACTGCAGAAACAAAATGCTGTAATAAATAGGCTTTGGTGTCAGTAAGATGCAACAGCATTGTGTTTGCTATTGTCAGTTTTGTGTAGTGTATTCACATTGAAGTTAAACAGAGATTATCTGATTATAAGGTGACAGAATATTAAAGCATCCCCCTTCACAGTTGCAGTTTTCAGGAAATTATGTGTATAGAATATGCTTTGTGTGTGGTTCTAAGGCAACCTGCAATTTTTCAGATAATGAATTAAGAAAAAAAAATTGTATTTAGGTAAATATTGTAATACTCTTCAGTGAATCACATTGCTCTACACAGAAGGAAGGATTCCCTGAGTCTTTGATATGAACATTATGTGAATGCTAATGCAGATAAAATATGTCATTTGCAGAATTGCACAAATTTTCCAAAAATATTGGCACTGCCATGAAATTCTTGGTACCAAAAGGGTGACACGAGGCAAGTTCCTTATTGAGAACCTACAGATCTGGAGTATAAACCATACTGTCATCTGTCGCCCTTTTTTCGGTGTATGTGAACTGAACACACATTTTTTTTTTGTATGTAAAGTAAGAAACATTAGTCATTGTGCTGAAAATATTAGATACCATCATGTGAAATCTAGTCATCCATGCAACCAGGTAGCTGGAATTTTTGTACTGTGTGTATGAGCACTGATAATGTCCACACCTTTGCAATTTTATTTGTTTAGGTGTATCTGTAAGTGCAAAAGTAAGTGGGTGACTAGGCGTTTCCTCCCAGTTACCTTTGACTGGGCGAGGGCAGCGTTACTCCACAGTTATTTTCATGTGCTCTTGCATTTTGAATAACTTTTACACATTGGTAGGGGGTAGCAAATTGCAGCATGAAGTTGTTACTTGACTTTGGTCTTTCAGAACACTGAAAGGGTTAATACATTGATATTGCTTCTGTGATACTGGAATATGGACATGTCAGGATTGGGTAGCGAGGTAATATGTATGGTATGGCAGTGGGGAGAATCATCTAACATCCACTTCCCGTAATTGGGCAGCCAAGGAATGCGTGCGGAATTTTAGTGAGGAACCCTTTGGAAATATATCCAATTTGAAGACTGTGAAGGAGATACCAGGATAACATTAGAATGGGTTGGAGCAAGATATGTTCCCAATGGGACATGTAAGTAACAGGTTGAGGGTTGTGTCCAGTGGTCAAGTGTGGTATAACCAATTCTGAATCTTTCAGTTCTCCTGCAGTATTAGTCTGAAATACACATCAAATAGTTGTGAGATTCAAGAGTTTTTTGTGGTGAATGTTAAGGTGAAAGTAATTGTAGTGTTAATGGTTATTAATTTGTATTCTTGTGTGTATCTGTGGATATGGTGGTCAACTATTTTGATCTTTGCCCATCTGCCTGGGTTCGGTTTTGTTTCCAGTGGTTGGTTGATTTTGAAAATAACTGTGTTGGCTGACAGGTAAGACTTGGAGCTTTACGTGGGATTTTAACTGCAGTGGAAGCCTTGACATTGCTGACATTTTACAGAATTATGGGAAAATTCTTTCATTCTGGCTGGTCTCACACCTGTATATTTGGCCATTGTCTAATCTGTAGACTTGTGTAATGGTTTTATGGTGATATTGAATGAAATAAATGTTTGTTGACATGATGTTACAGTATGGCTGAACAGTAGTTGGTGTTTGTAGGTCATCAGACTAGTGCTGAGTCATGGGGAACTGGACGTGCTGTAGCACGAATTCCCCGCGTACGTGGTGGCGGAACTCATCGTTCAGGCCAGGGAGCTTTCGGAAACATGTGCCGAGGTGGGAGAATGTTTGCCCCCACCAAGCCTTGGCGTCGCTGGCACAGACGCATTAATATAAACCAGAAGCGTTATGCTTTGGTGTCTGCAATTGCTGCAAGCGGTGTTCCTGCTCTTGTGATGTCGAAAGGTAAGGTTGGCAATGATGATAATAGTGGCATGTTTATGTGTGCAGTGCTTGATAAGTGTGAGTGTTGTGTGGTATGTAGATTAGATTTCTGCTCGCTTGTCACTCAGACAACTTATGTTGCTAATCTATGTCAGCTTTCACTGCTTTGCAGGATGTTGCAGAAACCAGCACAGAGAGCAACTGACTACAGATTTTGCTGTTACTCTTAATCAGTTGCCTGTTCGATCAGCTTAATATTTTCTGGGAATTTAAATGTTAAATGAAATTCTGCTGTATTGTAGGAGCAGAGGCACGTATTTTTAACGCATTCTGCTACACTAACATTACCTGTGTCAGTGTAGCTTTATGCTGTCATCCTGTACATTTTGTGTGCTCACTTTTCCCCAGTAATTTTGCACCAAATGCACTGAGTTTTCATGAATCTGAATACAAAAATGCCTTGCCGTTGGTGGTCATCTTATTGTTTTTTCCTTACCTCCAATAATCCTAGCTTGCAGACTTCTGTAATGGAAATGCTGTTGGCCACTATCATTCCTGTTGTGTACAGGACCTTCAGAAATTATTGTAACCTTTTAAAAGAGCAGCATGATGGTTGCAGTAAACATCGCAGTGATAAACTGTTAATGGTGCGTGTGTAAAAGGAACTTACAAACTTTTTTTTTTTTATTTTAAAAAGCGCCGAACTTCATGGCTTGACATTTTCTTTTAACACTGGCTAATATGAAACTTACTTACTTACTCACTCACTCCACGGTGCAGAGTCCTTCTTGAGAAGCTAACTGGTTTGCAGCTAGTCAAGAAATTCCCCGCATTTCACGGAAACCGGAGGTTTATTACCGCACTCACAAGCGTCCGCCACCTGTCTATCCTGGGCCAGCCCAGTCCAGTCCATATACCCACATCCCACCTACTGGAGATTCATCCTAATATTATCTACCATTTACACCTAGGTCTCCCCAGTGGTCTCCTTCCCTCCAGTTTCCCCACTAAGACCCTATACCCCCCCCCCTCCTCACCCATATGCGCCACATGCCCAGTCCATCTCATTCTTCTTGATTTTATCACCCTCCTCATTATGCAGTCTCCTCCATAACTGGCTAATATGAAACTTAATGGAAATCCAATATGTGTTTCTAAAATGGTATGCTTGCAGACGGACAGAAATTTCAGTTGACATGCTGCGGGGGTGTGAACAGCCCTAAAATATTCGAAATTTGACATTAGAACTTCATTTTCACTGTATTTTTCAGTGTGTCATTATTACAGAGCAGTCTGTCAGAACATTTGTTGTAATGTATTAGTGCTGCCTGAAAGAAATGACAGTGAGAGAGTTTTTGGTTTTAGGTCATTTGGTGCAAGATATACCAGAGCTGCCTCTGGTGGTAGAAGACAAGGTGCAGGAGTACACCAAGACAAAGCAGGCTGTCATCTTTCTGCATCGCATAAAGGCTTGGTCTGATATTCAGAAGGTATTACATATACTCTGATTGTAGTTACTGTAACATGCTTTAGATATGTCACTTTAGATTTGTATTGTGGGAATTGCAGCTGGCTGGCAGACTGTGAATTATGAGTATTCAGACGTGTTAGTTGTGACAAAAGTGGCCTGATTATTTCCTATTGAAAAAGGATATATATGTGAAAGAACATTAATGCGGTACTTTAAATATAACTGAAGTTTCACCCTTGTTTCAGTTATAGATTTTACTGGTGCAGTGTGGGCTGGGTAGCTCAGTAGGTGTAGTGACTGACTACAGGCTGGATGGTCCAGGATCGAATCCTGGTGGGGACAAGATTTTTCGTCCCTCCAGACCGGCCTTGGGGCCTACCCAGCCTCCTGTAAAATGGATACTGGGTCTTTCCCAGGGGTAAAGTTTGGCCAGAGCGTGCTGCTGACCACTCACCCACTTCTAGTGCTGTGGTCATGGAAGAGTAGAGCTATACCTCTACCCACCTTCTGGGCCACACTGGGCCTGTAATGGGACCACTTTACCTATACTGGTGCAGCAATTCAAAATTGGATGTGTCGAGTGTTGGGTTCCTGTGTTGGAAGGGATATGAGTAGTTGCTTGTTGAATGATCTTCATTACATGCACTTCTTAGTGTACTCTTGGGATATATTTCTGACATTCTTGGAAATAATCAAATTCATGATGAAGTTTTTCAGCTGTAATAAATGTGACATGTACTGTACCAGAGTATATTAACACTGGATTACATTTTTCCCAATGCGAATTGGACTTCTTTCTTTTAGCTGATCATATAATGTAGTTTCAGAAAGTGCTTGAAGATGATGCCAAAGGTAAGCCTTCCAAGGAAAATTTGTGTTGTATTGTTGGATGCTTTACTGGAAAGAGGTAAAATACGTAATTTGCAGACACAAGGGATGAATGTACTTTGAGAGTGCTGGATGATTATGATCTTACTGATTTGTCTGTGTGATAGTACAGTGATAAAAGTTGAGTACTGTGTGTGATTTGCAGTTTGCTAAGTATTCTGGTATATGATATGGTGGTCAGTGGTTGGTTACTAATGTTCCATAGGAGCTTCTGCCTCCATTTTTATGGTAGGCCAAGTGTTACATTATGTAGGGAAAGGGTGGGTTAGGTGATTGGTGTAGGGATCCAATAGAAGTGGCATTAGAGTGGCCAGGTCTGGCTGGAACACACCAGAAGAAAGGAGAGGAGATGTGCAGTGCTGGGAGGAAGAAGCTGAATGAAGAAACTAAATAGGAAGGAGAGCTAACTGAAGGGAGTGAGGAGGTAGGAGAAGCAAAGGAAGAAATTATGGAGGCTGTACATTCTTCCACTCCATAAAGCCACTTCTGGCTTGCTATGCCAGTCACTTAATCCATGCTGTTCCTATATAATGAACCCATTTCTCTTATGCAGCCCACTCTTGCACTAACTTGAAGGTGGAAACTGCAGGTTTCTTTGTAATGGTGGTAACCACCAGTTAACAACAATATCATATCCCAAAAGAAATGAATCTTCAAGTCGTTGCTGGATTCCCCTTATTGTAGTGTTATTTTTGTGTTTTTTCTTGGATTTGAAGGGAGTGGTAAGTGGTGACCATATTAAGCATGTAATTTTGTTTGAAGGTTTACAAATCAAGAAGATTTCGTGCTGGCAAGGGTAAGATGCGAAACCGACGTCGCATCCAAAGACGTGGCCCTCTCATCATCTATGGGCAAGATCAGGTGAGGAAGCTGTAGATAAATTCTATGTTAGTGTACTGCGTGTTGTGTAAATTTAAAAGTGTATAGGGTCTTGCTGGGGAAACTGGAGGGAAGGAAAACCACTGGGGTGACCCAGGCATAGATGGGTGGATAATATTAAGATGGATCTCCAGGAGGTGGGATGTGGGTATATGGACTGGATTGGGCTGGCCCAGGATAGAGACAGGTGGTGGACGCTTGTGAGTGCAGTAATGAACCTTCGGCTTCCATGAAATGCGGGGAATTTCTTGACTAGCTGCAAACCAGTTAGCTTCTCAAGAAGGACTCTGCACCATGGAGTAAGTAAGTAGGTACGTTTTATACATTTATTACATACCGTAAGACATACTATATTGTAATTTCTCTGATAATGAGTGTGAAGATTATGGTAAATTTGGTTGTATTTAAATGGTTTGTTGTTGTGTATAAGAGAAGTTTGTTATGCATTGAAATGTGCTGTATTCAAATTAAGGATTAAAATATACAGAACAAATTTAATCTGTTATAAATGGGTGTGAAGCTGAGTTTCTTAGATTAAAGGAATGAAGTAGTCTGAGAGTTTCTGAGAATGTGATATTCAGGAAGGTTTGTGGGTGTAAGGAGGGGGAAGCTGGAGGAGGCCAGAGCAAATTTCATAATGAGTTTCATTATTTGTACTAACCAACAAATATTATTATGGTGATCAGATCAAGGAGGATGAGGTTAGCAGGGCATATTGCATGCATTGGAATGGGAAGATACAGGGTTTTGGTGGGGATAGCTGCAGGAACGAGAGCACTCAGAAGACCTAGGCATAGATGGGAGGAAAATATTAAAGTGGGACTTAAAGACACAAAATTGTGGAGGGAAGGGGGATCATTAGATGGATTTGTCTGGCTGAGGTAGGAACAGGTGGGAGGCTGTTGTGGGCATGGATTAACCTTTGGGTTCTGTAAAATGCAGGGAATTGCTTGCCTGGCTGAGGACCTGTAGATGCTTAAGAAGGACTCTGCTCCATGGAGTTACCTGGAAGAGTGAAAAAATGTTTTATCCTTTTTGGTACTTCAGGGTTTGACGAAGGCATTCCGTAACATCCCTGGTGTTGACCTGATAAGTGTATCAAAACTGAACCTTCTGAAACTTGCCCCTGGAGGTCATGTGGGGCGTTTTGTGATCTGGACACAGTCGGCCTTCTCGAAACTGGATGACTTGTATGGTACTTGGCGTAAGTCAGCAAAACTGAAGAAGGGTTACAATTTGCCTATGCCCAAAATGGCAAACACAGATTTGTCTCGCCTGCTGAAAGCTGAGGAGATCCGGGCAGTCCTGCGTGCTCCAATGTAAGTTTTTACCCCGTGGAGATACATGTAGTTGTAACCAATTTGTGAGTAGACTTTGGACACAGACTTCTTACAGAGAAATTGTGTATTTTGTGGATGTTTTGTGTTTAATTTGTTTAAACGGTTGGCTTTTGAATGTTGCAAATGTTTATGAATTTTGACAAGACTGTGGCATTGTTAACAATTCAATTCGGTCTTTATATGAGTTTTTTCAGGTTGCATTACTAAAGTACCCAGGCAATACATTGTTACTTCTTTTTGTCATTGAGAGTTTTACGGGGCTGCAGGTAATGCAGTGGGATGAAAATTGAAGTTTGTCTCTCTCAGAGATGGAATTGGAATATTAAAATGGAGAAAGTCTTATTTGGAAGATTTTTGTACTTTGAACATTGTGCCACGGAATCATGAGATGGCATTTCCACTCATATGACCGCCGAAGTCAGCTTTTCTATACTACAAGTTATGAAATTTGTTAGTTACTAACTTCGCAAGCAGTGAACTTGCCGTTGATGCAATTATTCTCCTCAAATTAACTTCAGGCACAGAGAAAAATTTCTCCTAAATGGTTTTTGGTACTAGACTATGAGAAGTGAAGACAGTAGAATTGAAAAGACAGTACTAAACAGAGTTGATGATACTGACACTGGCCAGTTGCATAAATTCGTGATGAAAGGACAGTGCTATAGAGTCTCCAGTTTAAACCAAAGGGATAGCTAGACAAAGGAAGGCCTTGAAGGGATGGATCAAATATGTGAAATTAGAAAAGGTTTGGTAGACAACAATGTAGAGCAAGGGAGAGGTTTCTTGATTGTAGTGTAGGTAAAATTCCCACAGATGTTACATAGCAGATTTTTATAAAGACCAATATTGTTTTATCATGGCGTGATTGTTAAGCGATTGTAGGTTGTTTAGTGCTTAATCAGAGGACATGCATAGATTGTTGATTATAAGAACTGGTGAGGAAAGAGTTATTCAATTTGCCCTGCTTTCAAATATACAATTTTGTTGAGTCATTGAATGAAGTTGTCATGATGAAGCTAATTTTATAGAGCATTGGGTTATGAAAAACCATGATTTTGTTTATAACTGATCAGATACTGTAAGCAGCTTGTACTGACGGTGTGTGAATAGTCACATATTTTAAGTAACTAATACTGGTGTGTTGCAGAAAGCAAAAGCGCAGTGTGAAGAAATTGAATCCATTAACCAACACACGTGCAATGCTGAGGCTCAATCCATATGCTGCAGTTCTAAAACGCAAGGCAGTCCTGACATCAATCCAGTGCAGGCGCAAACGTCAAGAATTGCTTGCTGAGAGGCGAGGGGTCTGTGTATAATCTTTTAAACTTGTATATGCAGCATGCATAGAAAGTTTTTTAACATGGGAATGAGCACTGCAGTGCAGGCAACATGATAATCCATTAAGTGGTGATGTTCTCACAGTGGACACTGATGTATGGCTGTATGTACTGATAATCAGTGCAGTTATGTGGAAAGCCATAATCATTTTAAAACTCTCATGGTGACAGTACCAATTCTACTTGTGTCCATTTCAGGGATTCCAGGTTCGACTTCCAGTAATTTCATGACCGTAAAAGTGTTTTTAATCCTTGTTTTCTGGTCATGAGATTAATTTTCTTTAGAACTAATTTCACTTATTTTTGACGTGGTTATTGTGGGTATTTGGTATACGGTCGCAGTCCTGCATTTTGAAAGGTAGGTTTGTTTATTGGTTGCCGTGTGTGCATTATTATTTTGCAGCCCTGTACATGTGTGGGAGAACATCAGTGAGCATGTTCCGATTTAGGCTGATGTAAACAAAGGTGATCAGATTTTCCCCACATGTTGTTTTCTGTTGTAAGTAAGTGACCTTCTTTACCAGATTTTCATGTGGAGGGTACTGAATTCCAAGCCACATGGCCACAGAACATGTTTCTAACTTTTTGAAGGAATTACTATAAGAAGTACTGCTCTGGGCACTGTTAACTGTTATATTATGTTACCTCAATTCCCATTTTCACAGTGTAATTGGTGACATTTAAGCTGAGGTCTCTGGTATCTTGCCAGTTTTCATGGCTAATATAGAAATATAGTTCCTTATAAAAACTTTTTTTTTTTCAAGTAATACTTTCAGTGCTGTGGGTGTGAACACAATGGTGAAGTGATGAATACATTTTATCAGCGCATTGGGCTATGAATAATCATGATTATCAATATACCTTCTGATCACCATGCCACCCTTTAGAGTAATTTTATAAAGTTTTATGTTTTCTGAAGGGTGAGATTTTGTTTATCCCGCATGTCCTTTTGCACATTCTGATTCCTCATAATTTTTTTTTTTAATCCTGGATTGGGTTATGTACAATATTTTTTTCTCAGCAACGTCATTAACAAGTGGATCCATTTTAATTGCCTGTGCTGAGCTGCCAGTTCAGTAATAAAAGTCTACTTGGATGTTGCTCCACCTAATCTCTAATCAGTGCTAATTTCAGGAAAAATATTCTTTGGTACATGAGTAAATGTAGTGATTTCATAATCTTGATTTTTGTCTTGTGCTCCTGATATTAGTGAATCTACCCTGCTACCCTGTAGTGACTGCAGGCAATCCATGCTCCAGATCTCATGATTTTCCATTATTTTGTCTGTGCCAGTGTGTTTGTCATGCTAATTTTCATGGAGGGATTGTTGGCATCACACCTGGCCCTTGTTGGTGAACCACTTATAAAGTATATGAGAAAGTACAGTACAGTCAAACCACGATATGTTGCCAGTGTTTGTTTATCACAGTTTGTGGCAATATATCAGCACTGGCTGAAAATCAATATACTGTAAAAGAGGAAATTTCTGGTTGCTGACTGTCATGGTTACTAAGTGAGCGCGGTGCTGTATATACCGAAATTAGACATCTCCAAAGAGGAGGACCCTCCCAGTATGGAATATGTTGGAACGTGCAGTACTTAAATGTGTGTTGTAAGTTATGTAGGATACGATTTCCTTGTAACATATATTATGTCAGTAAGAGAGTGTCTGATGTACTCCCATATTTCTAGATAACACTAAAACCAACACCATTAGAAGAGAAGAATATAAAGCTGCAGGAGCGTCGCCGGGCAGCTATTATGAAGGCTAAGGCTAAAGGGCCTAAGAAAACGAAAGTGCAGGAGGGGAAACCAGCATCAGACCAGAAACCTGATAAGGGACTGGCAAAGGGAGGCAAGAAATCAACTAAGGGAGTTGAGAAACTAGCCAAGGGAGCCAAGCCTCCAGCTAAGGAGGCCAAGGCTCCGGAAAAGGAAGCGAAGACTCCAGTTAAGGAGGCCAAGGCTCCGGAAAAGGAAGCGAAGGCTCCAGCTAAGGAGGCCAAGGCTCCAGAAAAGGAAGCGAAGGCTCCAGCTAAGGAGGCCAAGGCTCCGGAAAAGGAAGCCAAGGCTTCAGAAAAGGAAGTGAAGGCTCCAGCAGAGGAAACTAAGAAGGCAGAAACATCTCCAAAGAAGTAAAATGTAAATTGTCTTTGAAATTTGGTTCAGGAATAAAATGATGTTTAAAAATGAGAAATTTTGTGTGCCTCACATTATTAGCCATTTCCTTACGGTGTCCACATTTACATTCTGAAGGTTAAGCATGTATTTACTTTCTAAAGAAGGGTAGGTTTATGGTATCGTGATGTCTGTATGTGTTGCAGTCTGTCCTGCTGCAGGATTTGACTCAATGATATGCAGATATATATATATATTTATGGTCTAGGAAGTGTGTCATCCCCGTTGTGTGTGTGAAACTAGGAAAAGTTTTGCAGTCAAACACAACTTAACACTGAGGTGTATTTAATAACTATGTGATGGAAACAACTACATGTTTCGGCCTGTATTGGCCATCATCAGGTTGTCTAGGGAACTTAAGGGCTGGCTATATGCATGCACACGCGCGTGGTGTAGAGATCTCTACATACGCATAGCTTGACAAACCGAATCAAAACAGAACAGATACAGATAGTAATACAAAATACATGGATATAAACCAGACAATAACGCTATTTGTGGGGGTTTGATCTCGGCAGGTATGGTGGTTTAGTTGTGTGGAGGCTTGTTCTCTGACCTTGAAAGTGCTGCATTGTGTGGGAGGCGGGGGGGGGGGGGGG
>Ga0123352_10014117_pt1 | contig 12703 bp, 3 predicted proteins | sample TergutLab28metaG_FD_89700 | JGI IMG/M metagenome (GOLD analysis project Ga0123352, IMG submission 89700) | Labiotermes labralis P1 segment gut microbial communities from Petit-Saut dam, French Guiana - Lab288 P1 | ecosystem: Host-associated > Arthropoda: Insects > Digestive system > Gut ... | reverse complement strand
TTTGTTGTGGGTTTGGGAAGGTTTTTTTCAATTTCTATTAAAAATAATTTGGAATTCATTTTTTTTTTTTTTTTTTCTTTCCCCCCCCCCCCGCCCCGATTTTTCGCTATTAGACTCGTTTTGAGGAACAAATTACAGTCGAATAACAGGGTTGACTGTATTTATAATCAACGTCGTCATATCTCACCTACACTAATTACTTATGTAAATATAATATAATATAATATACTCATACTGCGAAATCTAATAATCCATTTGCTCAGTATCTGCATTGGATTTGTTTATTCGTGTATGAAAATATTAAAGTTCTTATTACGGTGATGGTAAAATGTTAGTTATTAGGTGCAGAGACATATTTGTGGAAGGACGCTTATCCTTCCGTAGATGCAGGGTTTAATTTGCGCACTGTTTACCCGCTATGCAATTTCGGGAATGTATTACCAATATAAGCCTTTCATCAGCTTTGATGTCTGTCCACAAAGAAGTATTAACCTTATCCCAGGTTTTATCCAGCGAATGTCAACGTGCATTTTCGCAAATGAGCTTGACATTCTCACCAAAGCGACGCTTCGCTTCTAACTAGCGTTGTATCAGCTTTGAAGTCCATCATGCAGGTTGGTCCACTACCAGTAAAATTTCACCCGAAGAGATAGGAAGGTTCCTGATTAATAATACACCATTCTACATCGCTTGTTCTCTCGTATTCCGGAGGTTTCTGCTTCAGTTCTCGACCCGAAAGCCGGCTATTCCGAGTCATATTCCAGAGACACTGCAGTGGCACGGTGGGTATAGTACTTCAATCTAGTCCAAGGACGCTGAATTCATGTGTATTCCACCTACATTATGATTCATTATTTATTAAGCATCCTGTTGTTATACATCGTAGAACAATAGATGACATACAAAAAGTGCAGTTAAATTAAGAATAAATACAGGAATTTAATCTTCTATTATTCGATGCGAAAAAATTGGGGGAGAAATTACACACAAATGAAGTAAAGATGTCAGCATTATAAGAAATATGGAGGTTCCTGTGCATTGGTTGATACTGCAGTCTCTACCTTATCGAAATGAGTGTACAGTGTACACACTGAGTAAACTCGTGATTTAATTTGGTAGACATAATGATCACACAGCCGTCCTGTTATATATAAGACGTAATAGGTAGAGTAATTATATTCAAGATGCGTCATTTCCAGGAGTCTTAAGCGACCCATGCGAGACCAATTAACTGCGACGAAACTTAAGAACTAGATACTCTCGTTCAACACTTTCAGTAAAACAATAAACAAAGGAATTCCTCGTGTTTATTTTAACTTTGAAATTCAGCCCAATTTTAAACAGCACAACTGTAGCCTGTGGCGATGCGTATTGATATTATGTTCGGTAATATGAAACACTGATAGTGTTAAAAGGAACGCGGGAATTCAGTTTACATCGATATTACAATTAATGCTGTGTATATATTCCAATTTTTAATTTTGTGTGTCTGTGGTATTTATAGATCTGAAGATGACCTTACATGGAAAGGTTGGGACATATTTTAATTGGTTATGATATGCATTATCGGAGTTGTGCTGACCGCAGTAAATGTGGATGTCTATATATCTATCTATCTATCTATCTATCTATCTATCTATCTGTCTGTCTGTCTCTCTGTCTGTCTGTCTGTCTGTGTATCTGTATATCTATGTGTCTATCTGTCTCTCTGTCTGTCCGCCCGCCCGCCTATCTGTCTGTCTGTCCGTCCAGTTTTACAACAGCTGTCGCCGTCTTCCGGAGACCAAACGCCATTCCTCTCTGTTCCTACATTGATATGGTTCTAAATTTCTTGTTGTCATGGTTGCTTGTACTCCTTCCATCCACGTTTTTCTTGGACGTTCTCTTTTGATGTCATCATACCGTTAAGTTAATTCTGGGTTTTTCATTTTGACCTCTCTCTTTGTAGCGACACAAAAACCTTTTAATTTCCAGTAACCTCCTAGAAACATCCGGACGGAACTTCACTCCAAATTGCTGTGACATGCGCGAACAGATATGTTTGTCTGATTGAAAGTCCTTGAAAACTTTCCGGCAACCAGTCAGATATTAGGGTTCCACGTAGCATCAGGATAGTCGGCGACCTCTGTTACATTACGCTGCGCACACCGGGTTTTCTCTTTCACATTTGCTAAAAGGAATCTACCATTTGGATCAGTCAGCTATCCGTGCACGGTATTTCAAATTGTGCTTTCGTCCCCTGAGGCCAAGTTCATGTTCACTTCCACGTCGAAGCGACACAATAGGATGTAATCAGGTTGAGTTTCATCACAGACACCCAACACCCAGCTCTCTGATCTGCACGATCGTGTGTATACCTGGCGATGTCTGTTCACCTAATGGTTTGTTCTGTCAGTAACGTACTATTATAAAAATCGTTGAAATTTCAGCTGGAGAATTTGAAAAGTATAATTACATTTTCCACAGGTAAACGGTTGATCTTCTCTTGTGTATTACAGCTCTTCATGTTTCCTTAATACCGGAGTCAGTGTGTGAGACTGTCATATCGAGGGAAACATGTATTTTTGCTGCCACTGTGAGGTTTTATTGATAACATTGATATACAAAATTTCACTTTTTGCGACCACACCATGGGAACGGCAAACAGCATCGCCATTCCCTTACGATTTATCCAGCCTCCAAGACGTATTGCACACGATTTGCACACAATGTGCAGTGCCCACTTATTGTCCTGGTCACCCAGTTTACACCCAAAGTACAGATGGTAGGCTTTCTTGATCAGACACATTATAGAACGCCTCCGTGACGCTAACGCCCACACATAACAGAAGAGGTCCGCCCTGCTCACACAAGAGCGAGACATCCTGTCCTACATCTCCTGCGCTTTTACAGACAGAAACTGGGGCACTGTCTGGCGGCTGATGCAATGACCTTATCATGTGACCTTACTCTAGTCACAGCGTTAATCATTCGTGATTGATGACCTTATCATGCACACTAGTCACAGCGTTAGTCACCCTGATTGATGACCTTATCATGCACACTAGTCACAGCGTTAGTCACCTGTGATTGATTACCTTATCATGCACACTGGTCACAGCTTTAGTCACCTGTGATTGATGACCTTATCATGCACACTAGTCACAGCGTTATTCACCTGTGATTGATGACCTTATCATGCACACTAGTCACAGCGTTAGTGACCTGTGATTGATGACCTTATCATGCACACTAGTCACAGCGTTATTCACCTGTGATTGATGACCTTATCATGCACACTAGTCACAGCGTTAGTCACCTGTGATTGATGACCTTTTCATGCACACTAGTCACAGCGTTAGTCACCTGTGATTGATGACCTTATCATGCACACTGGTCACAGCGTTAGTCACCCTGATTGTCATTTATGACTCAAACCCTAATTTGAAATCAGAACGCACTGTACATGAACGTAGCCTCCTGTATCTTCGAAACAAGAGCTAAATAACAATTCTTAATATCATATTCGTGTTCAGCACCCACGAAATAGCCATAAGACACTTATTTCATCAATGCTACTTTTTAACTGTTGATCAGTGTAATTATTGGTACCTCCGACGTGTGCGTAATGAAAGGATAAAGACAGAATGGCAGCACACCTCACAGAATGTTCTGTCTTGAAAATACAAGGGAAACTTGAACTAACAGATTTACCGTCAATATTCAGTGCCAGTGAACAGGCCGTGCATAAGATCGGCCTGCCAAGGCGTCAGACCTGTTGTGTTTGAACCATATTACTTTCTCTCCTACTTTATTTTGAAAAGTTTGAAATATTCACCTACACATAAGTTTCACCTGCACTTTTTTCTTTTAGAATCAGCTCACGTACTTTCCAACTTGAAAGGATTTACGTACAGAATACCAGAATGCGAGAATAAAGAGACGTTTTATTACATTGCGGTACGTTTCTGGTGCTTTTCTTAAGCCTTGTAGAAGAGAAGCTAACTGAATTTTCGACGAATTTCTGTTGCTCTAGTTCAACCATCTTTCGGCTGCTTGGTCGGAGAACCGTTATATGTGCTAAATAATTTCACGCAGCAGAGGTATTTTTAAACTGATAATCGCTCAACTGGTCAAGATATTTCCCGCTTTCTGTCTGATCAGAAAGTTCACAAGAACCCGCTGCTGGATATCATCATCATCATAATCATCGTCTTCATTATCATCGGCTGTACAGTTCTGGGTGGGCCTTGGCCTCATCAAGCAAATGTCGCCAGCAACCTGGGCATCCGCCCACCAGTATCTACAATCCAGTTTCCTTTCGTCTTCCTCTACCCCGTGCATAATTCTAATTTGTTCCCTGTCCTTAGCCGCAAATCTTTGTGTATTGCTTTGTGTCGTTGCCGATGTAACCGTCCAGCTTCATTTCCTTGAGGTTTCGGAACTATTTTACGGGGTGGAGTTGTTAACCTAACGCCCAGCTGCTGCTGGATTTTATAACCTCTTAATAAGTGTAGTTAAAACAGCGAGAACACATATGGTTTTATTTTAATTATAGCGTTAGATGAGTTGTTTAAGAACCGGAAATGTGTGTTTACTCTACATTGGACTGAAAAATTGTAATTTTGCTTAATTTTAGCTAGTTTATTCCGCTCGTCATCTTGTCGAGGCGCGTTAACAAAATTGCGGAAAGCGACTATAAACTTTATCATGTCTCCGTGTCCGTCCGTCCGTTCTTCGTGGAACAAATAGTCTCTAATTGGACGGATTTTCATGAAATTTGATATTTTAGGATTTTTTTTTCGAAAATCTACCTATAAAATTCAAATGTCATTAAAATCTGACAATAATAACGGGCGCTTAACATGGAGACGCATTTACATTTGTTTCGTCTCTCTGAATTCTTCTTATAATGACAAATGTTTCGTACAAAAGTTGCAGAGAAAATAAAAAAACCACTTTGTCTTCAGCAACCTTTTTTCCGAAAATCTTTCTGTTTATAGGATAATGTGGAAAAATATGGTAGAGCCAATCTTAGCAATTGACCAACTTAATGCACAAATTCTTGTTTTATAATAAGTTTATTATATTCCTCTACATGTTTCGAGCACTATGTGCCCATCATCAGGAGGTCAAATTGTATTATACAGCATCTCGTATAATCACACCGGACGGCCACCTACAGAGTGCGGTGATACCAGATGCTGTATAATACAATTTTGACCTCCTGATAATGAGAACAACAGTGTTCGAAACATGTAGAGGAATATAATAAACATACTATAAAACAAAGAATTTGTGCGTTAAGTTGGTCAGTTACTAAGATTATACTGAGATGCACGGTCAGCAAAACATCAGAAAATGGTAGAGCCAGACAGGACACAGGACATAATGTAATGCGATGCATTAGGTGCGATTTGAATAGCGGCTATGCCGTGACTGAGGCAAGAATACAGAATACACACAAATCATATTTAATACTTAGTGCTTCGTAATTGATTTATTGCGTCTGATTTCCGTAAATGCTTTACCGCGACACGGACAAAAATTCAGAAACTACGCAAAGTCATTACGATCTATTTAGGCCAATTGTACGTCGAAATGCAATCAGCAAGATTCTTTTGTCGCAATGCACCATCGGGCACTGAACATGAAGACGCTCGTGGACTACATTTTTTTTTTGCCGGTGACGTAAATTGATCGTAAAAGCGTTGTTGTTCAACCCTCGATATTTTGACATAGTTGGCAGTGACATGTTGCTCAACAACACACTCAGTAAGCATTGTTGTGTTTCCATTGTAGAAGTGGTTAGGCGAAAGTGCCACAGTATAGCATTATGCATACATTTCCTGTCTTGTTTTAAATACATGCCATATACCTTCACCTAATCTTCAGAAAGATTGTTCGGTCCCTAACGTACGTCCATTGTACTCGTACTGGTTGAACAAAAGACTGAGATATTTCTCAGTCACAGAACTGTTCATTTCTGTCGTTATCATCTGTTTTACTGTTGCAACTTAAGAAGGCACTGGAAACTTGCTTTGAGTCGTCTTGTATGCTTTAATTACTCTTTCTGTCAGAACGTGTCCCTCTGCACGTTAGACGAGATCAACACAGGCTAAAAGGGGCTGTAGCTAGCTGTTCTCAAAGTAGAGTGAAAAAGTACAAAGTTGTTTAGAATATGGAATGAAGAACAAGAAATGAAGTTGCATGTACGAGTTTCTTACTTCAAACTGAAACGTTTTCGAGTGCACATTTAGTTTGAAGAAGAAGAAGAAGAAGGAGGAGGAGGAGAAGGAGAGGAAGAAGAAAAGAAGAAGAGAAGAAGAAAAGAAGAAGAGAAGAAGAAGGAGAAGAAGGAGAAGAAAAGAAGGAGAAGAAGAAGAAAAGAAGAAGAAGGAGAAGAAGGAGAGGAAGAAGAAAAGAAGAAGAAAAGAAGTAGAAGAAAAGGAGAAAAGAAGAAGGAAGAAGAAGGAGAAGAAAAGAAGGAGAAGAAGAAGAAAAGAAGGAGAAGAAGAATAAGAAGATGATGATGATGATGATGATGCCTCAAATTAGTCCGTTCAATGGGAGATAAGCTATCAAGCTCTTCTTGGGGGATCGGCCGTACAAATGGAGCGGATTAAAGTAGAGTTGTAACTATGTTATCAGTGATTCAGACATCCCAACTGTATGAGAGTTTGGACCATACAACCTTCATTTCTGGGTAAAATGTTTTTAGGATGTCGTTAAATTATAACACGTAAATATTCGTCAGTATAGCTATCCTGCTTGTTACAGGAAATTGTGGAATATAAGGAACTGTAATATATAAAAAAAACGGTATTGAACAAGACAGGAAAATCTTAGTGTTAAGAACTTTCTGATATGCTATAGAACAGTTAATTGCGAAATTTATGCTAGTCATAATTGGGAACTAATTAGTAATTATCACTAGGCCCTTAAGAATGGTATGGTGGTGTTGATACACACACGAGATAAGGGGTAATGCTTATTTTGTGTCTCAAATTGCAACGATTAGTGTATAATTGTGCATAATTTACGTCACAATATTATAATTAATAGTTTTGTGTGTTATTGTCCCAATGATACCACGAAAGATGAATCCTTAATGGTTCGCAATAGGTACAACGGCACAAAAAAGCCAGACGTTATGGACTAGTAGCTTTTGACGGTGTTGATGTTGCTGACTGTAACCTAAGACTTACGGTTTTAACTGAAAATAACTTTTCTCTTTTCTTTCCCCTGGGCTGTCACTGTTATAGGTAATCCCCGAATCCACTTTACTCGCTCGACGTCCCGATGCTCCAGTCTTATCTCTGTAGCAGTTTGCTGCACTGAAGTCTGGCAAGAACTTCAGACTGGCTCGTACTGTCGCCTGAATTGACGCAAAGAGCAAATTTAACAGTTGGCCAGGCTCTTACGTGAGTCACCGCAAGGAAGTAGGCCTCTTATATCAAGGAATGGCAGGATCAAAGAAAACACGGGCCAGGCTTTTCGGCTTCATTTCCTCCTTATTGCACATTTTTCGCATTCGTCAGCCTGTGATAGGATAATGCTCGAAAAGTTGAAAGTTACTCCTCTAATCAAGAACTTCTCCATATTTGATGTTTGTCGGACCGTGCATCATTGTGATAACTGAAGGATAAAAACCAATTAGATGCCATTTATTATTTTATTGTACTTCTTATAGGCTCAACATGTTTCGGTCACTACTATGCCCATCATCAGGAGCTTGCGACTAGAATGTTAATTACCACATTGGTCGTTTCGTTCTTGGTTTCCTGCAGGCTGGAGTAGTGTCCGGGCTGCAGGCTAAAGCACGAGTCGTGCTTTAGCCTGCAGTCTGGACACTACTCCAGCCTAACCGCGTCTAACTTCCAACCTACAGCAAACCAAGAACGATACGAGCAATATGGTAATCAACATTATAGTCGCGAGCTCCTGATGATGGGCATAGTAGTGCCTGAAACATGTTGAGCCTATAAGAAGTACAATGAAATAATAAGTGGCATCTAGTTGGTTTTTATTCTTCAGTTAACCACTCCATATTCTAGTCCTCTGCGTTATAGCAACGTGGTGACAATGAGTGGGTACCCGTGTTGTAGTGGACAATTTATCATGAAAGTGTAGGCAGTGTACATCCCTGAAACTGTGGTGCATGGAGCTGCAACACCGCCACAAAAACCTCAAATCATATGTATAAGATTTTCTTCTCTCTGAAAAGCGAGTAGACGTTACCGTGTCCACTTGACACGCCACAGGACCCTATTCTGAGCCAGCTGGATCTACTTCAACGTTTCGCACCTTGTTCCTCTAAGATCCATTCTGACATTGTCTTCTTGTCCGCCCACTCCCCGTCACTTGAAATTTTTGTATTAATATTCTGCTGCAGACATGCGTGCTACACGCCCCACGTTTCTTGTCGTATTTAATTTGACGGTGATGTGGGATGTGACACAGTGTAGTGTGTTAGGTGGGTGTCAAGAAACTTCTAGTGAACCTGTCTGGGGAGTATAGATTATTGCTACAATGAACACATCGGAAAAAGAGACGTTATTTTCTTGATTTTTAACTTTCGCCGTGTTCTGAATATAGTATGTTTCCTTTTGGGTAATTCCCCCGGTGTCTCAATTTTATATGCCGACGTCGGCATATAAAATTGAGACACCGGGGAATTACCCAAAAGAAAACATACTATAGATATTATTTTACAAAGCAGGTTAATATAGCAATGAAGTTCACATTTTATATGGGAAGGACCGAATATCGGTCGGCTTGCCAGATATCCAGATTGAGACATGTTTTGCTTTCTGCCAATCTCCCAAGGGGAAAACAAGGATATTTCATGACGACAGCCTCCTTCCAGTCTTTACATACTCTGTGTCCATGTTGTTCCCCTTCTATTCGGCGGTATGTAACATCTGACACATCCTTTTGAAAGTAATAACCATCCAGCCAACTTCACATTCTTCTGTGGTTCCTTCCGTACCGTATCTAAATTAGCGATGTTTCTGTTGACAATCCTGTACCGTAATCGGGATTTATTCTGCTTGAACCGAGGGCACTTGTCTAACCACATTTTTTTCTAATGGAAAAGCATTAGAACCGGGAACCATTTCGCCCGTGTCATCATTCAATAAAACTTCTCTTGTTTATTCCTTTTATGACGTATCTCCTTCCAGCTATTCTCCAGTAGTGTCTCTCTCCTTCATTTGGAACAATATTGGACGCAGAATTTACACCTGTGTAAGTAAATGACAACCAACTGCTGTTATTGAATCGGCGTGGTAATATAAGTAACATGCATGGTCAGTGAGAGACCATCAGTACCTGAGATGTGTGATATGATGTCTGAGTTTGTAGCGATGGTGAATACTGAGATGGCTCTCTAAAGGGTTGTGTCGGGTAGTCCTGAGGATGAAGACAGCGTGGTCATCTTAAAATCTCTTCACAAGAGGCTGTGCGAAAGTAATGCCTCTTTTTTTTCGTACACTATGATTGAATTTATAATTAGATTTGCTTGTTTCATAGGCACATCCTTTACAAAACTTAAATTATTTTTTTACAATGTCTCCTTCATTATCAACACACTTTGAGACTCTGTATGCGTAAAACTCTTTTTTGAAGCGACGGAGTTCTTCACGGATGCTGTATTTCAGCTCGTCTTCCGCAAAAGGGCGTCCTCGGATTGCATCCTTCAGGGCGCGAAAAAGCTGGAAGTCGGAGGGTGTTAAATCTGGACAGTAGGGAGGATGAGATAAAACAGTCCACTCCATTGTGGTAATTGCCTCGCTTGTGCTCAGACTGGTCTGCTCTCTGGTGTTGTCATGCAGGAGGAGGAACTGATTCAACTTGCTGTTCCGCCGAACCCTTCGAATTATTGTTTTAACTTCTTTAATGTCTGCACATGTCTCTCTGAATTGATTGTGACAATTCTCTTCAAGAATTCAACTAACAGATTCCTTCATCGTCCCAGAAGTCGCTGCGCAGCTGATCGGCCGTGTGAGGACTGTCACCAGATTCCTCTTCACCACTCTTAAAAAGACTGATCCGACGTCTGAGCTAGCATACATGGCATCCCTACCATACACACTTCTGAGACGTCTTTGAATTTATATCGGACTGCTCTTTCGGTAGTGAGAAGTTCAATCTCGGCCTAGTACGTCCACAACATCATTTTGCACTGCTGCCGTGTTCAGTACAACCTGACTGACAGGAGCACCGATGATGCTGGAGGCGCTGGACAGTGTCACTGTCCGGCGGATGAAGCAAGAAACTATACCCGGCGCCACATAAAAGAAAGAGGCATTACTTTCCTACCGACTGGCATACAAGGTGTACGAATAGGCTATCTATCACACCCCGGGGAGGCATATAGGAAACAATCAACTCCTTGCTTCTTGTTTTTTTTTAGTAGGATTATACAGACAGGTAGCACCGCCATTGATAGAAAACACCAAACAACAGCGATATGTAATTAGATTCTGTGAAATTTACGGAAAGTAACGTTGCAGAGCGGCGATAGATGAGAGAGCCACGGTAGAGTCAGTTATTGTTGATTCAAATGAAATAAGCAGCCATGGAGAATGGCTTGTGTTTAGGTGACTGAGCAGCGTGCCCCGGGCAACCGGAGAGATTGCATTGACTAAACTAAATCTGACATATGAAAGTTTCTGAAGATAAGTGGCTTAAGGAAATCTCAAAACGAAACCGAAGACATACGGAATCAGGCAATTTTTTGGAGCATTAAACCAAACTCAAAAGAAAGGGCAATTGTTTGGAAAACAAAATCTAATCATTGTGTGATACAATTTGAAAGACCTAGGCTAGGTAGGGGATAATATTAAAGTGGATATTGAAGGACTAGGACGCAAGGACATGAATTGACTCTCTGTCTGAGGATAGAAATAAGTGATGGGCTCTTTTGAACACAGAAACAAAACTTCGGTTTCCATAAATCCGGGCAATTGCTTTGCTACCTGAGGTACTGTTAGCTGCTCAAGAATAATACTGGCCGATCCCGGTGGCCGCGCCATCTAAGGCGTAGTTCTGCCTCCAGCATGCTTGGATTTCGGGTTGGAACCCCGTCGGGGGCACGGTAGTTTGTCTGTAATGAATGTTGTGTTTTGTGCAGGCAGAGATCTCTTCGACGGGCCGATCCCTCGTCCAGGGGAGTCCTATCGGATATTACCTGTCACTGAGTGATCAGGTATAGCATTAACTCCCTACACCTGCAGTGAGTAGGCAGAAGAGATCCGTCTAATAGAGAAAGGAGGAAGAATAATTCTGCTCCATGGAGTCCGGTTGTTCAGTTACGGCGTGATTACCGAGTGCCTTGACAACAAAATAAAGTCACCTGTCACGTGTTAATCAACTTCCGTGTGTTTATACGAGTCTGCTGAGAGAAGAACGAACGATAGGGGAATATTTGCGTAATAAGGACCAACAAGATGCACTTTTTTCTTAATTTATTTCAATAATCATCCTCTACATGTTTCTAATAGATCAAACTATTCACCATCAATTTGTTATTTATTGTCCGTCGTACACAACACAGTGGTGCAAAGTCAAGTTATACAACAATTAACAAAGCTACATGTTTCGACCCCTTGGGGTCATCTTCAGGCTTATAAAATATGGTATCATACAAGGTACGTCTGAAGTAGTTACCTACGGGATCCCGTGGTTTACAGTGCGTTAGTTATAAAATATATGTTACAAGAAATTGGTTAAAATACAGGTAAAGATCATATGATCGTGGTGAACAGGTAGATCGTTGTTGTATGTATGTGATAGGTGTTAATGTATTTTAGGAATGTGCCGTGATGTTATGGTCGTGGACTGGGGACCTCACGATGTACCGGTGAGCTTATGCCGTATATGGGTGGTGTGTGCCCTCAGTTTGTTGAGGGCTCGAACTCACTGTTTGGGTGATGTGGCGTCCTTGTAGGGCAGATGTTCGGTGTCATCTTCAGGCCTGAAGATGACCCCAAGGGGTTGAAACATGTAGCTTTGTTAATTGTTACATAACTTAACTTTGCACCACTGTGTTGTGTACGACGGACAATAAATAACAAATTGTTGTATTGGCACAACGGGACGGAGAACCTTCAATTTAGTATTCATAATCAGGATGCAGTTTACTGTAAATGCAGCATGTGGTATTCATCATGCATCTACGTTGACTCGCCGCTAGCACGATCAGGAAGGGTGATTATTGATATGAATTTAAAAAAAAACACGCGCCTTTTTGGTCGTTATTATGAAAATATATCATGATGCACGGTCCACAGAATGTCAAAAAAAAAAAAAGATAGGAGAATTGTCCCGGATAGTAACAGCATGAAACATGCACAGACGTTGTGATGAAGCAGGCAGAATATACAAGTCCAAATAAACCCTCGTGGTTAATAATAGGAAAACAGGCACTCAGGTTCTTAGTCTGTTTAGCAGCGAAGTCGAGAACGTATTTGCAGTGCAGCTGATATTGACAGTTGAAATGGGAACATGGGGCGGGGGAAGCATTCACAGTCTGAGCTAAATGACTACAGACGCTACACGACTTACGCAGTTTTAGATTACGCAGTTTACTTACGCATTTTATTTTTATTGTTACACCGTGCATGTTGTCGAGTTACTCAATTATTACACCAACCACTGCACATATATAAAATTTATAAAATTTACACATTAAAACATTAAAAACGCTCCGACATGTTTC
>Ga0123352_10014114_pt1 | contig 12704 bp, 6 predicted proteins | sample TergutLab28metaG_FD_89700 | JGI IMG/M metagenome (GOLD analysis project Ga0123352, IMG submission 89700) | Labiotermes labralis P1 segment gut microbial communities from Petit-Saut dam, French Guiana - Lab288 P1 | ecosystem: Host-associated > Arthropoda: Insects > Digestive system > Gut ... | reverse complement strand
ATATTGGGTGAGGAGTACAGATCACTTAGCTCCTCGTTATGCAATCTCCTCCATTCCCCCGTTACCTCGTCCCTCCTAGGTCCAAATATTCTCCTCAACACCATATTCTCAAACACCCTCAGCATCCTTTCCTCCCTCAGTGTCAGCGACCAAGTTTCACACCCATACAAAACAACAGGCAGAATTATATTTCTAAAAGTTATTACGTTATATTAAATTATAATGCACAGAATAAAATCAAATAGAGAGGGATATAAAATACAACTTAGATACAACCCCATCTATGGTATCCAAGTTGTATTTTGCTCTGTGTCCTTCGGATAGAAGTTTGTTTTGCTCCTTCGTTCAAGTGTGGACACCTCGAAAGTAAGTATTTCCGTAGTATGCACAGCGGTTGAAGTCACCAACAACTTTATTTCAGGCCAGTTCTCGGGGTGGAAATGCGTGTTTCTGCTCGCGCGCCGTTTTCTTGGTGCTTCGTGCAGAACTGAACATATTAATTACGGAGAAATGTTTGGTTACTCTGTACTGGCCATACAGTAAATAAAGGAAACAACAAACAAACTCCGAGGAGCAGAGCCCCTTAATGAGAGGCTACAAACACTCCCTCAGCTGTGTAAGAAATTCCCCGCATTTTGTGGGGACACGAAGATTCAATTACGGCTTTCAAAAGAGCTCTTTTCAGGAGCCTAACCAGTGCCAGATTAATCCATTCCACAATCTTCTTCGTTAAGTTTCGTTTTAATGTAATTTTTGCATTTTTTCCCCCTATTATCAGGACAGATGAGATATGAAGTTCTTAGGAAGATGAAGTTTCATATCTTTATATGTGTTATGACACAGTGTAGTCTGCATGTTCTTCCGAAGCATTAAAATCTCCTATTACACTATGTATACTGCCCGTAACACAGAAGACAAAAGCATAAACAGATATATGGACAGCAATTTTTGTTATGCCTCTCCGAGAATTTGAGATCGCCTTTCAGAATGCTATTTAAAATTGTGATAAAAAGTAAATAAGCATCACATGAACATTTTCTAACATTAGTTTCTAATGGTCTAAGGACGTGTTTTAAGTCTCGAACACATCTGTTTATACTTAATTGCTGCTGCGTCCTACAGCCATTATTGTAAGACAGATCTACTACGGTCCTGTGTCGTTCACTGAAAGGACCAGCTCAGTTTCAGTTATGGAAAGCTTAGGGAGGTTGAATACACATCTGTCAGTGCAGCCCCGGTGTCAGTTCGTGCTATTGAAATACCAAAACATTGGGCGCTGTGTGTGCTTGGAGCGGCTTCGCGGCTATACATCAGGCTAAGCGTGTCATTGCTCCAGCCACGGCTTGAAATGGCATCAACTTGGTGCAGGCAGTTCCGTTTGTCGGTTTCACGTTACACTAAGCATTCCTTCTTTTCTTTATGTTTCCCCCGCACCGTATGGAGGAATTCTAACAGAATTGTTCCTCTTTCTTGGGGCCAGAGCAGGGAGATAATCCAGAGGGTTTTCCCCATGCCACCCTTGTTTGTTTGGTCTTACAAGTTCTTATAGCCAATAGTTCGGCGGGCCTCTGCCCAGGATTCAAGCTGTTTGTGTCTGTTATCTATAGGAAATGTTACCTTAGGAAACTGAGCCACCGTCTTCTTCATATCGCCTTTTTCTCCCTTCCATCAGGCTTCTTGTTCTCTGCACTAAGCAGAGTACATTCGTCTTCTCTGCAACTAGTCGTGTTTCAAAATCTTCATTGCCGTTAATGCAGTTGAACTTCTTAATCCCTTATGTACACTAGTGCCTGAATATACATATACTGTATGTGTACAACACTGCATAAAGTGAGGGAAGTTGTGTACTTTGCTGTCACAGTTTCATGTGATTCTGAGAGGATTCAGCGACTCTTTGCCTGAACAAAATTGTTGTAAAAACAGTTGTGATTTGTGTGCTGTTTATTGTTCGAAAGTCTTCATTAAGTGTATTGTTAAATACGCAGAAAACGGAAGAAGGACTTTTCCTGTTATAGCTCTCGACCACTGTGTTGCTGTACGAAAGGCTGTCAGGTTAGACGTCACACTAGTCTCTCTCTGTCATGCGTGTTTCTTTCTTTCTTTTTTCCTTTCTTTCCTTTTTTCTTTCTTTCTTTCTTTCCTTCTTACTTTCCTTCTTTCTGTCTTCCTTTTTTTCCTTCTTTCTTTCCTTCTTCCTTTCTTTATTTCGTTCTTTCTTTCTTTGTTTCGACATCCGTCTAGTCTCTGTTACAGCATTTCACTTTGTAGCCAAAGCTGAAGTGGTAGGATTATAAGGAAAGACACCAAAACAAAATTTTCCCGGGCTCAACTTCACTAACTCTTAAAATAAAATTCTTACTACCGGCCTAACTCTTCTGGACTATGGCAGTGGCACGTATGGAGAAGTTTACTGTCTACATATTCAGGGTCTAAGCAGTCACGTTTTATGCTGTTCAGGCTATGCAGATGGATGCGGCAAGCTCCCCCGAATCGTCGGTGACTGACAGTCGATAAGGTGTCATATTCTGGAAGACAGATAGTCATCTAGGTAATTCCCCGGCGTCTGAATTTCATAGGCAAGTAGGTATGAAGTACCTACCTGCCTATTAAGATGGAACAGACAGTGTGTTTCGAAACGTCGGCATATAAAATAAAGACGCTGGGGAATTACCCAGAAGAAAGCATTCAGAACACAGCGAAAGTTTGAAATCAATATAGTCATATAAAGTACTGCAGAATCTAAACTACTGCAGAATCTCAAGTTTCGCAAAATTTATTATTTTAATCGTTATGCTGTACTGAAGCACATATGCTGAATAATAATCAAATTAGCAAGACATAAGATTTTTGTATCGTAAGAAAATATTATTGTTATTAATGGGAAATGCAGTCTTCATAATTATTACACAGATATGTATCGATAAGAGTCCAATCTTCTGGAACACTGGTTTGCATGATTACCGGTAGCGTGCTGTTGTCAGGAAGGCAGTAATTCCAACAAAATTGTTTTGTTCTGTGATTTAAAGGAATCTAGGTGAGTATCGCTGCGGCACGGGTTAAGATAACCCCCTTCTTGCTTGCCAACCCTATTAATATTTCATTCAGTAGATGTGTCTGGAACGTGATATGAAATATATGTTAACTGCGCAGTAATTCCATGTTGCACGTTAAAAGGCGTGTGCATTGCTATCAGCTGGCAATCTGCTCAGTTCGGAATGTGGCACATCAGACTTCCTTCCAAAACAGTTGAAAGATTATACTTCTCATTTCCATGACATATCCGAAAGTCGTGCTTTTTGTTAAGCGAGTACAAAGCTGAGTTTCTTTGTTGCGAACAGTATGCAACAATAAATGTGTTTTTTTTTATGTTTTGCTGACCGTGCATCCCGGTATGACTCTGGGTAAATGACCAACTTAATGCACAATTGCTTTATATAATGAGTTTATTATTATAATCCTCTACAAGTTTCGAGAAACTCTGTGTTCATCATCTGGAGGTCAAATTCTATTAACACAGCATCTGGTATAGTATTCTTACAAAGAATACTATACCAGATGCTATGTTAATACAATTTGACCTCCTGATGATGAACACAGAGTTGCTCGAAACTTGTAGAGGATTATAATAATAAACGTATTGTATAAAGTACTTGTGCATTAAGTTGGTCATTTACCCAGAGCAGTAAATGTATATTTTGAGTTTGAGGTCTGTTGTAACGTCACGAACGAAATACCTCGATTAAACACAATTCTGGAAATCTACGACGGTGTCCTTTTTTGGCCAAGTTGTTAAAAGAATTGTGCTGATGTCACTTGACACTTGGACGGAATTAATGTTGGCGAAATTTTTCTGGTGTTATGCCTTATGCCGAGGGGATAGCGCTCAGCGTGTACAGGCAAAAATACCGATGTGATAAGTAGGCCTAATTCACTTCCATCTTAAGTAACGTCTTCATTAAATTTGTTATTCATGTTACGAATCACGATACAAATTACGTCGTCTTGTAATGAATAATCATCTCCACGTTATTAGAAAATTTATCGAATCTAGTTGCCATTACTGTACTCTGTATTTTAAAACAATTTTATACATGTTTTAGACCTTTGCTTACACAAGGCATATCTGAAGTTTCTTCCTTTTAAAAACCATATTTAAGACCTTTTACGAGGGCCGGACATCTAACACACCGAACATGGAAGTTTAGAAAATAGATGGAAAACATTTTGTTAGCAAATTAGCGGAAGAGAAATATGTTCTTGAAAAGTGACTCCATGCACCACCATCTTCGTTGGAATCTAATAGTATCTTAGTAGACGAACTTTATGGAACCCTTGATCTTCATGAGTGTGTTCGCAATATACTGACGCCGGCCCCTTTCCCGAGACATATGAATCCACTCCACATGCACACATTCTGTTCCTTTAAGAACATTTTAATATTATTATCTCATGTACTACTAGGTCTCCGAGGCTGTTATTTTGTTCAGCTTTTGGACTAAAATGTTTTTGGCGTTTCTGACTTCGTGCGTCTTACCAGTCTCGTGCACCTGCTGAGAAGGCCTTAGCCCGACCAGGAAGGAAGCAAGCTAATGTTTCTGTCAGAATGGCGTGAATTTCCTTGGGCGCCTTGCCTTGCAGGAAAAAAAAAAACTTGATGACAGCTCGCGTCCCATTTTGTTGAAATCGCTCGCGTCCCTGACATGCCTCCGAGCTTGTTTCCTTCCTGGTCGGGCTAAGGACTTATCAGCACCCCAGTAATATCTGGTGAGGTTTCATTTTGCAGCTTTCTGTAGGCCTGTGTAGCGCGCGCGCATGTGTACATGTATAGTTTGTTTGCTACGTTCTCAGTATCTAGACCAGACCTGGTCAGACCGCGAGGCACGTCCGATCCACTAGATACTCCCGACTGGATTGTTAATCAACTTCCTAAATATTATTGGCGAATTGTTCTACCCTACGAATTTGTTTTAGTTCCAATAATAGTGATGGAACTATGCGTTAAGTTTTTAATTCTGGTACTGTTGTAAACATAAATTTAAACATAATGGACCCACAACCCCACCGCTTCTTTCCAACATTTGAATAACCCTTTTCTAGAGGATGATTGGAAAGTGAATACATACAATTTTTATTGGTCATAAAATGGTAATGTATGAGCTCTAAAAAACTTTACAATAATCTAGCAATATAGCATTCAGTTTAGTAGAAATAACCATTTGCCATTATTTATTTACGTTCGAATCACGCTGACAATTTTTCTGGTCAGTGGATTGGGCGGCCAGGACAGCAGGATGGTCTCCACCAAGTGACGATCTTATTCCATGTGATATCTTCGTGTGCAGTTGGCCCATAGAGGCCGTCGATCGATAGAGAAAGAACTCTTGGATCAACGAACAACAAATTCGAGACACTTTTGCCGCTGTTCGTCATAACGACTTAAAAGAAATGTTTTGAATCTCATCCAGTGTGCACAAGTGTGCCAAACGCTGGGGCTTGTCTTGAAATCTGACACTAAATATTAATGTGCAGGCTTTCATATAGTGCACGAATTGTAGCATCATAGCGTTCCGCTGAGGAGATGCAGCCATTCAATTTTATGTATTTTCTTACAGTCACTGTGTAGAGTATTGGCATGCGTCAGTGGCAGATGAAGGAATGTGAATATGGAACATTGTGGAGTGCTGTTAGAAGAAATTCGAGGCAAACGGAAATAAATATACTTTTTTCCACTACTAATTCCACGTGAACTGGCTTGGCATCGAATCAGGTGTCCGAAGCCAGAACGTAGCGACTAACTGCCGGAGCGTCAGACCACTGTCACTTCCTCCTACGCCGATGCACATATTCTCATCAGTAGCCCGAAATCCTCCTCTTCTCTAACGTCTGAGGCGAAGATCCACGTCCGTACAAAAGAACTGAAAGGATAGTTTTATGTTTTCAAATTTACGTGTTTACAGCAAAGGATTTTGATCTGGCTGATTGAATTTTGACTCAATGGAATCGTTACTGAAATTCTGATTTGCTGTTTTTCCGAATATTCAGTACTGTGGCATTGTACAGTGCTGCAAATGTATGTTGTTGTTGTTGTTGTCGTCGTCGTCGTCGTCTTAGCTCATGCCCTCTAAGAGCCCCATTTGGAAACCTACGTCAAGCGGTGATAGCCGGTGTGTTTACTGCCGCACCTTTGTTGGGCGGTGGCTGCATGGGGAGGCGGGGGGGCCACGTGACGTTGCAACAAGAATATGACGATAATTTTTCCTTAACCCTGGTTATGGCAAGAGTCCACTAAAAATTCTGCGGGTCCTCGAATTCTAGGCCGAGCCATGGTTTAGGCGATTATTCGCCAGCCTCTCACTCTTGAGGCTCGGGTTCAATGCCTGTCCATCCCATATGAGTTGCGCTGGGACACCATTTTCTCCGAGAAGTACGGTTCTTTTTTTTTTCTCTCAGTATAATTCCACCAATGCTCTGTACATATTCATTCATCACCGACGCCATGTAATCGTAAATATTGAGAGCGTCGTAAATAAAATTCCCTCAATAAGCTTCCTCGAATCAACCCATGTTATGTTAGAGTCAAAACTTCACGGCGTTTTGGTCACGTGGTCTTCTTTCTTCCCGAGTAACCTTGAATCGTATTTTAAATCTTAGTTGTACTACGATTTGAGATTTTCATGGCGGTGAAGTTCGTAGTGTTTTCTGTGCTGCGACACTTTGTGGTCTTAGACGTTAAATACATTCCGAGCGAACATAACTGTCTCCATGTTAAGGGCACCAGCGAGGATTGAGGCAGCTGCGTTTTTCCGAATATTTGTACCCCTGTCAGACTGCGCCGTGTCAAATGAGAAGCACCAAACATGAAAATACAAAATATTGAAGGTACCTACACTATGTAACATCTTAGGCCTCCTTACTAGTATGTTAACGTAACTGTACGAGTATGTATTTCTGTCTAATAATGTTTATTTAAACAGTGGTAAGTCATATGACAGTGTAACATATCTTAAGATTACCGTCTTTTGGGATGTGATGCCATGTAGTATGGTGGAAACTTGCCAGAGTTTCAAATGAGCCTGCTGTCTCCGTATCAGTTTTGTGTTCAAAGATACAAACATTTATCCGAAACGTCGGTTCATATCCACTGAACAACACAACATTACATCCCAGAAGACGGTAGTGTTCCTACTGACGGCTGCAGAAACATTAAAACTTGCGCGAAACTGGCCTGTTAAGAATGTTCTAGCTTTCATTTTATCGAAATTGCTTTACCTTTTTACAGCAACCTGCTGTTATTCGAGAATTTAATTATGTAATTACGGCCCATTATATTCATGTAACTTACTATTATTATTATTATTATTATTTAATTGCGCACGTTCTTTGATGGCAGACACACCTTAAAACACGAAACTTCTTCCAATTCGGTCTTGCCAGTTCGCTGCAAACTTATTTCAAATGAAACCGATCGAACGAAATTGAGTAAACTTGAAATTACACACCACTTGTGAACATTAGATTATACTAGCATCCTGCACACTGGGTCTGAAGTTGGAATTCCGTTCTGGGTGAGGAATGTTTTTCGGCTGCTTTCTATATTTCCCTTGCTTTCCTTGTAAAAGCAAAGTTTTTTTTTTGGTCTCAAATGTAAGGAAACCCATGGAATGTCTAAAATTAGGTTTGATCTCATGTGTAGTGCGTAACACTGCACATCTAAAATCATAATTCGTAAGACCGCAGTCTAAAATCAGAATTAATTACACGTGTAGGAAATAACACCGCACGACTAAAATCAGAATTGATTCCATGTGTAGGAAGTAATACCGCACGCCTAAAATCAAAATTGGTTCCATATATAGGGGTCTTACCGCATGCCTAAAATCAATATTGATTCCACGTGTTAGAAGTAATACCGCACGCCTAAAATCAAAATTGGTTCCATATATAGGGGTCTTACCGCATGCCTAAAATCAATATTGGTTCCATATATAGGGGTCTTACCGCATGCCTAAAATCAATATTGATTCCACGTGTAAGAAGTAATACCGCACGCCTAAAATCAAAATTGGTTCCATATATAGGGGTCTTACCGCATGCCTAAAATCAATATTGATTCCACGTGTAGGAAGTAATACCGCACGGCTAAAATCAAAATTGGTTCCATATATAGGGGTCTTACCGCATGCCTAAAATCAATATTGATTCCACGTGTAGGAAGTAATACCGCACGCATAAAATCAATATTGATTCCACGTGTAGGAAGTAATAGCGCACATCTAAATTCAGAACTAATTCTGACTCAGGTGAGGCCGAAGACACACTGTTATTGATGCTGAGGTTACGAGTGCTTGATGCTATACTACCACTGTCTTCTTGTGTTTATGACTTCCGTTTTAAGCTAACGGAGCCAATTCCGAAACTCACTGGAAATCTCGCCACCTTCTGTGAGGTCTTCCACTTATTCTTCGCTGTGGTCTGCATTGTAATGTTCTGTTATCTCTGACGTGACTTTCCATTGCCTTCTGTCCTCCTCCCCAACCTGTACTGTGTTAGCTGCTCCGGTTCACACTGCACATATGCTCCTTCACCGTACATCTAGCAACTGCCCTGTAGAATCCCATCTGTTCCATTTCGAGTCACTTGTTGCCGTTGCTTTTTAACACCCACATTTCAGATCCCAACACGAAGAGAGCTTTAGATATTATTTTATGAAGTATGTGTTGAACTTCTTCTGATATGTGGCTTTTGAGTTTATATCTGCGTGAATAACGGGACTACGTACGGTCTTCTGGAACGTGACGCCATGTTGTTTAGTTGTATCAACGTTTCGGGAGAAAGATGGATTTAACAGGTCCCTTTGTACCAGCCGTACTTGTGTACCAAAATATACAGCCGTCGCTATGGAGAAAGCAGTGTAACTTGTTACAAGAAATCCATTTGTAGAATTATTTGCTATATTTTGGAAGGTAGTATTTCCATAACTTGAACATTTTTTGGTATTGTCTTTGATTAAAGGGACCCTTAGCTGTGGCACTTCTGTCTACTGCAGACGTAATAAAAAGAAATGTTTGTCTGAATTTCAGCCGATTAACTGCGGGACTGGACTGTGGTCACTGTTTATGGAGTGTGTCAGTCGAAGAAGTCTTGAAAACACTGAGACAGTTATAATGACACCCAAAGTCGCAGGAGTCCATCGGGAATTCTGAAGATTGACGTTTGTATCTTGCCGCCGAGACCGGTTGTCGTGACTCCCTCTTCATGGGTTTGTTCAGTCCCTCTGTGTAACTGCAGTGACAGTACCTGGAACGAGGACACGAGCGCTTTATTCTATATTCTTTCGAATTAATTATTCGCTACACTGACTCGATGGAGGAAAGTCCCACGGATTGACCCTTCTCAGAACTCCCTCGAATTGTTGCGCTTCACCCCTCCCCCCTCCCCAGTGTACTTACACTGTATCCCCTCCAGTCGTCTAGCCATTCTGTTTACACGAAAGTTTGATATTCACACTTTTAAGGACGATTAGTTACTTTATGTGGCATTGTCTTTAGTGTTTTGTTTTCCGGCTGCATTTCCGTGATTCTGGTGGATCGATGATCAAGCAGCAACTGTTTTCTTTTACACCATTAACTGACTGTTATTGTAATTGAAACAGAGTGCATTTACTTTGCGGTATAAATTGGAACCTTAAATATAATTTAGATCAGTTGTAGTCTTAAAGGGTAAACACAGGCGCTATAAAGTGGCTAGATACAAGCGCTTTAACTTGTTACGACAAAATATCGGTGGCTGAAGAGAATTAGAACAAGATGCGGGAAAGGTAGCCTCGAACGCTCTAGTATGCAACGAACGTGGGGCGTCCTTCCCTTTTTGGGTACAGTCAGCGTAATATTCAACGCTGTATTAAGGCAGCGTTGTTAAATGAGCAATGAGAGAGTAAAACTGATAATTTAGTAATCCATATAATACCCCACTATGAGGCAGAATAGTTTCATATCCGTTACAAAAGAAGGTGCAGACCAGAATGAAAGGTTAACTCTTGTCACTACGGGTCTCCTTAGCTTGTTCTTTCACCGCCTGACCGAACTGGCTCTTGTCGGCTTTCTGCGGCCCTCCGACGCAGACACGCACACTTGCTTCCTCGGACGAAGTTTGCTGTATCAGCGGAAAAGCAAGACAGAACGTCCGCGAATACTAAAGAAAGAAAAAGAAATTGATACCTTCCTCGCAGTACTGGCTCAACAGAAGGTCTGTAATGTTTTGTTACATACTGACCCTCCTAACACCCCATCCCCTTTCCGAACTGAGTTTTATGTTGTGGGGTGCAGACCGCTAAAAGCCTAGAGGTCGTGCTTCTGTCTTGTAACAAAAAATTGAAGCCGGAAAGAGATTTTTTTAAGGTCTGGAAGGGAATTTTAGTGATAACTCATGGGGAGGGGGGGACACCACAGAAGTTGGGGGTATGTGTAACACAGGCAACAGGCTGACAGACTACACCCTACAGTTCAGGGTTTTGGATGTGGGAGGCGGACTATGGCGAAGAGAATCAAGTTTTATTTAATTCATAGCTGGGAATTGATGAGGTTATATATGAGAGTGCATGAACAAGAATACTATTGCACCACATGTAAATGTAACAGAGCCATTCACGATGTGCTGTTGTGGAGGTAGGAGTATATCTGGCATGTCTGTGTACGTATCCGACCGGCATTTGGTTTCTACACGTAACTTGCTGCATAGTAACTTCGCAGAAATTGGCTGCCAGTGGTCTACTACTACGACTACTACTGTTACTACTACTACTACTACTACTACTACTACTACTACTACTACTACAGCATTGCAGTTGGAATTATCCGTTTATAATTAAGATACAAGGCTGTAAGGATGCGACTTTTCGGTTTCGGAGACAGGGTCTGTCTCCGCTCCGCCCTCGGTAACAAAGATGTAGAAGCCTACTAATCATTATGTGCCCATGAGACGAAGCTGATCACTGACCCACTAATGCAGACTGTTTTGGCCTCTGGTCCCCTTTTTACCTGAGGACGGAGAGAGTCACTCTCCGAATCGTAGAGTTCTTAATTTACTTCAATCACAATTCAAAACTTCGAGTTGAAACGCCGATACAACGTCCTGGAAGACATGCATTTACTCTTTAAGGGTAGGTTACTGCATAGAACACTTGCGTCGACATAAAAAAACCGTACGTTTCTTCAAAAGAGTGCATTCAGGTGCACTGTGTAATTAGCGCAATGAACATCGGTCTGTTGGGCGTACGAGATTTGAGTTTACCACAACCGGTGACTATAAGAACTGCTGGCTTAATGGTGTGTGCAGCCATGTAGTTATGTAGAAATGTATCGACTTTACAGAGGAAAGTGCTGTCTACACTTTCAGGGTGTGAGGGTGAGATGGAGAAGGTTAGTTCCTCCGAAACGACTGTAAATATCCACCACATTACCCGGCATCACATCACGGTAAACGGTATACTAACTGGCTGGTTAAACTTTTCCCACGCAGAGCCGTGATACGTTGAAGTGCGTACAAGTAAATGAATATCTACTTTTCTTAAGACTGAAACTGTACAATTTGCATATTGATATTGTGCAATACAGCGGACGGCATCCGTCCGAGTGAAGTACTCTGAATTACTTATTAGTGCATTCGAGAGGGTGGAAGAGTTTAAATATTTGGGAACAACTATAACAAATCAAAATTCTGTTGCGGAAGAAATTAAGAGCAGATTGAGGTTAGGAAATGCTTGCTGTCATTCGGTGCAGAATCTTTTGTCTTCTAGGTTGCTATCCAAATTTTAAAGATTAAGATATATAGAACTATAATTTTGCCTGTTGTTTTGTATGGGTGTGAAACTTGATCGCTGACATTGAGGGAGGAAAGGAAGCTGAGGGTGTTTGAGAACATGGTGTTGAGGAGAATATTTGGACCTAGGAGGGACGAGGTAACGGGGGAATGGAGGAGACTGCATAATGAGGAGCTAAATGATCTGTACTCCTCACCTAATATTGTGCGGGTGATAAAATCTAGAAGAATGAGATGGGCTGGGCATGTGGCGCGTATGGGGGAGGAGAGGGGGGCGTATAGGATCTTGGTGGGGAAACCGGAGGGAAAGAGACCACTGGGGAGACCTAGGCGTAGTAGGATGGATCTCCAGTAGGTGGGATGTGGGTATATGGACTGGATTGGGCTGGCTCAGGATAGGGGCAGGTGGCGGACGCTTGTGAGTGCGGTAAAGAACCTTTGGGTTCCGTGAAATGCGGGGAATTTCTTGACTAGGTGCAAACCAGTTAGCTGCTCAAGAAGGACTCTGCACCATGGAGTAAGTAAGTGTCCTATAAGGGCTGTATCACTTTATTGAATACCTCAAGGGTTTGTAGTTTAATTTAGTGCAAGGTATGCAGGAATTGCCGATCCCAGTGGCCGCGCGGTCTAAGTCGTGAGTTTGCGGTCGCTCGCTTGTTGGGATTAGGAGCCCGAATCCCACCGGAGGCATGGATGCCTATCTCTCGGAGTGTTGTGTGGTGTTGTCAGGTAGAGGTTGTCAGCATCGCGATGATCACTCGTCCAGAGGACCTGTCCGTCCCACTAGGGGCTGTTGCGCCATCGGGGGGGGGGGGGGGGGGGGGAGTTTTGCCCTTTTACACATTGTTGGGCCTTTTTGGTTCTTTTGGGTTTTATTTTTTTTCCTT
>Ga0123352_10014113_pt1 | contig 12705 bp, 7 predicted proteins | sample TergutLab28metaG_FD_89700 | JGI IMG/M metagenome (GOLD analysis project Ga0123352, IMG submission 89700) | Labiotermes labralis P1 segment gut microbial communities from Petit-Saut dam, French Guiana - Lab288 P1 | ecosystem: Host-associated > Arthropoda: Insects > Digestive system > Gut ... | reverse complement strand
TGCTGACCGTGCATCTCAGTATATTTATCTCAGTAATTAACCAACTTGATGCACAACATTTTTGTTTTACAATAAGTTTATTTCATGCCTCTACATGTTTCGAGCACCATGTGCTCATCATCAGGAGGTCAAAATTGCTTTACACAGCCTCTGGTATCATCACACCTATAGGTGGCCGTCTCGTGCACACCTGTAGGTGTGATGATACCAGAGGCTGTGTAATGCAATTTTGAACTCCTGATGATGAGCACATGGTGCTCGAAACATGTAGAGGCATGAAATAAACTTATTGTAAAACAAAAATTTTGTGTATCAAGTTGGTTAATTACTGAGAGAGAAAAAGTAGGTGACTGCGTTACTTTTTTTTTAAGCTAGATGAAATGTAATGTGTGATAATGTAATGTATGATAGTCCTGTGAACACTAATGGAGAGTGAGTTTGTGTGATAAAACTTTGCAATGTTTTGTTACTGCTGGAATGTAACTGTGCCACTGAACTCTTTTCACAGAATGCCACTCTAAGCATGATTCCAGTTTCTCGAAGTATTAGTGCGTCAAGTGTTGAATGTATGTAGGTGCAATATGTTACAGGCGAAGAGAGCTTGCAAGATGGTACTGCCCAGCTGCAGGTGAGCCGCATGCTGCGTCACCTGCAACAGCTGTCTTGTTTTGTTCAACGTTGTGAACACACAGCTGTGCAGATAGTTGAGCAGTTAGCTGCACTGTACGGTTCCTCCAGAGATGCTACACGTGTTATCGATGCAGCAGGCATACATTTTCAGGTATGGCTTCACACACACGCACACACACACACACACATGCGCTTCAGCGCGCACACGCACAATGTGGATTGGTGCTGTGTGTGATTCCAGTGCAGTGTTAAATCATTGTCAGGTGGTTGGAAATGTAGAGCATTAACACTCCTTGTTGTCAGTAAGATTTAGGAAAACTTGTATTTTGTATTCTGAAGATGGGTGTGCAGGTTGAAAAATCATTGCAGACTGTTAGCCAGTAGGCCTGCCTTTTATTATATTCCTCACCAGCAAATGGGTGTAAGCCATCTGGATTTGTTCCATCTTCATGGCTGTTGGTTTTTCCATCTTTTCCTTTATCCAGCACACATTTTTGCTGCCAGTTGGAGTGTATCCATACACTGACTTGGGGTTGTGGCTGTTGCTTATTTGTAATACATGCTGTGTCCATTTGCAGCCAGCCTTCTGATGATGCCTTTCTTGCAACGTGTCACGAATACTGGTTGTTCCAAAAGTTCTGGTACTAAAATTGTATTCACATTCCAGGCAAACACTACTTTATTTATGAATCGGTGGTTGGGAGGTGTGAAACGTGCATTGAATATGGTGGACAACAACTTAAACAATTTTTGTAGCCCTTTCATTGTCATTTCTGCATATGGTGTGATGTATGTAAGGTAATGTCTCACTTGAACATGAGTGTAATCACAGTGAAGTGACTTTCGGACAGCCCGAAGTATGACACCAGTAGAAAACAGTTTTGTATCAATCTTTTTTTTTTACATTTGTTCAATTATAATGGGTCTCACACCCCACAAATCCTCCCCCAATGTTGGTGCATAAACAGATTATGGACATAACAGTCTGTTTCTTGTAATATGTCAGGGACTGGTGGTTGGTCCATGGGCCAGTAGTGTTAGAAACACTGTTGTATTGTTAGCTGTTCCAACAAGTGAACCATTTGTTTTTTTCTGTCTGAAGCTCTGGCAAAAAGTTCAAGAATCACTGGGCTTCACAATTGAAATTTCTGTCCTGTGTGCTGTGTTTGTGGAACGCAGAGTTTTCCGATCTGCTAAGCATGTGCCATCAGTTACAGTGTCAAATAATACATTTTTCTGCTGATGTTCAAATTTTAATTTTCATTCAGTGATTATAAAATTGTTGATTTTTTTACAGTGGTGTTTGGAGTGAAAGAACGCTTTATAATGCAGTGTGTATTGTGTGTATGGTGTGTGTTGTGTGTATGGTGTGTGTTGTGTGTATGGTGTGTATGCATCTGTGCTTGTAGCAGTTCAGTGACATGCTTTATATTTTTATGGAGGCTCATGGAATTTGATCTCAGCCCAGTTATAAATTGTGCATACATGTGCATGCATGTATGTGCACATGCATGTACACACACACGCACACATTCTGTCAGCTAAATAACTGTACTAAAAATAACACAAAGACACAATTTTATGACAGTGGCTGGATATACAAATGAAATTTGCAGTGGGTTGATGTTAACAAAAGTGGAAATTTAAATCAGGGCAAAGCATAATTTAACTTGCATATCTGCCTTGTTAAGCATGGGTGAAGATTCAGATTGAAGTGCATGATGGTGTTTCATGGAGACATACCATAATTGACTTCCTCTAGCTTGATCTTGAAATGGAGGGTTATGTGCCACAGGTGGCTAAGCAGCTATGAACCCAGTTGAGATTGTTAAATGTGAAGTTAAAAATAGCCTGTAAACTCAGAGATTGTGATTTTATTTTCTAACACTCTTTAGACAGTCAAGCTTAATAGTTGGTAATGTCTGGCACAAAATGAATCTTTTTTTTCCAGTGGAATGAAATTTCTAGCCAAATTTTCACAGCTGTGTTGGTTAGTCACCTCAGTCTTGTCATAGCCATTCCTATATGCTTGTGTGTTGCAGGATGTATTTGAGCATCTGGGAGATATCCTGGTTATGCTGTTGACACTAGATGAAGTGTTCACCAACCATAGCACACTTCATGACCACTGGATCATATACAAGCGCACAGTGAAGTCAGTACACCATGATCCCTCAAAGTTTGGAGTTGAATTGGAAAAGCTAAAAAACTTTGAAAATCTGCTCTCTAAACTTGAAAGTAACTTGCTAAGTGGAAAAATTTTCCAGGTATATTAAGGACTTTCAGAAATTAATTTATGACTTCAGCTTCATTAACTCGAGTATATTTGAGACTTCAGTTTCCTATGTGGTGTTGCTTTTTGGCATCAAGTGTGGTGATGCATCATCAGATTGCAGGAGTACTGAATATGAAACTAGATTATGGTTTATGAATATTTGTGACAAGGGTTTGTAAGTGTAGTTATTTCAAATTCACTTGTTTAACGCCATAAAATATTTGACATTCAGAGGACTGTGCATAATGATATATTCTTATAATAAAAGCAACGAGATGCACTAATTTTTCAAATTTATTTTCGGAATAAAACTCTACATGTTTCAGATAGTTTCTCAGTCCATCGTCAGGAGTTTAGCACTGTACACTCAGCAAAACCTGTATGACATATACCTGTTGCTATGTGTACAGTGAAAAACTCCTGATGATGCACAGAGAAACTGTCTGAAACATGTAGAGTTTTATTCCAAAAATAAATTTGAGAAATTAGTGCATCTTGTTGGTTTTATTGTAAAAATAGGCCATACTACATGTGATACACCGCGATCCCAGAAGTTTTAAAGTGTGAAGAAAGTGGCTCGGTTTCAAGAATATGTTGCAGTTTTATAGTATTACATTTAGTTACATTCTGGGTGTTAAGGTACTTTCTTTTTGTACATGACAGATGTACACAAAAGAGTGACAGTCTGTATGTGTCTGAGCTTAATTTCCATTCTGTGTGACAGAGAGTGGTAGAGCAGTCGTTTGATGGCACAAGAGGACATATTGGCAAGAATGTTTGTCTGGCTGAAGAATTTAATTCCTATTTGAGGAACACAGTCACCGATTTGGAAATGAAGGCAGCAGAACAACTGCACTCTGAAACTCTGATGCTGTTTGTGAAAGTCAGTGCTCTCTACGTACTCAATTGCAACTTGTTTGGAGCAGCCGATAAGAAGTTGTTCAGACAATTATGGGATCTCAATAAAAGGGTAACTTGCTATACCTGAGACTTTGCCATTTTTTCCCTTTAGTGTAATCATCTTGTTCCTTTGTTATCATTTTGTGGTCTGTTACGTTCTGTGGTAGATGAGGAAACTCAACAGTTATCAAATTGGTCAGTATAAATTTAATTAAATGCTGAAACTTTTGATGATGCGACCACATTTTCTCAGGGGTGTGGCTTATATCGTGATATATTTTCTTACGCATGTGCATAATCATTTAATTTAAATCCACGTGCCAATAACTGCATACATGTACGTTCATCGCTATGTATGTATGTTGTCCTCTTCTCCTATTATAAGAACATTGTGATATATTTCTGTTTTTCATTATCCAAAAGAATGTTTCAGAAATGTCAGCTGCTCTGAGGAACACAGTAGTTAAGGGTCTTTGAAATGTTGTAGCTTTCCTCCACACCTCCACCGTTATTTCTCATGTGTTCTTCACCTCAGCTGTTTGAGTGTTTGTGTTGCATTAACCCATGTGTATATTAGACAGGCATAGATATGTTGACATGTAACTGTGTTACAGCAGCAGCTAATACATCTGTTTGATGTTGGTGTGTTGCTCAGTGCGTGTTGCTGGTACTGTTGATACTACAATCTGTAGTTGCATCGACCTGACTCATACTGTGATAACGGATCCGTGGGTGTGTCAGGGCTTCTTGCATACCATGTTCAAGTGTGTCTTATTTAATGGCATTGTCCATTGCTAAAATTGTATACTTTTGGTGAAGGGGAGCACTGGGAGAATGATGCTGACGGGAAAACTGAAACCTTGGAGGGCAGCCTGTCTAGGTGCCACTTTTTCTGTCAAATATTCCTACATGCAGTGGCCTGGAATTTAACCTAGGTCTTCATTGTGGCAGGCTGGTAAATAGCTTCCTGACCCATGGCACTTCGTGCAAGGTTCATACCAGGCAGGTTGTATCATAACCTACCTCAGGAGTTTCCAACAAATGGGCTTTCTGCAGCCTGCCAGTTCATTATGTATGGCCAGTTCTCTGTTCGTATTCCAATTATGCAATGTGTCCCCAATCAGATTTGAAGAATCTTGTGATTTTAAATGTTTCGTATAACTGACCTGATGACTGCAAATGGTTCCCATTGTTTGGATGGCAACATACAACATGCATCAGCAGAAAGAGATAACAATGCAGGAAGCTTTTGATTTCAATAAATATTATCAATTTTGTTATTAACGGTATGTTTAATTTTAACGGAAGTACCTCAAATTTCAGAGTTATCTGTTTGGCCCACGTAACATTTCATTGTGATACCCCAGCTATACCTCATCAACATGTGACTTTGTGCTTTCAAGCACAACATTGGTAGCCCAAAGGCAGCATGGTATGTGGTCTCAGTGCTTGTAAACATTTTTGCTTTTGAATTGTAACCATACACTGCTGTTTTAACCATCCTGTCATGTAGATGTGCTGTAAGGAATTAAATAATCACGTGTGTCCTGAGGAATAATTTACACGTGTACATATTGCACACAGCAAGTTGAGGGATCTTGGACATGCTCATTGTCCTGTTCCTGTTATACTTGTCTCTTTGTAGTTGTTGTACATTTGAACTGCCACAAATACGTTGACATCATCGTTTGTTTCATTGCATTTTGTGCTGAATGTATTAATGTTAATGTGCTGGGGTTTAAGTTCCAGCTGTTGCTCAAGATGGAGTTTTAAATTAAAATTACCCTAAAATACACTGAATGTGATGCAAAGCAGCTTGTGGCATGTGAGGAACTGAGCATCAGTGCAGTGCAGAGGGTGCAGTGTTGAAGGGTTAGCATTGTGTCCTTGTCAGAACACTTTAAATATTACTGTAGTTAGATCTAAATGTACTTTCTGGTTGCCTTTACATTGTTTGTGGTTTGCAGATTCCAGCTGTAACCTTGGTTGGAAACGTACTGTGGTTCCCAGAGCAGTTTCTTTTAGCACACTTGACACACATGGCTAAATTAATAGATAAGAAAACACAAGAAGCGGTGAAGATTCGTCGGCAGACATATCTTCAGCAGAAAGCTCAGAGTCTGCCTAAAGAAGCTCGGACATTCTGTCTTCAGGTGCAGTAAGAACTTGCGTGTTCACAACTTGCAGACAAAACACTCTTGTCGTTTGTTGCAATGGTGTTACTGAGGGTTTGTGTGTTGTGGGTTGTTATGTTGTGTTGGTCAAGTGATCCCAGTGTTTTGAAGGATCTCAGTGTCTTCATCATTAGGGTCAAGGTGTACAAGACATGGACTGCCTGACCTTGAGGCACTACATTCCTTTGAAATGTTGGGAGGGAGCCACCATCCCGGCAATACGGCGCCAGATCACACAAGACCCAAATTCCTGTAGGTGGTTTGCCTGAAATGTGAAACACACCGATCGATGGAGTAGTTGATGGTGAAGTGCTTTAATTATGCAGAAGATGCAGTAGTGTGTGTGTGGAATGAAACAACACCAAATGGGCTGAACATGACTACTGGTAGTGTTCCTTTGTAGATCAGTGTGGTCAGAATTGTGGTTATATGTTCAGGGACCATACAGTAAAACTAAATGCATTGCTAACTGGTGGAACAGTAATGGGGATTAAATGAACTTGAGTATTTTGACGGTGTTGTACAATTATAATGTGCCAGATGTGTGGGTCTGGGACACTGACTGCAGGAACGTTTTCAAACACAGCTTTTTATATCTGTTCAGGATGTAAAGTACATAGACATTCCTGAATGCTGTAATGTTCATTTGAGGGATGTATGACTGGGCTTGCTACAGGCACAATTTATTTTAACTTCTATCATCCATGTGTTGAGGCAGATGAGCTTCTGATCAGGTGTTGTACAGTTGTAATTGCTGGCACAAAATTGGTGAAACAGTAAATATACAGCAAGAAAGCATGTGATTGAGTGAGGAGGGAAGTACTTTGCATTGTTCCCATTCAGTGTGGTACTACGCTGCATCAAGTTAGTCTAATCAAAATGTGTTTAACCTTTTGGTGCCGGAATTATTTTTTTAATTTTAGCACATCCTGTATATAAAATGTGAATAATACAGGAACCAAATACGTTAGAATTATGAAACAAACTGCATTTTGAAGAGAAAAAGACAGAGAGTATATACCATGTTTAAAATATTCAGTACCTGTATTTGTTGAATAAATATATAAAATGCAACTTTAGAGGTTAGCGGTGTGGTACGACCACTATAGTTGACATTAGGCGTCAAAAGGTTAATTGAAATATATAGTACAGTCCCTGAATTGGGGCAGCATAGTTGGTACGGTGAGCAGACTTTGGGATGAACACTTCGGGTTTCAGTGCCTGGTGGGGAGACATATTTTTTCTTCTCCAGAACCTTCAGGCCAGCTGTGGATCCTGTCCAGCCTCCCGTGCAGTCGTGCTTCAGAGTAAAGTGGCCAGGATGTGAGGCTGACCTCACACCTGTGGTTGAGCTGTACTTCTCCTCTCCCAGCATGCCTTTGTGGTGTGCACAGGGACAGCTGTAGCATTGACCTTTATTGTGAGGCCTACACAGGCAAACAGTATTCTGTGACATTCCCTATTCAGAGTGGTCTGCAACAAGGGGATGGTTTATCACCATTGGTTTCCATCTTGTCTTTAAAGTGTGCCATTAGGCAGGATCGATGGAATGAAGATAGACTGAAATGAATAGAACGCATCAACTGCCAGTCTAGGCCAATGTTATTAATTTATCGGCTAAAGGTAAAATTGCCCGTGTTTGTGCAGATGAGACTGTGTGGAGTAGTGGAGGCACAGCTGCACTTATTCTTTGCCTTGGAACTAGATTGAGGCAAGCGGTCAGCCACAAGCCCCAGCTGCTTCACCCTTTGTACAGCAGCTCTCAGTATCCATTGTATAAGAGGTAGAGTGTGCCCCAGTGCTAGTCTGGACGTTTTGTATAAGAACAAAATTCCTTACCCTGCCTGGAATTGCGTGCTGATCCCTCAGCCATCCATCCCATAGCCTAGGCACTATACCATCTGAGCTGCAAAAGATAAAAATCTTTGCATTTCCCATAATGTTCAAGGTGTGCTGTTATTATTTTCAGGCTTGCTCATGGATGATTCAAATGGAAATAACATTGAGGCAGGACTCCACTGTACTGAAACTGGAAGATCTGAATCGCAGGTGTGACTTATTTGTGCAGGTTTGTGTTAGATTTTTGTAGTTAATGTTCTTGTATGCTTCTTATATTGGCACAAATTACATGTATTGAATTTCCTGCTGTAAGGTAATATGATCTGAAAGAGTGAATAAATATTGGCAACATGTCATCTGTACCTGTATACAGTTCTTTGCATTGTGTCATTCTGAATGCTTGTCAGTTTCCTGAATATTCCTGATAATTGTATCAACAGTAATGGATGTAATTTCCTTTTCATGTTCCATAGCTGCCCTTTAATAATCTGAAGATTTCTTCCATTGTCATTACTACACAACAGAGCCACAGTCTTCCATATGTAGATTATCCACACAACTTCCATGTGTATAAAAATTGTCACATAATCTCTCTTTGTTGTAACCAAGAAGGCCTCATTATGAACACGACTGCCTGCTTATGTCCTAACTTCAGGGCTTTTTGTAACTGTTTTCATAATTTTGTTACAGGGTGTTCAGTATGCTCATGAAATTAGTCATTTACTGAAAATGATCACAAACCTCCATGTAGCACTTGCAAAACCAATGACTAAAACTGCTGTTTTGGCTTTATGCAAATTAGTTGAACTTCTGAAAGGAATTCAGCATATGTATCATTGCCACTACCTGACTACTGCTCAGTCAATAAATCATGTGGTTCAACACTTGGCATACCAAGCTCTCAGCATCATAGTTGCAGCCAAGGTATGTTGCTGTCTCCTGTCATTGAAATCAGTCTTGTAATTTGACACAACAAAGAATTAATGTGACTGGGGATACTGTTATTCCAGGGTAAGACACTGCATCACTGGATAATTGTTTCCCCAACATTTAAGATTAACATTTTGCCTTCAACTTCAGTCTTAGTGGCACCAAATTCCTTCATAATGTGAGGAACCAACTGTGCAGTGACACAGTGTCATATGCCATGCGGATGGAATCATCCTGCAGAGTGGCGGGAAAAACTTGAAACTCAAATACAGTAGAACTCCACTTCTCTGGTCGCTGGCTGTCTGGATCAACTTGGCCCTTCGGGTAAATTTGTTGAGAATTCTGCAAAACTAATTTGCCTTGAAATTACCGGTTTTCGGATCAATTACAGTACAGTGTTATGGCTTCTACAACTTAAGAACAGCCATGGTTGAAAGGTTTAGACACAGGTACATACAGTAAATAGTAACAGCCGAATTTCAGACTGCCATTGTAGCCTATTTTCAAAGAAATATCCAATTTTCCCAATTTTCTGCATATCTGGATGGATGACCATGCCAATTAATCGGGATAATTGGAGTTCTACTGTAATAGGTCCTGTATCTACAGTAAATTAGTACACTGTAGAACATGTTGCAAGTGATGAAAGACAGTCTGAAATGCAAAATACATTTTATGTGACACCATAAGAACAACAGACTTGTTACTTTTGCTAGAGGTGTGTTGCATTTCTCTTGTTTTCGTTGTGAGTATATCCGATATTTTTTGCTGTCTTGGGACAATAACTGCCATTTTAGCATGGCCGTGCTTCCTGCAGAGGCTTTCAAGCTGTTTGCTTATAAATTACATGTTACTTATCCCATAACTCTTTCTAACATGGTTCTGAATGAAACATGTTGCAATACAGCTGACCTGAAATTGAACTTGCCCTGAAGGTGAAGGACAGCACTACAATGCTTTCAGACACTGGGAACTGCTGCACATTGACAGTTGAAATCATTACAGCAGCTGTTCTTAATGTAGGGAACTTTCTAAATTGTACCTATCAATACGGCATCTACCTAATGTGAAAGTTCAGAGTGAGTGGGGCTGTAACTCTGCTGTCCTAATGTATTTTCATGACATTCACAGGCACACCTTTACCTTTTTACTACTTATCTACTGTTGCCCATTATTAATAGATGAGTGCATAATGAAATCGCAAGAACAGTTGTATGCGTTCATGTGTCAGATGTCACATCCTTTTCCAGAAAGGAGTCATCCAGGATAAGAGGTATAGTCAAAAACATCTTGATATTCTTTCTTCACTTGTACTGGCTGAAAAAGCTTTGCACGGGCCAGGGACTAACGAGAGGATCCTCATCGCCCATCTTGCACTTTCCACCGCCAATCAGATGCGAACGTTTCGTGAAGATGAATGGGCAAGCTTGACAGTGCTGCTCCAGAAACTGGATATAATCTGTGATATTCAGGAGAAAGTTGCCACTGCCTGCGACTGTTCATTCTTCTATTGGCACAGAGTTACTCTGCCAACATATTTTGCAAATCTATATGAGAGTAAAATGGATTTGCACCGTTTGATGGTAAGGAATTGATTTTTCATTACTTTTCTGCGTGTTAGTAAATTGCCATTGTGTGGTCAGCATGTGCTGTATGTAATTGTGATGTTTATTGGCTTTCATGCACAATCCTAGTGTCCCATTCCTGTTTTCAGAAATACGCTATCCTTTCAGGTGTGAACTTTTTTTTATGTTTTAGAAACATCTTGATCCAAATCTTAATTTTCTTCTCTTTATTTTCCTATTCATCAAATTTTCACATCAGTAGTGTTTATATGCAGAATGTTCTTCAGCAGCAGCAGCCAGGTAGTGTAGTCTTTTGCAGTGTCTAGGCTGTGGGTTGAATGGTGTGGGGGTCTTATACCTGGAAGGTGCCAGAGGTGTATCTCAGCCATAACCAGACTGGGTCTGGTGCCCAGCCAGCTTCCTGTGCATTGCCTATTGCGGGGGAGTTCTTTGGCTGGGAGTAAAGTATTTGGGGTGTGAGGCTGACAGGCGCCTCCATCTAGTGTCAAGTTGAAGAATATATGGAGCTGTACCTTGAACCCCCTTCCCCCTTATATGCCTTCATGGCATGTACAGGGACAACTTTACCTTACTGCTTGCTTATTCGTGGTCCAAAGAAGTCATTGGCTGAAGGGTCTACATATGGTACATGGACAGAAGAGTGTCACTAAAGTGACTATAGAGATTGTGTTGGTGTTATAATGCAGAAGGATCACTGTCTTTGGCAGTAAGTCAGAAGTTTTCCTGTGGGTGGCTGTGTGGTGATGGGATGTGCCACACAAATGGGCATGTCACACTGTTGTCAGATATTGAGGTTGGTGACAAGTGTGAAGACGTGTGGTATGTGGCGTTCTGTTGACAGGGAAATAGTTCCTGGCACTTTGAGAGGCTGTAGTGACCTTGTCTTCAGAATCAAGTAATTGGTCTCATTCTGCTGCTTGACCTTGGAGAGAAAGGTACTACCAGCCCTTAAAACATTGGGAACTATTTACCCAAGAACACAGTTTTTACATTTTTGAAGCCTTGATTCGTGTGCATCACCGCTGCCAGAACCTCAAATACTGCACCGTCCAATGCACTGCTTTTCAACTTCTTGCACCGATGTGGCACATTATGTACGTCTGTACCTACATGCCACCTGTGCTGTCTGGATCTTACACTCTGCCGCTGTACCAGCAAAGAGTTGAGCCAAGCTGTGGCAGATGCCTTCACCGTCATGCTGTGATGGATGTAACACAAGGCATGGTGGCACATTGGTCTGTGTTTCCAGCATAGCAACCAACATACCACTGAACATGATGCATAAAAATGTAATTAAAGAAAAGATCTCCTTCTGTGTGTCTTTGTTTAGGGATGTGGTACATTCCTGCCCATTATGTATGTTGCTGCATCCACAGTCCACCTTTTCCCATTAATGTGTTAATAGCTGCAGCTGGCACAGGATTGTTGCTGCTAGACTCAACCTTATGACAGATATATAGCCTGAATGACTGTGGACATTTTTGAAATGGGTGTACAAGCTGGGTGGTTCGTGCACAGTGTTTCTGCTCTTACCAGCTTGTCTCTTTACGTCTGCGCCAACAAGCAGCAGACGTCCATGTTGTTACAGTACTTTATGTGCATTTGTTGCCACTCATTACATAACATATGTAACATGAACAAGTTAATGAATTTCAGAATGCAGTTAAGGAGGAAGTAGAAGAGTGCATAATGTTTTAAAGTTGGGTGGTGTAATTTTGTAATTTGGTTTTATTATAACCAACACAAGCAACTTTTCAAAGTTTATTGTCCTATGCTGTTTTGCTGTAGTTGTGTGTTGTGCCTGTTGACAGTACATGTTCTGTGCCCTGCAAGACTGTGCTGTTGTGATGGAGCGGACCAAGCATAATGCCTCACCGCAAGTCTTGAAAGATGCCTTCGACAAAGAAATCTGTGGCTACCTCAATGAACAGGTGGAAATGAAATTGAATAGTGTGAGTTATAGGATGGGGTCTTTGTTTTTGTCTGAGTTTGACAAACCAAGTGTTGTCATTCTAGGTACTTCAGCCATTGTGCCGTGACATTGAAACGAATCTGAGACTGCACGTCCATTCACATCTTCAGTTGGATGACAGGAATCCGTTTCGTGTGGGAATTATGGACTTCACTCCTTTCCTTAGGTTGAAACCGTTACGTTTCTTCAATAGGTACATTGACATCAGAGGTAAAAATTAATAAGTACTTTCTCTGTTACCTAACCTAACTAACTCCACAGAGCAGAGTACTTTTTTTTTTTTTTTTTTTTAAAAATGGGCATCTCCCAATTTTTTTAATTATTTCCCTGCTTTTTATTGAACCCACATTTTAATTCCCTTGCTCCACAAAGCCCCCACCTTTTCCCTTTCCCAACATA
>Ga0123352_10014112_pt1 | contig 12705 bp, 8 predicted proteins | sample TergutLab28metaG_FD_89700 | JGI IMG/M metagenome (GOLD analysis project Ga0123352, IMG submission 89700) | Labiotermes labralis P1 segment gut microbial communities from Petit-Saut dam, French Guiana - Lab288 P1 | ecosystem: Host-associated > Arthropoda: Insects > Digestive system > Gut ... | reverse complement strand
TTTAAATTAAGGTATGCATGTCTGACCTCTTCCAGACATCTACCGTTGGACCACAGTTGGAAGTCAAACACTAGTATGAGGTGCAGTAAATTAAACATTTTCCTGAAAATTAATTAATGTACTGCAAAACATGTTTACTTTGGACCTTTGAGTTACTTTAGCCACCATGGAATACAATTTACATGATCTTGGTTTGTCTGTTCTTGAAATACAATTAAGTTGTTATGATATGCATATAGTAAAATAAGGCAGGGCTGAAACTAATTAATTCCATGAAATATCCAAAGTTAATTTTTTTTTTAACTCTTCAAGAAGTGTCTTACTACTTGTGGGGCCTGATGGTTCATTACTTGTTCACAGGAGCTCACTAATCAGTCCTGTGCTGAACCAGTAGAATCCAGCCCACACCTTCACACTGTTTTTTTGATATTTTGTCACATTTTTCAAACACTGCATACTCTTGAGACATATATTTTGATGATTTTACTTGGAAGAAAGGCTTAGTACTTTTTATACTTAAGTTCTTTAAACAGGTGCAGGAATTCAGATGTTTAGAGAACATATGACACATGCATTTAGCACTGGTGTAGAGAGAAAAATAGCAAACTAATGTCCACCATATTCTGGGTTGCTCCTAAAGGGTTAAGGTCAGGTTAAATACTACGCTTATATTGTTGTGTGCATTTCTCCCCCATGTGTCACCTACTTTTATTGAATAATTTATTTCTCTGTTATGTTCTGTTCCCCTATACATCTTTCAGCTCTTACTGAGGCATCATCTCTAGAGTACTGGAGAAAAATACTGATTGCATTTTTCAATTAAAATTATTTATAGCTTTTTCACTGAAAAGTAATATCCTAAAAAAATAGGATAGGGTTGTTTTATATTTCCATATTCTTCTTGTAATTCCAGTGACCTGTTAATTGTCATCTGAATTAATATCCATGGTAGGGCAAATTTATTTTTGTTCCTGTGACTTTTAGGTCTGCTGCAGTGATGTAGCAAGGTTTTTTTGGCACCTGCAGTGAACAATTGCAGTGGCTTCTCATAACAAATGAAGAATTAAAGAATCATCATATATTAAATTTTCATTTTTGGGGGCAATAATTTAAAAATACTTCAGTATAGAAAATCGTGTTATTTAAATTACTAATGTTGATGCCCATTATACAACTGGTTGTACTTTGCTGCCTAGGTGGCTGCACCACTTGCCCCTTCTTAGCTGTGCCACTGGTATGTTGTATCTTTTGTGTTATGGTGCCTCTGCTAGTTGATCTGTATCAACATTACCAATCACTTCAGTGACAAACAAAGGCTCTGCTGATGGCAGCTGCTGGATTTCTTAAGATCCACACCTTAAGTTAATGCATTCATGTGGAAACATGCTAACATATAACGGACAGTTACATTCCATTACGTCAGTGGCTCTCAACTGGTGTACCACAAGGCTTTGAATAGGAGAATGACACTTGCAAATAAGTATTAAAAAAACCATGTCTCTCTCTCTCTCACACACACGCGTTAAGAAAGGATGGGGTTAAATTAAGTCTTTTTTTTTTTAAGCTGTGGAGGCACCATTCTACAAAGTTTCAAAACATCCATATTTACGTACACAGAAATTGATATTTATATCAAAACATCATATTTCCTATTTATGATATTTTGTACTTTGCCTGACATTTTCCAAAGGATGTGTACTCCGGTTATAATACCTTATTATAATTGTAGTGTTCTGTAAAAGAAAGTCTGAAAGCACTAAAGGTTCAAGAAAACCACATTGTGTGATTGACTGACGTGTAGATATCAAGAACAGTAATATATAAAAAGCATCTAAATATTTTTTATGCGGGTTTTTTTAGGATTGAAAACTGACAGATGGGGAAAAGACTCAGTTTCATTTTGGGGCTTAGTACATCCAATCCATATGTATGGCCTAAACATTTCCTAGAAAACTGAAAATTTTGCTTAAAATCAGTATGTATTGCCTAGCTACAATTTATAGCATACAGGAGAGTGTATCTTAACTAAAAGTGTGTTACATGTTTGTGTTTCAATATAAACATAATTCAGAATTTTATACTGTGTGTCTTGAACTTTGTGACAAAGAAAGGTTGGTTGTACCATCCCAAAGTATAATGCAAAACTTGTGGATTCACCAAGAATGAAATGTGGTTGGAGTGTAGAGTAAACTTTGGTTTATGATGAAACAAAGAAAATTGGGTCATGTGTCCTCTGCTTAAGCTGTCATTCAGACATCAGAATTATGGCTGATTTCAATAAAATGCAACTGAGACTTTCAACATTTGTATAATTGCTTATGGTAAAATCTTATCCACAGGCACAATGCACATAGGCCAGTTTGTTTAAGACAAGTGTCAGCTAAGTTTACATTTGGGTGATATTAAAGGAAGTAACTGCACTTCACCAACATTTCATCCACTTTTCAAAGGACTCCGTGACAGTCTGAGAATAGTAGATTGATTCTAGTGACTTGCAACATTTATGGTGAAACAAAGCAAAAAGTACACATTTGCAGCACTCATTTTTACATTTGGCCCATTCATTTGTATGTTGCCTTCAGTTGTGTGACATTCTTGATGCAGGCTAATGTGATGCTGGAATACCCATTGGAAGATGCTACTGATCTCTTAGTGAAAAATATAGATGCAGCAAAGAAGAACTTAAGCTATGTAGAGCATGATTTAGACTTTTTGAGGTAAGCCATACTACAATTGCTTCACTCCTATTGTCTGTATAGCCTACATGCAGATTATGGTAAGAACAGTACGCCTTTGGGAAAGCACAAAGCAGGAAACTTCAGGTGTAAAGGTAAATAATTTGTTCCCAGCAAATACTTGGGTTTTAAATTTGACGTTTCAACCAACCACCAAAAACTACAATGATCTTAATGAAATTGCTAATTTTTATGTGGTCTGTATAGTGGTCTATCAGTACTTAGGCTTTATAGTGTCAGATGCTAAGACTGAGATGGCTCTCATCTCCCCGTATATCAGCAGAGGCAACATACAACACCAGACTCACTCAATCTAGATTGGGACTGCATGAAAGCACCAACAGCGGAAATGTCTCACAAATGTCAGACAAGAACAAAGATGAAATGTATAACAAACAAATTTATTATAATATAAGTCAAAATAACAGTAATCTAGTACTCACAGTTCTTTGTGGAACCATATACACATACATATAACACAAGTATAACATTGCTTCTATAGACTATCAATGCAATACACAGCAAATAACAAAGGATGGCTCGACTCTTCTAATAAACAAAAAAACATACTTGTGTGGTGTTGCTAGAAACGTAACCAGAAACGCATAAAATCGAAACACTGGACAACACCTGCACGGACCCGGTACTCCTATCACTGAAATCAAACCACAATTTAGAATCCCCAGTCTGAGAAATGAATTTAGAAATGACTTGCCAAGCTGGAAGGTACTATGCTAGCTGCAGGTAGCCTGAAAGGGTAGTTAGGGGTGGGGATAAAATAAGGAAATGCAGTCATGAGCATTGCAAGCAAGATGGTTGCTGAGCATCACTGCCATTAATACGGTAATGGATGATTAATAAGTAAATTATATGGGTTCTATAAGGAAGCAGTTGTGGCCTAATTGCCTGGGGAGGGTAAGGAAAACTGAAAAATCTGTCAGCATAGCTGGTGTCCAGGCCAAGGTTCTAATTGGCCAGCTTCAGATACAAGCCAGAAGCATCATCACAACAGCCAGCTTGCTTAGTGCAAAACAATTAAAAATTATGCATGTGGGAGAGGGACCTCTGCTGTTGTAGGTAATTTTCAGTTTGTGTGGTTGCAATAGGCAATGATGTAAAAAGTAATAAAATAAGCACATTCTCACATTAACATGTCTTCAAAATAGTACATAAAGGTGTGTAAGGAAATGTATGATGAAAGTATTGTGAAACATTGGCTCCAAAAGGCATATTAATGATTTTTGTCATTTTTTCCCCATAGTCTCTTGAATGAAACTATGTATTTGAGTGATTTAGACAGTAAAGTTGTAAAGGGAATGAGAAACCTAAATTCTGATTGGCACATCAGGTTTTCTTTGCCTTTTCAAATACAAAATTTCTTAACAAGCATTCCTCTAACTATAGTTGTACAGTATATTGTCAGTTATCTTCAGTAATGGACAGGAGAAACATCTGATAAAGCAGAGATGAAATAAAACTTTCTTTGTAATTTCAACTAGTAAATTTACATGTATTTACAAAACATTGCAGCAAAGGTGGTAGCACTCTACTTTGTATTCAGGAGGTCCCACACTGAAATTTTATCTCAGATACTGGCTGTCCTTTCATATTCAGGGTTTTTTGCACTCTCTCTTTGGTATGTGATAGGACAGTACTTGAAAGTGGGCAAAATCAGCTTCCTTCCACCTGTGCCCTCAAGGCATACACAAGGACAAACTTTTACCAACAACATATAACAGCCATGCTTTTTTGTCTTGTTTGACAAAAGAATGCATTTTACTTATTAGTATACACCAAAGAAGATATAAAAATAAAGATACCACTGTGGGAGTGCCAATTAAATACAGATGCATCAGCTGGCATCATGCCATTTAAAGACTTTTCAAGGGTAAACTGTATATGACTTTCCTTTTTATTTGTGGCTAGAAGAGGCTGGGGCAGTTATTTGGGAGCGAATTTTGTGTATTGTTATTAATGTTATTCTGAGTGTCCAGTTTAGTTTGGCACTAGGCACAGCCTGCCACATCTAGGGGGATATCAAAATGGATCTTAGGGAAAGATGGTGTGGGGGTTGGACTAGATGGAAATGACTCAGGAATATACCAATGGAGATTTCCAAAAACCAAGATTACTTTATATAAACTTATAACTACAAGTGTTTAATGTGTTTATTTCATCACAGTTTCACTACTGCATAAAGATGTTATGTTTTTATATGATAAATTAACATGTTTAAGACTAATAAAATAAATAAGCATGCTTTTACGACAGTAATAGTTAGACTGGTGATGAGATTCTTTTCATTCCTCAATGTAAGACAGGATATCTGTCCTTAAAAACCAGCTGCTGCTTTCCCAGCCTATGAAGCAAGATCTTGAGAATCACTCTGTTAATGTATATTAATTGTGTACTGAAATTCTCATGGTGCAGTAATTATGTAAGTCCATTTCTATGTGTGAAGGAGGAATAACAGTAATGTAAATTTTTCAGGGACCAGTTTACAACCACAGAGGTTAATATGGCACGTGTGTACAACTGGGATGTCAAGAAACGACAGGCTGCTAAGTCCTCTTCATCAAAAGTTGAAACTTAATTTTGGCTGAATTAAATTATAGGCTAAGCTTTTATTTGAATGGCTGGTCAGTTTGCAGAACCACTTATTCTAATTATGATGTGTATGGACCTTTTTTATAAGGATTAACTGACTTATATAGGGACATTATTTTATCTGACAACTATTACTAGTCACTTCTTGTTGGCTTGTGTATCATACAAAACCTAGGTCTCTCACTGGCTTGTTCTCAAGCTGCACATCACAGAGGCTGCCAGTTCCATGTGAGTCACCTGCACTTTCTATGTGAATCTGATTGGAAACATGTTTTCATAAAATATGCCACTCTAGACGTGACTTTTTATTCAGTTTTCTGATGCACCTGTTCCACAAAACAATTTACAAATTTCAAGCAACAAGTTCAATTCTAGACAATAATACAGCATGCAGTGGAAGTGTTGAGGAGCAACTGGACTATATTGGTGCTAGATTTGGGACATCTACAATAAAACTGTTTGGTTTGCACAGCAAATGAACTAGAAACTTATGCATTTGCATTCATATACGATAACTGGTTCACAAACTCTATGACACAAACTGTGAAGCAACACATTTTTTTAACTGGTGCCTGTATGAGATACATGATGGATAAATAGACTCCACATTCATGTTGTTTGGTGGTGGAACTTGATTTCATCTCAGTGGATATGTGAATTCCCAGAATAACAGGTACTGGTCTGCAGAAAATCCCATGTTAATCCATGAAGGAGTTTGGTGTGTGCATGCTGTGAGTGTACTAGGATTGTTGGCCTCTTTGTTTTCCCTGGGACCATAAATTCACATCTATGTATTACACATATTCTGACATCATTTCTTGAACATCTGTCTAATCATGCATTGTTTAGAGCATTTTGGTGACACAGTAATAAGCAGGAGATTGTGGCCTTGTTCACCAGATTTGAACGTGTGCAGTTTTTATTGGCAGGCATGTTCAAGGGTAAACAGTAAAGTTACAGTCCTCACATGGAAGACGGTATGAAAGGAAGAATTCAGGATGTAGTGTTGTCTTCAACCTCACCACCAGAACTCCAATGTGCAAGCAACAATATGTTAGATGTTAAATTTCCAGCAAGTTTAAGTCTGTGAGTAAAAACTATTATTAACTGCAGTACATGGAACTGTAACATGTGGACCCTGACTCATGGCAGATTGGAATAGCTGCTAGTAATGCACTGCCAACTTTCATGGAACTGTTTGAGGTAAGAGTGATAAAATTTGTCAGATAAAATGTTCCTGTATTTACCCCTTCTGAGTGCTATTAACTGCTATGGAAGCACACCCTTTCTGTGCCATTAAGAGCTGTCTGTATGGAAGCAAACAACCCAAGCATGGACATGAATGTCACACTCATATTGACAACACTACTAAAGTAAAACAACCTGCGTTCTGTAGGACAGTTTCAGAACATTTTAGTGGCTTCGTAACAGCTTCCTTGCTTATTAGAAATCCATTGTTTCAAAAATAGCCTTATAACCTAGCAAATAAAATTTTCAGTACATTGTGCTGGAAAGGCCCTTGAAAACATACTACTCAAAGGGTCCTTTGGTCAGGATGCAGGAAAATGTATTCTTCGTGAACTTGCAAAAATATTTCTAAAAGGAGCTTTGGTTTCTTGTGAAGGTGTTCCAATTAACATGACTGGTAAACTGCAATACTGTTGTAACTGCAGAGGTTATATGTTGTTAATATATTTGCATTTCTTGACCAGCTTGTTTACTGTTGCTGTGTTATGTCTCTGACTTACATAGAAATTGAACCAAGATGATATCCTATTACTCATGATTTTTAAACCAGGTTGTGTATGTAAGATACAAATTTATATTTCACTTATTTTAAGAAAAAATAAATACAATGTAACATCAAGGCACATTATTTCAGACAGAAAATATGTGTACTCATGGATTTCTCCAGAAGTACAAATCAAATTACATACTGAAGAAATTAATCTAAATATGTAATCTTCTGGCTTCTGCCATGGGGTAAATGAGTTCTTCACTCTTTCGGATATTACACAGTAGTACTGACTGGTAGTTAGCAAAGTTTTGGGACAGATAGGCTGTCCCAAAACATTGCTGACTGACTCCCAGCCAGTACTGTGTAACATCCCAGAAAAACAAAGACCTCATAAAAAATGGTCTTGAATGAACTTAAGCTGGATAGATTCTTCTCAAAGGGACAAGAAAACAACATTAACAGCATAAGACATACATATGTAGCACTATGTCCATCAATTAAATACAACAAACCTCATAACACAACATGGCAAGATATATAACTATATGAAACTGAACAGTATTATTCCTATGTAACATCTCCATTTGAACGTCCTCTGATGACACTTTGTACCCGTATTTTATTCTGCATTATCTTTACTGCAAGTTGAGCCTATATTCAAGGGATGTTGGTTGATATGCAAATCACTGTCCACTAGTTTACACTGTCCTAAAATAGAGAACAATGCAAGTTACATTTTGCACTGCAACAAAACTACATGCGCCATTTCAGGCTTCTGTCATGATGTGCATGAGATCTGTGCTCTTCTGAGATGTTAGGCAGTGTAGAGTGGTAATTCCATGCTGTTGTTTTGGGGAAACTTATCAGTCCCATCTTCAACAGTCAACAAATTTCTTAACCCTAGAAGAGTGCATATCTCACAACTCTACATTATCACAGAAGTGTATGTCTGGTAAAAAAAAATACAGCAACAACAATAACAGCAATGGTGAAAATGATTATTTCACAGCACATCATGCATGCAAAATCTGAAATTGAAGTATGAAGTTTAAGTTAAACAGTATGGAGGAAAAGGACTGTATGTCTCTAAGACCTTCTTTCCTTCACAGTGTAAAAATTTCAAGCCAAGATAATGTCAGTACTGTGTAAAGTACAGCATCCCTTCCCTTCTTCATAATGGCCCATTCTGGTGAAACTTTCACTTAATAACTACCGTTTGTCTTTACTTCATTGGCATGCATGAGTGGAAGAAATACTGTTCCAAATACCATACACCAGTCCTTAACATTCATTTGTGATAATCGCCATAAAGGATCGCTATGCACCCACAAATGAAGCAAAATCTTGCAAACATGGCACATGTCAGAAGTCATAAACCCCTGTTTCTTCCCAAAATAATTGGTACTGGAGTTCTGCTAAGACATTTAATCCATGAAATGCCTGTGGTCTGAAAGTTGTCATGTGGTGCACAATAAAAGCTAAACAAATTAATTGACCCATATGGCATTGAGAAGCAATTATGGTAGATTTGCAAGATGAATACTGAAAAAATTCTTTGTGCAGTTTCACAAGTGGAACAATCAAACATATTGTTTCAGCAGGATTCAGCAGCTGGTAACTATGTCAATGATTCACAACTTAGGGAGCCATTTTTCACAATACAGTTAAGTAATGGCAACCCATATGTATCAACTTTTATTTATGGGGTAATATGAAGGACAAAGTTTACAGAATTCGCTCCTGTATGGAAGAAGAGTTAAACACGTGAAAGTTCCTCAGGAACAACTGTGAGTCAAGGTCCGTCTTCTTGAACAGTAAAAAAGAGTGTATGTGTGTTCAGACAGCATTTTGGCACCTCCTATAACACAGGTGCATTGACTGTGATTGTGTTATGCAGAATGACTCATATTGAGAAAATCCTGTATTGCTTGGTGGTAAGTTTTTGCTGGCAGCCAAGAATTGACAACTGCCCTCAATTTTACCAGTGGATACAGTGTATTTTGTCTTCCTAGCTTCCTTCACTGCATATTGATCGTATTGCATTCAATAATTTAAAATTTTCAGTACTTGCTTCATTACTTTGCTGTACAAAAAACTTAGGCTGGATGAGTGTTTTTTTAAATATGCAACACTGGAGACTAACAGCTGTTGGGTAGTACTGTTTTGAGCCTTACTGAATCATAAAGTATGGTTTACAGAGGACCAAAAATGTACTTCTTATGTATCCCATAAACCATTTCATATTTTACAGGAAGACTTGCATCAATGTGGGGCAGTTCTAATTTTCAGCCACGTGTCAGTAATAAAGTCTGGTTTACATAATGCCATTAGTGGGTTTTCTATGTGTCCCATAAACTCATCGATTTTGTTGAAATGTGGTATGATTTGCATAAAAAATTGGTGAGCAGTTCTAATTGTGAAATGTATTAGTCCATAATATAGAATTCCTTATGTAAGGCTGTAAATATACTTTTGCAAGTATACCATACAGGTGCACATATCAAAATCCAATATGGGAGACTAAACAGTGACAGTTCTTATTTTCAGCCATACTAGTTCACAATAAATCCTAACTAAAGTAAAGTCATAAATTAACTCCTGTATACAGCTGATAAACCTGCAACAAACGTTGAAATATGAGACACACAATTCTGCATTTCATTTTTCACATTGTACATACACTGTTAGTAACTGTGTGTACTATACCCTCTCCAGTTCACAACAAACCCATCAGGGCTGAAATTGTGCAGATAAATAAATAATGACGACTACAGTGAACTCTTTTGTTACACTACAGAAACATTAGTTCTCATGCATGTGTGCAATTCATATTAAAGTTCCCCTTTGCAATGCAATTACACACACTTAAAAGGCCTATATACTTCAGCACTGCATTAAGAGAATACCAGATACCTCTCTTCAATGCTGTATAAATTTAATTGGGACTTTGCTTTTTCATGTGGGAGAATAGGTACACCTATGTTTGGAACTACTCTTAAACCACGCAGTATAGCATTTCATAAATATACGGGTGGCATTTTTTTTCTACATTCACTTCTGGTAAAGACCCAGGTTCAAAACGGCATGAGTGCTCAACAAATTTGTGATGAGACAGGTATTTCTCAGAATTCTTTGGTTTTTACCTGTAAACTATACCACCCACACTTCATAGTTTTACATTAAAAGCATTTAAAAAAACTGAAACTTACAAGAATATAGGCAAACAAAATGATTAATTCTTCTACACAGCTTTTGTCTGCAACATATTTTGCTCTGTAAATAGTTAGCAAGTTATGCTGGAGAAACATACACGTTTTTATGTGAAGTGTCTGTTACTTTTGCCCGACCGTACCAAAAACTAAAATGGCTCACTCCACAGGGATGTCAACATTGCACAAAAGTTAATTATATACATTTTGCATACAATGAGTAATGCAGAGATAAGATTTATTCCAACTTATTGCACTGTTTCTACCATATGCAAGTTAACTCCAACCTGTTCTGGCTAACATATGTAGCAATCAGCAAGGAGTACAAAGGCCATATTCAGTTAAAAATTTGTAACACAGTCAAAAGAGTAAGGTAAAATATGGATTTTAAGTTAATTACAATATGCCAATATGAGATAGATGATGTATAAGATAACAGGACTTTTTTTTTTGCATCCAAGCATGTTTCCATTTTCACTAGAAGGTTTGAAATAACAGAGTTACAATAATTGTTAAGATTATATTAAAATTTTGTAATAAAGAACCATTACAAACTTTGCTTACGACAAAGAAAGGTTTTACTTGTACATTCAAGTGGTTGTATATTACACCATTTAAATATAACTTTAAAAATTATTTTAATTCTATTTTTACAGACTTTCTACTAATAATGAAAAGAAGATGCGAAAAAAAAATTTATCACCTGCATCCCCATACCTTATACATTGTCTGTCGCACAAGAACAATTTGTAATTAACACTGAAATGTAAATTTTACCTTAATCTTTGGTGTTATATATTTTTTAACTAAATATCACTTGTGTATGTAGTCCCTGAAGATGGCTACATATGTTAGCTGAAACATGTTGGGAGTAACTGGAATATGACAACCTGTACAATAAGTTGGAATAGATCCCATCTGTACATCTCTACAAAGAGAGTATACACCTCTGTCAGTATGGAAACACCTTGGAAATAACTGCTACAATTTTGTTACTATGATTACTTGGAACCAAACTTTACCATTGCATGCTCATTCTTGTGTGTCAGGGGCTGCAGCTAGTTCACCTTCTCCTCCTTCAGCAACTGGTGCTGGATTGTTATTTGCCTGTGACTCTGCATTTCCATTTCCTGGTCCTTCATATTGTAACAGCTTTTCTTTAAGTGCAGTGTTTTCTAGTTCCAGTTCTTCTACTTTAGCTTTAATGGACTCCAATTCAACTCTCATTGCTCCTATGTCCTCTGAATCAAGACCATGACCAGCTAAATGCTTGCAAACATACCTATACCAGCATCAAGGAACTTACAACTTCAAAGTGTAGTACAAAAAATTCAGAGCACCTAATTCAATGGGGGCTGGGATAGTATAGTCAGTATAGCAACTTTCTACATGCAAAGTGAGCAGGGATTCAAATCTTGGTAGGGAGTAGGAGATTTTCTCATCATACCCAACCACACCAGCCCGGGACCACCCAGCCTCTTCTACAAGAGGTACCAGGGCTCTGTGCCAGGGGCATGCCACTGACCACCCACCCCATTTACAGCCAAAATTAAGCATGATTAAAGGTCTAGATGTACTCCCCTATGTGCCTCCACTGGCATGTTACAGGGGGACGTTTACCTGTACCCAATTTAATAACCTAAAACATCTAATATACAAAACTTTAATTATGAATTACACGATTTAACCTGAATTATGAATAGTAGTCTTCTTGACCTCTTCTACAAAGAGCCAAATGCAGTATTAAATCAGATATATATATATATGTACACAGACACACATGGGGTGATTCATGAGTTGTGGGTATTACTATATGAGATGAATTCCTAGGTCTTTGTGATCAAAGCAGTATCTGGATATATAATTTCATATGAAATGTGGCAAGAACCAAATATCCAGTTGTGCAATACAAACAAAATGGGTCTGTGGAGGTTGTAGGTTGAGTACATACTTATTTCTTCATACACGATACAGAAGGAACACACTCCCCAGTGATAAATGAACTAACGATACTACGGCTACTATTTGCAGACAATTAGGATGTTAGCATATTTTACACATTAACCCTTTAAACGCCGAGTTAAATCCCAACTGTAAGTCCCAGCTCGCCGCACTTTTCTTCAGGGTATTTAAATTTTGCGCATGATATTCACAAAACCTTAATATTTCGAGAACTAAACTGGATAAATTTGTGAAACAAAAAGCATTTTGTGGGGAAGGAAACAGACACTGCTCAGAATGCCTTAAAAATGCTGTAATTTCCTTACTGCGTAATGGAGAAGGTAAGTTTCTAAACGAACTTGTAAAAATCCATGTTCTTTTACTTTCATTGCTGTCAAAGGCTTCATCTCTTTGTATGGAGGACGGACGAATAGATGTCTTACAAGTTGGTCTTTGTATGGTAATCTTCAAAACA
>Ga0123352_10014111_pt1 | contig 12705 bp, 5 predicted proteins | sample TergutLab28metaG_FD_89700 | JGI IMG/M metagenome (GOLD analysis project Ga0123352, IMG submission 89700) | Labiotermes labralis P1 segment gut microbial communities from Petit-Saut dam, French Guiana - Lab288 P1 | ecosystem: Host-associated > Arthropoda: Insects > Digestive system > Gut ... | reverse complement strand
GGGAAAGAGACCACTGGGGAGACCTAGGCGTAGATGGGTGGATAATATTAGGATGGATCTCAAGGAGGTGGGATGTGGGTATGTGGACTGGATTGGGTTGGCCCAGGATAGGGATAGGTGGCGAACGCTTGTGAGTACAGTAATGAACCTTCGGGTTCTATGAAATGCGGGGAATTTCTTGACTAGCTGCAAGCCAGTTAGCTTCTCAAGAAGGACTCTGCACCATGGAGTAAGTAAGTAAATATGTTTAGGCAATTCTGCCATTCCAGCTTATCCTCAACTGACTAACTTATTTGCCACCCTACCAAGAAGTGACCTAATGCACATACAAAATAATTCATTTCACAGTGTCTTCTTGTAAAACTTTAACAATGAAAGCACAAGGTTTACTTTATAAGTGCAATATAAATTACCCTCAGTGTACTGCTTCTACAGAATGTGATCAAGCATCCCTTACTTTCAGTCCTGGTATGAGTTTGTAGCATCCCTTGTGAATGGATAAAGAATCTAATGGATCTGGTTTTGTGTTCCAATTTCCTTCTTGTTGTGTTCCTCCAAGAATCACACAGTCTTCACTGGTAACAACAGAACACATAATGTACATGTACACCATCTGCACATGTGTATTCACATATATGGCTGTTACATCATTACAACCTATTATTTCTGTTATAGCTGATCTACTAGGATTCTGGTATTGTAATTTCCCAGTAGCACAAAGGGTCATGAACAATAAAATGGAGAAGCTGTCAAGGAAATGGAGGATTTGAAGGTTACAGGAAATGATGATGAACCTGGGGAGGTACTCAGATTGCTTGGAGAAGATGGTCACAAACTAACTATATTACACAACTGATCAACAACATACATTACACTGGAGAGTGGCTGAAGGATTCCACTGAAGTTAAAATGATTGCCTTAAAAAAGAAATCTTAGCTACAAAACGCGGCAACCATTGCACATTCAGCACCCTCACACGTACAGCCAAGATGGTAACAAGGAACTTAAAAGATTGAAGGGAAAATTGAGGATATAATTGGACAAGGTCAGTTTGGTTTGAGAAGAGGAAAAAAACTGGGGATGCAATTCCGATGCCAAGAGTAACATCAAAATTAACTGTGAACATAGATGTGGAATTGCATGCATTCTGCATAGTCTGGCAGAACGCATTTGGTGGTTTAAACTGGACCAAATTAACACATCTTAAAGTGAACTGCTTTTAACTGGCAAAAAGAATACCAATCAGCAAACTGTACATGAACTAGAGTGTTACACTAAGACTGGGGCAAGGGGAGACAAGAAGTGTGAAGACCAGAAGAGCAGCTAGACAAAGATGTTCTTTTCCACCAATTCTATTCTACTTGTAGAGTGAATACCTTATCAAGGAAGCTCTTGAAAGTTCTGGAAACCTCAAAATAGGACTTTTAATTTGCACTGTGAAATGTGCAGATGACCTTGTGCTACTGGAAGATGCTATGGAATAGAAATGGATGTGGAAAAAACTAAGGTAATGAGAAACTCAAGACAACCATCCATACTACCATTTGTGATAGATCAAAACAACTGGAGAACGTAAATACTTCAACTATTTGAGTAGCATAATAACAAATGGTGTATAAGTTGTACATGTGAAATTAAATCCAGGATTGCTATGGAAAAAGCAGCATTCAACATAAAAAAGGTTCTTTTCACCAGCAAATTGGACTAAAATTTAAGGAAGATATTAACAAAGTGCTACATTTTTAGCATAGCTTTGTGTGATGCTGAAACTTGGACAATTCAGAAAGTAGACCAGAAATACCTGGGAAGTTTGGAAATGAGTAAGTATTACATAAAGCCAAGGATGACAGAAATATCCTACACACAATAAAAAGAAGAAAAGCTGACTGGATTGGTCAAATCTTTTGTTAGGACTGCCTTCTAAACATGCTATTGATTGAAAGATAGAGTGAAGGATAGAAATGACCTGAAGACCAAGAAGAAGGAAGCAGCAACTGGATGACCTTCAGGAAACGAAATGATAATGGATATTGAAAAGGGAAGCATTTGACTACACCCTGTGTAAAACTTGCTTTGGAAGAGGCCATAGATTTTGGTATACAGACTACATAATGAATAAACACAGGGACATTGTTTTGAAATTAACATATGAAGATTAAATCAGGTATCATGTGTGTCTTTGTAATAACCATGTATTATATTGATCTGCAATGTTTCTAGCTCCTTGTATTTGAAATATATATTTATGATTGACCTGTAATGTCCAAAACTGCATACATCTAGGACAAACTTACTTTGGTATAATGTAATTTCCATCATCTTTTTCTTCCACAAGTGCATGAAACACCCAAGGTGCCTTCACCTAAATGTGTGCAAACAGAATATGTGTCAGTACTGCCTTCTTGCCCACATCTACTAGTTGTATTTAGACATTCAGGTTAAAATGTTTCACAAGGTTTTGTATAGAAAGCACAGTGGTAGAGCAGAATATAAATAAATTCCTTAATTATAGCATATGATGTAATATCACAATGGTGTCCATTTCTGTTACCTGTTTCACTCCCAGCAGGACAGCCAAGCAGAAAAAAAGTCTAGTCATTATGGATGACACTAGCCCACTTCAGTGAATGAGTCAGACACTGGACCATCAACATACTATCTTGCAGCTTAATAATGTACCTTTGTGGGTCTGATGCAACTAATGCCCTGCCAGATGGTTATAAAAATGTGTGGTAATTGGAGCAGTGTACCTAAGATATCGTTGAGGTATATCTGAATGAAATATACTGTATTTACATCTTTGTTTGGTGTTAAATAAAGCACTCACCATTGATAAAACTGGTTTCACTAACAACTTATGTCACCAATTCTATTTAAATGCTTCAATTTGTATGGAAATACTGTCTATTTCTGAGCATAGTTTTCAGAGATACAGAATTTCATCGTGTGATACCAGACATAACAGCACAGTCATTTATTACCACTGTATTTGTAATTATTGTTACATGTCACATAACACATACAGGTATGATTTTAATCCATCTCTACACCAAAACTTACAAGCTGTACATCAGTTATTGGTACAAAATGTTACTGTGCCATCTATGACATTCAACTGAACATAACCGCAAAATAAGTGTCATATTTGTAGACATGTCACCCCAACCCTGTATCCTGTTTTATGTGTTGCCACAAATCCTGATAGTAGTATCATTCATATTAAGGAATTAGAAAGTATGAATGTTGGGTGATTTACAATGACATGACACATACAAAATTTCAATTGGTTTGGTGAATTTATCCAAGAGTTACCAAATGACTTTTACATGGTGTTATATAAACTCTGTAAGTTGTATTGGATCCCATAACACAAGCTTAATTTACACTGCATTGCACCTTACTTTAAAGTTTTTGTAATGATGGCCTGATGAGGGTCTTGTAGATCAAAACACACTATCATTTTTTTTAATAAAATAAGGTAGTTTTGTTTGATGGAAATCTAATGGTTTATTTGAAGGGTCTCTCTATCTCACACATACATACACATGCACACACACACACAGAGAGTACATTACATGTTTCCTAAGTTTGTATTGTTTATAAAATAGCTAAGTTAATTTCTTCAAAACATAAGACTTACACGTAAAACCTGCCCTCTCACTGGCTGAACTGAAGTGTCACCCACGAGGTTGTGTGCTTGCACCCCACTGCAGTTTATAACAACATCATATTTTTGCCCACATAATTCTTGCAGGTTCTCCACCTTACGTTGCAGCACCTTTCCTCCATTAAGTTTGAACTTCTCCATCAGATGCAGCAAAAACCGTGATGGCTCAAGTGTAAACAAGATGCAGTGTATACCACCACTGTATAAGAACAAGTAAAATGAAATATTTTACTCATGCCTAACACTTGTCTGTATTTATGGCCATCAGCATTCTTCAGATCAGGATCACAAAGAGGAGTTGTGTCATCTAGGACGTAATGCTGCGTCACTAAGTGAGCAGTTTCTGACGTTTCAAAGGCTCTGTGTTCCTTCACAACATCAGGAACCACTCATCCAATGATAAAGCATAATATCCCACATGAACTGAATACTCAGGAACATTATTTTGAGAACTTCGAATCAGAATTCAAATATTAGAATTAACATTGATTGAATTACTGGATGATGTCAATAAGTACAGTTGACATTTAAAAAATCATTACTATCCCCATCTTTAAGGCAAAATGACCCATACTGATGATCACTGAAAGGAATGGTTCACTAAGGACTTCCAAATTGTCCCAGTATGCCCAACTTGCAGATATCACCCAGAATCAAGTTTGACGTTAGCAATTAATAGCTGTGGTCTGATGTCCGTCTTACATCACAACTGGTCGTTCTGTTCAACATTCACAATATTTCTTCTTTGTTTATATGCTATTATTATTATTATTATTATTATTATTATTAAGACTTTGTGCATCAGCAATAGTGCCTCACATACTAAACAAATAATCTGTTTCAACAACATGATGAAAATTTTGTTTCTGGGAGACAAATTTAAGATGAGAGTTTAGTAATTTAGCTTTATACAATTTAAGTGGCAAGATTTAGCACACACAGACTGAACACTCATCGTATCTCTACAACAGCAAATGTATCTCTTTTTTTGAGTTTTATGAACCCTGTCATACAAAGCCTGCTATCCATTCTTCTGGGTTAATGCACCCTGTCGCTGAGTACCTGTTGTCCAGTGTTTCATGATAGCATGTTAGGACCCTTGATGATATAGTAAAGTTAAATGCCCTATGCAAAGATTTACATAGAACATAGTACATTAAGGCAGTCTGTATTAATTTGTCTTGATAGTTTCAAAGTGCAGAAAATTTAAATAACATCAAAAATTTGCAGAAGCCATGACAGGTGTGAAAGGACAGACAGTGACATAAAATATATTACCAAATTATACATGTATAATTCACCCAGTGAGAAGGATTGATTTTATATACGAATTTGCAAGAAAAAATGTAGAACTGAGAAAATTCTCTCTAGCATTTCATTTTTCCTGCAAACTAGGCAAGGACCACAATTATCCAGTTTCACTGGAAGGACACCTCAGTCTGGTGGAACACCACTGTTCCACAGGTGCTGATTTATACCGTCACTTTGGCGTGTGAAAGAAGAAAAAGGAAAGGCATGTTTTATTACTTTTAGTATTTTGTGACAAATGTGCTGAATTAAAATTTTTGTCATGTTTCTTGTTGCACTTGATGCATTAGAACGTATACGTATAAAGAGCACTTAAATCAGGTGGTCTGTTATTACCAGGTTACAGTAAATTTAAATGGCATGACAAAGTATGAATTACCATCACATTTTACAAATGTTATACATTTCGTGACCTAAGGACAAAGTATAAAACATGAAAATCATTAAGTATGAGAGTGCTAGTCAATAGCAGACTGCTTGTGGTTACAAGGGGGAACATGGAAATGTAATGTGGTACTTCTCATTTGGAGTCCATTTTAGTAGATTCATACAGTACACAGGGCCATTCCACATCCAGTCATTTACTCACGTTAAATTAGAATCATTGACTGATGCTAGTTTCTGAGCTTGGTGACCATTTATAACTTGATAGGCTACTGGAATTTTGGTCCATTTTGGCTGTTCCTTGCTTGTTCCTCCTGGACTATCTGTTAGCTTGTAGCATGGTATCAGTGATACTCCCACATCACCTGCTTCAACACTTTTCCATAACTTCAGAATGTGTTGATAGGTCTTGCTGGACCAGCGTCTGTAAAATGAAGCCACTAGCTGGTTGCCCTTTGTTAAAGTAAAAGAAGATACCTTGCACTGTTTGTTCCAAGAAGTTCACAAGGAATCCCTTTAAGTTCAGGCAGATGTTCATACCAGAACTACTGCAGCTGAACACATTTTGATGGATATTCATGTTAAGTTCTCTTACATAAATGAATGTTTATATTTTTGTTTTTGAACAAAAGGTGTCATTGACAGTTTATTTCAATTTTCAAAACTAGATCTTTACATAAATACATAAATTGTAATATATGCAGTCTTGTAAGCCATGCCACAGTTCAGGTGGTTTGTTGGTGGCCTCACCATACATAAGGCTGGTTTTGATTCCAAGCATTCTGTGCGCAATTTGTAGTGGGTAAGGTGGCACTGATACAAATTTTTCTTTTAGCCCTTCAGGTTTTCCTGTAAATTATCACTCCACCAGTGTTACTTTACTGAACATTGCAATGTAGTCAGAAACAACATAGGATGGAGCACCCTTCCCCATAAGAATTAATTAAATACTTTTGAAACAATGTTAATCCAAGCCTGGGCATCAGTCATCAGATCTTCTGTCACTAAAATCTGTCAAACTTAAAGTCATACAATGTTATTTAGGGCAGCGTTACATGGGGACTTCGTGTATGTAGTAGTCTCACTCAAACACATGCTTTACTATTGACAACCATAGATGTGGTCATGGTTCATTGTATGAAGGGATGCAAAGATGAGTGTCACCATCAACAATGTATCTTAAATTAAGAATGATTTTAAGGCATATTACAGAGAAGATAAATTTCTGAGAGAATCAGCAGTAGGTGTTACTCCTTACACAATGTTACTCTGTGGTGTATCTTTGAGACAGTATGGCATCCAGAGTCCAGCAGAACCATCACCTGTAGTATCGGGGCTGAAGTGGTTAGAGATGAGAGTGACATGAAGGCCTGGAATTGTCTCTTGTACTAACACAGCTGTGCTCAGTCCAACAATTCCAGCACCAATCACTGCTATATGAGGTGTCATGGTTGAAGCCCAAATGGGAATACCTGTGAAGACAGTTTAAGATCTGTCAGTACCAATTGAAGTATCGAATTTTGTACTGCTTTTCCTTCTTCTTTTTCAGCTCTATGACCAATAAAATGATATATATGCCATTAAAATATGCTGGGAGGAGTTTTAGCAAGGTGAAGCATGTGACCTGCATGTAAAGTGACCAGATCTTTTAATGATCAGTGCTTAACAAGATAATTAGATGTAATTTAATTAAAGTTCTTAATTAATCCTTAGACTAAAATCATAGGAAGTGCACAAAATGTAGTTTTTTAAAATTAGATTGTTTATTGTGTGATCACATATATTATAAAATGTCAAACTCCAAAGGTGGTGCAAGTGCACCAACTTGCACCTTGCTGCTGGTGACTTGATCCCATTCCCCATTAACTAACTCTCATAATTTACCACACATAATGTTCCTCTATAAAATCTTAAGTCTAAGTGGAAGCCTGGGATCAACTACATTGAAGTTCTCATTGATTTCTCTCCATGTGGTTAAGGGGAGTTAAAGTCAGTCCTCAAAATAGGCCAAAAATGCTTCCTGTCCCATCTCTTCCAACACATTATGCTTCACAATGTAAATAGTTGTGCAAGCTCTAATAGTAGTTACCCATGAGTGAATAAATAAATAAATTCATTAATGTCTGTCTACAGTGGCACAGCCAGTGCATTCTGAGGGGAGTTGGGAGGGAGGTCATAAGGGGGTATGGTCAGCTGCAGCCCCCCAGCAATGCTGCAGGCAGATTTTTTAAACTTTCATTCAAATCCTTTTCCAATTAATTAAATTCTGAACACCTTTGTAACTTTTATACTGCTCTATTTCCTACACAGAATATTATCAAAAATTACACATTTGCCACTAATTTGAAGTTAAGGCAATATATAACATTATCTTCCTACCAAAGGAAATTATGGTGTGCATCCCATATGCAGTTTGATTGACAAAAGAGGTCAGAAGTTTCTTGTTTTTACAACCCTAAGTGTGGGCTCACTTTTTTTTAGGTAAAAAATATACTTTGTTTTCACAAATTTGAAATGTGTATTCTTGTGGCATTTGCAGCTCAAACTGGAGGAGGGGGTACAATTAGTAACTCCCTTCATTCTGCTGGCTACACCAGAGTCATGAATTTCCTGTGTGGCAGTCACTACAATCATGAAATTTTTAATCTTTTGCCATAATGTTCAAATAAACCATGGTCAAGACGAATTTCTAGGAAAGCGAATTTTCAAACAAATTAACATATGGATCTGGTAATCTTTTGACACGCCATTTTGAATAAACCATTTTCTCACCCTACCTGACTAGTAAATACAAAAGCTCTTCATGTACAAAGAGAAATTTAATTTTAATATTTACATTTACACCTCTATTATATTGCACACAACAGAGATCCAGATCTATATATTTAATACAGCATCTTTACTATGCTAAATGCTATCATGTAAGACACAACACAGAACAGAGAAATCCTGTACATAACAGTACAGTTCCAAGGTATGCTACTGTAAATACAAGTCACAGCAATATCCTGGCCATTAACTGATGTGTAATATTACTGGGGCCTGTAAACAGAATCCAGAAACACGATAACAATCCACGGAACTGTAACAGTCCAAATGAAGATATGTGTACATAATTTCTGTTGCATGAACTGTTACAGAATTTCATGTATTTCATTTTGTTTCATTTATTCAGCATTCCATAGATCCACACATGGTATCACCTTTGGATATAGAACGTGTCATTCAAAAGGAGATTGTAATAAAAAGTAGTAATAAGAGGTAGTAAAATCTCCTTGAAATATGGAGCCAATCAAGAATATCTTTTATAACCAACATTATCAACTGATCAGTTCCTTGAAACCATACACTTTTCTAACATTTAATTGCTAAAATACTGCCATAAAATGCCAAAAATATATATATATAAATTAAAAGTAATAATAATAATCAGGTCCTTATTATATAAAATTAAGGATAGTCTTAACAGTACAAACTTAGAATTAATTAATCAATCATCTTTCAAGTCAAAATATTCTTCTAAGGAATAAGAGATGCTATAAAGCAACTGTTTTAGAGTTTTCCTAAAGAGTTTTATACCATCAGATAGCCTCCTTATATGAGATGGCAAGCACCATAACAAATGTTTTGTTTGTGAGAGCTAGTTTTTTATAATTACAACACTTAACTTGGCCACACGAAGTGGGATAGTGCAGTCTGTTTATATGTGACAATCACTGCTATAAAAAAATATTGTTACCAACTGGCACAGTCCAATATCTTACACTTTGCTGCTGTTTTTTGAGCTGATGCATAGGACAGTTACTGAAGCACTGTTTACTGGTTTTTAACTCATCAACACTTTTGTGTGTCACACTACTCTGAGGTTGTGTAAACAGCATATATGTATATATATATATGTTTATGTGGTAAAGGCTGATAAGTCAAGGTCAGAAGTTATAAAAAGATAAGTTGGAATATTTAACAAACAGTCAATACCATTACATAACAAGTCAACATAACCTAACCTATCCAGTCAAAGCAGGCATGAACACACGAATTTCCAAACCTGATATCAAGAATCTAAGGGATGCCGACTGTAGTGGGGCCTGTAAGTGACAGCTCTAAGTGTTTAGATAATACTACTCAAGAGATTAGTTAAAATAACTGTGAAAATTGTAATAAACTAAAAAGTGAACACAAGAAAATCTTGGAAGAACTTACATCAGCTCAAGTAATTACTGAACTATTATGAGCAGAAGTGAATGCTAACATAGCATCTGAGTATGTAATGCAAAACAGCACAAACAATATTCACGTTGAAAATCAAAATGATACAAGTGAAAACAGATGGACAAAAGTCATAACTGGTCATCACAAGGGGATGAGAAGAAAAGTATTTCATCAAGCAAGCAGACAAATCGAAATCGCAAATCACTTCGCCTTGTTAACTAACCTCCAAGTACAATGAGAAATGGCTTCAATCATAGGTTCACATGAAACCAGAGTACTAAGAGCTAAGGAAAATGCGAATCCAGTGCATAACAAGCACAAACACAAAATTATATTAATAGGTGACAGTCATACACAAGGTTGTGCTGAAAGATTGATTTATCAGCTGGAAAATTCCTATAAGGTAATAGGTTATGTGATACCAAATGGTCATGTAGGCATAATTACATCAACACAGAAAGTAGAGGCTCAAAATTTGCGAAATATGGATGTTTTTGGTATTATGTGGAGGTTGAAAGAATACAGGAATAATAAGTCCACAAAATGACTCAACTATATCACGCACATACATACATACATACAGGTTCCGGCTACGGCGTCGTCTGTCTTCAATATTTTTTATTCTGATTCATCCCGTTGTGTTTACTATATTAAAACAAAGTATAAGGTCAGACAAAACACCAAACAAAGTATAAGGTCAAGCATACTGACCTTACAGTTTGTTTGCATAGTAATACGTCAAACGCCAGCATTGATCATCATTTATCATGGATAAGCATCATCTATGGATTGGCATAACCTGTGACTGGGGTTCACGGCGAGGTAGTAACCATTGATTATAGTCCATGCCACAGACCATAACAGTTGGCAAGACTGCTCGTGTGAGGCGAACAGGAAGGCGCCATCTTTAGGTATTGTGAATAGAAGGACGCGTTAAATTTGGGACTGTCGTGTCTTTATAATCATATTAATGGTTTAGGAATGATCAGAACTTTATATTTTGCAGGTAAGAATAAAGTTTCACTTGTTTTGGTAATATTTGGGAATTCTGAAGTGTACGGCAGGAAATCGTGTGATGTAGAACACAGCCGTTCCAAGCGAATGGAATGAACCACGTATCTTGAGAAAGAAAACTGTACTTGTTAGTGTACGGCATACATTGTAAGCCCACGTATGAGGATTCCTTTGATAAAGTCCGTAGTTTATGTCGGGGTAGTATGTTCTTTCAGTGTTGCTATGTTCATGAGGTAGCATCATGGCAGGTTTTTGATTTTGGGAATGTGCTGCGCACACACTTATGAAATTTCAGAGATATATGGATTTGGCCCCTTTTTTTCTAAGGCACAGTGACGTTTCAGGTAGGTTTCTTACTCCACAGAACCCATTTTAATTACGGTATGTTATTTTTTGGTTTATTTGGCTGTGGCAAACTCATACTCCATGCTGCCCCTTCGCGTTAAATTTTTTACGACCCAATTCAGTATGCCATCTTTAAGCAACCAGTTAGAGCAGTGTGTTATGCGAGCCAATTAATTGAAAAAATGATCATCAAACATCCAGCATACTGCGTTTCATATAACAGAAGAATCTATTGTTGATTTTCGGATGTTTCTTTGGATGTGAATGGTAACACCAGGCGGTTGCCTGCACATTCGCCATATTTATTACTAATGACCAGCGTTTATCTTCTACTGTTTATTCCCTTTTGAAAACTTCTAATCTCATCTAAATTATTCTATACAAACAGTATTTCTCTTTATAATACTTCCTCCCACGCCTCCTCTAAGCCTCGCACCATTTTTCTGTCTGGTATTCCTACTTGCATTTTAATTTGTAGAGAAATTTTCCTAAATTCTTCAGTTCTGTGATCTTGTTATATTACTGATTTTTTTTTAATGTGCTGTTTCTTCATTTATGTGTAGTCATTTACCATTCTAGGATTTTTCTTGCCGCCACTGTTTCTCATTACTCTTCAGCAATATATGTACTTATTCTCTTCTTCGTTACATAGGTGCCTTCTTTTTAATCCGTCTCTCCTTGCACATCTTAATTTCTGAATTCGTGATCGAAACCATGCTTACCAAACTCTCTTGTCCACACTCCAGTGGTCTTAATACAGTTCTCCCCCACTTTGCTTCATATCAAATATCAGACTAGATATCTATATTCATTTATTTTTCTTTGTGTGATTGTTTTTGAATATAGTTGCACTTGGTTTTTATTACTTGACACACATCTTATGAGTCTTCTCTGTTGAACTAAATATCTCCTAGCCCAGTTTTGTGTATTTCATTTTGTAGTCTTATACCCAACCTTCCCATTTCATATTTCCTGTTTTTTTCATTTTGTTTATTCATCATTCCATAGATCCATACAAGGTATCACCTTTGGTTAGAGAACGTCATTCAAAAGAGGTTATAATAAATAAAAGTAGCAGTAGCTTCATGCAATATGTATCAAGTGAAGAGCAAACATCTTGTAAACAATACTAGTATGTGATCTGTGCCCTGAAACTGCACATGGTACATCCATTAAATTACTAAAATACTAAAAGAAAATATAAGAATTAGTGACAGAGAAATAATCATTTATACAAAAGTAGGGAAAATCTTAATAATACAGGCTTAAAATTAAACCTTAATTCATTCAATAGTATATTAATTGCCTTGAAAGTCAAAGTATTCTTCTGTAGAACAAAAAAAGTTGCTATAAAGAATTTTTTTTTAAATTGTTCTAGTGAATTTTGTATCATCAGATAAACTCCTTATATGGTATGGAAGATGATTGAAGAGTTTAATTCATGAGTAATATACCCCTTTTTGGAATTTAGTAAGATTAGAACTTGGTATATGAAATTTAAGATTAGATCTGGTGTTAATATTGTGAATTAGTTATAAAATAACATCTATTACCTACTATGTATGGTTGCATGGAGTATACAGAGTGTCCCAGGAGGAATGTGCCAGAATTCGGGAGGGTGTTCTGTATGTTAAACTATACCGATATAACCTAAAACACCTATGTCCAAAGTTGAACGGTTACGGAGATAATGGCCAGAGAAGTTTGAAACTTTGACAGCTGTTACACACTTATTGATTACCAAATACATATTAAAACTGGCAGGAATATGTGGT
>Ga0123352_10014109_pt1 | contig 12706 bp, 4 predicted proteins | sample TergutLab28metaG_FD_89700 | JGI IMG/M metagenome (GOLD analysis project Ga0123352, IMG submission 89700) | Labiotermes labralis P1 segment gut microbial communities from Petit-Saut dam, French Guiana - Lab288 P1 | ecosystem: Host-associated > Arthropoda: Insects > Digestive system > Gut ... | reverse complement strand
TCCCCCCCCCCCCCCATAGTAAAAGGCAAAACATCCAGTTTTGGGACTACTCTCCTCAAGTACCAGAATGTCAGGATTTTCTAAACAACTGCCACTGTTTTAAAGGAATTTTACCATACTATAAAAAATATGAGAGAAACTGTGGGAACCCATGAAGATCTATGACTGACAGACGAGCCGTCGAAATTAATACCATCACGTCGATGCAATAACCCCCCCTACCCACATAAACTGAATCAGAAGAGAATACAATTAACATAATATGTACTGCAAGAAACAGGATGGGAAAGTAGATCAATAGGGTAATCATGCCTATCTATCTTAATTTCACTAGCATTTTCCAACTTTCTTCCACATATATTGTTAACAGTAGTTTAGTATGGAATAGTTTCCCTTTGCATGTCACGGAAGTAAATGGGGGTACAGACACTGAGCTACTAATAACCAAGAGCTACACCCATTCTTCACCTTGCCACTACGTGCAATGGAGTAGTATGCTTTATGTCCTGGCCACTTTTTCCCCAGTACCTACTGAAAAGGAGGCTGGAAAGGCCCAGAGAGAGTCTGGACATTGCGGAAAAGAGAAAATCTCTTTCCTCTACCAGGAATCGAACGATTCCTAAGCTGTCCAGGCCGGAGTCCAGTTCATATTCATGGAACATGACACAGACCAATAACATGTGTATTTTCTTCAGGGAAAATTTCCACTTTGTACTTCACAGGTAAAGGTAAAGGTAAAGTTCATACTAGAACAGGCCACGAAGGCCCAGTGGGGGAGTAGTATAGCTCTAGTCTTTCTTTAAGCTTCGTGCAAGATGGGGGCGGGTGGTCAACACCATTCCCTGGCTGCTTTACCCCCGGGAAAGACCTGGTACCCATTGTATAGGAGGCTGGGTGGGGCCCAGGGCCGGTCTGGTCGGCTGTGGAAAATCTTGCCCCCACCGGGATTCGATTCCCAGACCATCCAGTCCATAGCGAGTCATTATAGCGAAATCACACGACTTTACTTACTTGCAACAACTTTTTGACTGGCAACTAGTCTTTCTTCTGTTTTCAAGTTGTGCATTTTTGGAAGATAAAATATATGAGGCTTCGAACGTGTCTGAATGAAGTTCAGGAGATGCCTGTGTTTAGCCTCCCATTCATCTTGCTACAATAAATAAAAGTACAGTCATCAGATTTCATAAAACTTGAATCAAAAAAGCTTTTCACAAAGTAAGATCACATACAAGCTGTTTTAACTTTTGTATGACACATTTTTATGATGTTCTGGCTCACATTCTTGATAAAACTGCAGGTTCAGGTGAATCAATATCAATGGTTTAAATCAAACAGGTGGTTTTGACATGTGCAATCCCCTTAAGACAAATTAATCACACTGCATATTTCCACTTCATTTTCCACTACACAACTTCCTCACATGATGTTCACCAAGTTACATACTGTTTGATGTCTGTAACTGATAAAAGTGCCCCACATTCCCTGCAACAGTTAATTCATTGTGTGGGGTTCTGTGAAATGGTTCATTCAGCAAATTACTTCCATTTGTTGCAATGAACAAGATTTTGAATTTGAAAAAAGAATTATACCCTGCAAAGAAAGCTTTATTTCATAATATATTTTCTGATCAAAATATTTTGCATCAAAGCTGCCAAATTTAATGTGTCATGTGCCCCCCACATATATCATATATATTTATACCATTTTACCAAAGACAACTACCTTTCACATACACAGCTCACATAATTAATTTTGGACTGAAAATGTAGTACAAAAAGAAACAAGCATGAATACAGTAGTTCTACAACATGCGCTACACATACAAGGCAAGAATCCAAGGTATCTGGCCTGTCCACATGAAGAAGTAACCAGATATAATGCAGTTAAATTACTTGACTGTGTGTTAGTGTGCTGCATGTCGCTGTAACAGGATGCTGTGTTTTTGTGCAACTGACATTTAAGTGTGTTTTATGATGCGTGTGTTCTGTGATCATTGTAGTCCAGTGAACTGACAAACACTAAGGACCAGAGAATTTCCATCAACTCTTGTTTTACCTTGAGAAATCAGCTTCTGAGACTTACAAAACTCTTAAAAAGCCTTTTAATCAAGAATACAAACCTTTTAATGGTATTATGTTTTACAAGTGGCCAAATATCAGATCTCACTATTGAAAATGCGGCAAAGTGGCATCGTATTAACCGAAGATTTAAACACGAGGTAGAATGCTGCAAAATTTGTGCCCTGTCTGCTGGATGATGACCAGAAACAAAACTGACTCACTCTGTGCAAGAACCCACAAGACTGAGGGGAGGGGGAGGGGGGGGAAACTTAATTTCTGATGTCAAAACAGGAGATGAGAGCTGTGTTTATGGTTATGACCTACAAACACAGCAGCAGTCTTCCCAGTGGAGGGACACAACACCTCCACATCCAGAAAAGTCAAGCAGGTTGGGTCAAACTTCAAGAGCAAGTTAACTGTCTTTGTTTGATAGTGACGAAATTTTTCACGAAGAATTCATTCTGGAGGATCAAACTGTGAATCAATAGCTCTATCTATGTAGGGGCCCTAAGGCATCTGAGGACAGATGTCAGCACAGTACATCCAGACAAGTGACACCCTCAGGGCTTGCTTCTGCATCACAACAAAGCACCAGCTCACACAGTTTTGTGCATTCAGCACTTTTTTGCCTGAAAACATTTACTAGCCACTCAGTATGTCATTGCAACGGCACATGCACCTCATACAGCTGAGTGGGTACTGAATTCTTTTAATACTGATAACACTATGCCCAAGTTAAAATATGACCAGCAGCACAGCAATACCATATGATTCAAATTTCCCTCTTCCCAGGCAAAAAAACTGTTACACCCAAGTTACAATTTGGCTGCCAATCCCACAGTACTGGGAGATTTACATATGCATATTTCCATTATACTCATACAAAGGCTAAATAAAAAAAAAAACCACCAACCAATCTATCATATGTGTATCTAGATTTTGTTTGCAAATTTTTGAGCTGTTGTTACACCACCGAACGTGGATATCATTTGTCTCTTGTCGATGTTTCAACACTAGCACCAGGACATCATTTGCTGCCAAAACAAGGCATTACCTCTTCCCAGTAGTGTAAATTCTCTTTATCAGATCACTTGGAACACATCTGCTGCTTTCATCTGTCCATGTTCAACTGTTCAGTTTCATTTCACTGAACCATGTCTCTCCTCAACAATACAATCATCCTCCCCTCTTCGTGTAACGTCCAAGACCCTCCCGTACTAAGCAAAAATCCATCAATAACTGACCGCCTCCCCCAGAAAAAGTTCTAATAATTTTTTAAGCATTCTTCTTTTCTTTGCAGAAAAATCATGATAGGAGCTTTATATACCTATATATACACACACAAAATTCAATGCTTGTACATCATATGGTATGGTTTGAAGACCTGTACGAGTTGTGGAAAAATTTTTTGATGTTTCTATCCACTGAAGGATCTGAGATGGGGCAAACACAAACATTTGCAAAATCATGAAAAGTTGGGGATGAGTGTACTATCTTGCAGGATGAGACACAGTGTAGCCTGGTACAAATTTATGTTGTGGAGGTACACGCTACCTCCATCTTCTGGGTAGAAGTAGACAGACACAACAAAAATGTCTCCATAATGTTGGTAAATTTATGCCAAACTATATGGCATTATATCCCTCAAGACAGTATTCTTCATAATCAGAACCATGAGAACTTCAAGCCCCACAATTTGTCTCCTGTTTCAGCACTACTGAACACAGGATCCTGTTCTAAATTGTGCAAAATGAGGAATTGCAATTCATACTGTAACAAGAAATCTATTGAATGTAACATACACTACACACTGCTAAATGAAACCACTGACCTCTTTAATTCTCAACATTTTTAGCTCAATCTTCTTTATTTCTGCCTGCTTCCGTTTTCGTTCTTGGAATAATTCCTGGCGTTCTTTTTTTAATTCCTCCTTCTCACGTTTTGCGTTCTCTTCCAACTTTTTCTCGACCTTTGCTCTCTTTTCTTCCTAAACAGAAAGAAGCAACAGAGTCACAAAACAAAAGGAAAATTCATACACACAACATAGCTTGTACCATACAAATGTCCACAAGACAAAGAAAATTTTACTAGGCAGCACATCATGGGTACCAGCAAGGTGTAATGACCACCATCCAAAAATGCTCTCACACAACAAAAGCAGTGCCAAACAATGCAGTTTAGCAATTAATATCAATGTTTTGTTTTCTGGAGGAAAATATCACCTCAAACCTTACCTACATTGCTATTCTAACCGAGTTTTTTCACGGTTTACACAGTGCTTACAGGAAAACAAAACACATCACGTTACCGTCAACCACATCCGAAATTCATCATCTGCAGTCACCCTAACATTTCATGCCAAGTAACATGCAGGTAACTAATCAAGCACTGTTACAAAATGCAACACTCAGTTAATCAATAAACAAGCTTACAATATGCATGTATAAAATGAAGTGAGATCCTCAGGCTTATAGCTACTAAAGTACTGTGCTGATAATTTACAAACCAAATTATTCAACATGCCTGGCTCACTTATGCTCCACTTTCACTATCTTTCATGAGCACTTTGGATTTTGTCAAAAGGGCAAGTAATTACCCAGTTATATTGGCTATAATTTCTTTAGGAAAAGCTCTTATGCAAGCAGGAAAGACACGCAAGGCATTTTACAGTCAGAGGTAATAAAATTTAAAGAAAATGACTGGAAAGCCCCAGTCAAGGAGTTGTCATGTGCATTCCTGGACCCTTGGTATTCTTGAATGTTTCTACTTGTTTCAAATGCCTTTGATAATCATGTGAATAATATTGATTAAAACTTCCAATGTCTTTCTTATACAGTTGCTTTTCTATAACCTGAAAATGTTTTAATGTCATTAATATGTGACTTACTTAAATTTTTGTAAGTTCTTTATTCATTACTCTACTTCATAATACATAAAACTTGGAAGTGTGTCATCCTCGTCGTGTGTGTGAAAACTGGAAAGGGTATGTAGTCAAACACAACTATGTCAATGAAGATGTTTTAATGACTATACTAGACAACTACATGTTTCAGCCCCTACTGGCCATCTTTCAGACCTCCCTGCAACACGACCCCAATTAGGAAGAAGGAAGAGGAACACGCCTCTTCACAATACCAGCGCACCAAGAAACTTCAAACTTGATACTAGCCACAAGACCCTATAGTGCCTCTAGCCAGAACATACCACCACATTTAACACAGAAGTTACTTATTATGCAACAAAGCCCAGATGTAGAGATCTCTCCAACACGTGCGCACACAATATATACAGTAGGACCTTAAGTTCTCTTCAAGACAACCTGAAGATGGCCAGTAGGGCCCAAAACATGTAGCTGTCTAGTATAGGCATGAAAACATCTTTACTGATGTAATTGTGTTTGGCTACATACCCTTCACATTTCATAATATGTAAATCACATACAGCTCATACAATATTTTAATTGTACCGTCAGTTGCATGCAATGTAAACTACATTCCCCTGAAAATATCCTCACTGGCAAGCAGACTGCATTTGAAATGTGATGGCACACGTGCAGAAACCAGATTTCATCTTTCAGTGAAACGGACGAGTCCATTTAAATCGGCGGGGGGCGTTAGTCCAGTTGACTGCTGGCAGCCGAGGTGTGCGCATCAGCGGTAGTAATACACCATGTTCCGTGGTAGTCTGAAGGGTACTGGGTAGTTTCCCCTTCACTTCCCCTCCTGTGCGTCACCGTGTGCCATCACGTTTCAACTGGAGTCTACATACATTTCTTATTCAAAAATTTGTTACTATTATTACTACAATTACTGTGCATCAAATGGTTTCTATGAATGTTACAGTCTACTATAATTAATAACAATTAATAAAAAATGTATCTTCCTATGATTCAAATTGTATTCACAAACTAATGGAAATTTAATAAAGACTTCGGTCTTGTCATTGACCATATCCAAGTCCTTTTACAGGACTTCTGGCCTTGTCTATCAGTTCAATGCACCCAAGTGAAAGAAATATTGATCTTGAGGGTACAGTTTGTATCAAAGTTTCAACTAAGCTGTGCAATTACATGTAAAGCAGTTTTCTGTAGGTTATACAAAAGACACAATCATATTACAGGATAAAAAAGTTCTAAGTTACTGACACAATGTAACACAAAATATAAAAGCCACTTCTGTCAGGTAAAAAGATAAAGGTAAAGTGATCCCGTTACAGGCCCGGTGTGGCCCAGAGAGTGGGTAGAGGTATAGCTCTACTCTTCCATGACTGCGGCACTAGAAGGGGGTGAGTGGTCAGCAGCACGCCCTGGCCGCACTTTACCCCCGGGAAAGACACCGGTACCCATTTTACAGGAGGCTGGGTGGGCCCCAGGGCCGGTCTGGACAGGCGGAAAATCTCGTCCCCAACATGATTCGATCCTGGACCGTTCAGCCCGTAGTCAGTCGCTATACCGACTGAGCTACCGGGCCCACAGTTGTGTCAGGTACTGGTTAAAAATTTTATGCTAAAATCCATTAGTTAACAATCCACACAGAACCAGTATGCATTTATCAAAGCAATTTATCTTCTTTCTCTATCATGTAATGAAGATTTCATTTCATAAGAGCAGTGGCATGTTCATGTTATTTTCCCCTCTTCCAAAAATTTTTTACAGCTCACTCTTTGTGCTGTATAAGTGCATCAGCAGTTTCCTACAATTTAATTAATAAAATCAATTAAATTCTGACAACAGTATTACTAAATATGCATCTGTATGGTCAACTTCCTTGCAGGGGTCTTAAATAAAAAATGTTAACTCATTCTTGCTTCTACTTACTGGGTACGTCAATTCTGCAATGCATCATGCTTTGCGGCTTGGTCTCTGGTACTACACAAACCGGCTGTAGTCTCTCATTGGGTTATCTTATGTGAAACAGGGTGCCTCATAGGGTGATTTTTCTTTTCAGGTAATGTGTCAAAAATTATACTGGAACCACTGCATTCTTTTCTTTGTGGCCGTACAAATATGGAACTTCTTGGTCCTGCCCACAGTTTTATCTTTATTAACTTTGGAAATTATCGACGTAAAGTCTTCCCACTGGACTGAACAAATGGCTTTAACTTAGGACATATTCAGAATATTTTTATTGTTCCACACTAAATCTAAATTAATCATAATGTCCTCTAAATCTGATAGCAAATGAACAATGAGTCTGAACAAAATAGGTCAATGGGCAAGCAGCGCACTGTAACTGAAAGAGTCCACAGTTTTGATAACAGTTATGATGTTGCAGTCTTTTCTAAACAAATTTTTCCATCTTATGTTTATTGGACCGTGCATCATCTTGATAGTTGAATAGAGAGACCAACTTGATGTCACTTGCTTTTTTATTTCAATATTTAATGCTCAACTTGTTTTGGGTGTTAATACATCCATCCTCAGGAGCTTGCGACTTATTTGTTGAGTTATTTCATGGGTTGTATTGCTCTGGTTCGATGTGTGTTGGTGTTATGTTGTGGTTCGGCTGGGGTGATGTGGTATCCAGATGCAGGCTGATGCACTGCTTCAGCCTGCATCACCACACCACCCCAGCCAAACCACAACATAACACCAACACACATCGAACCAGAGCAATACAACCCATGGAATAACTCAACAAATAAGTCACAAGCTCCTGAGGATGGATGTATTAACATCCGAAACATGTTGAGCATTAAATAATGAAACAAAAAAGCAAGTGACATCAAGTTGGTCTCTCTTTATTCAAAATTTTTCCATGTTACTTCCTACAGCGTACGTTACTTTAGATCTGTATGACAACCGCATTTCAGTTGTGATGGTAATGTTGCTCCCACCTCCAAGGTTCTGCAGCTGCCACAATATTACTGCCTTTTCAGATGAACACAAAAACTCTGAATGTCAGATGTCTGGATGCCCAACCTCTTTGATGTGACAACCGTCGTGATGGTGGGCTTCCACCGCACATACAGTCATATTAATTTACATAAAGATTTTGTTGCTTCCACCCCAGACAATTGCAGAGGCACCAAGTTAATTCTACCGGTTGCTTAGCAGGCTTAAGTCAACTGTGGTGACTGGTTAGGAGCACGTGAGACATGAACTTGCATCAACTTATCTGGCATTTTATCATCAAGTTTTTTATTTATCCAACTGAATGCATAACTATAATGTTCTACAAAAATGTTAAATCTTACATTACAATTAACATTAAAATGCTCCTACACGTTTCGGTTACACAACCAGCATCAGGGAACTTATTGTGAGACTCACTCTGCACTGTGCACTGTACACACACCAATAACCGTCTCACTCTGCACTGTGCACTGTGCACACACCAATAACAATCTCACTCTGCACTGTGCACTGTACACACACCAATAACAGTCTCACACTGCACTGTGCACTGTACACATGCAAATAACAGTCTCACACTGCACTGTGCACTGTACACACACCAATAACAGTCTCACTCTGCACTGTACACACACCAATAACAGCCTCACTCTGCACTGTGCACACACCAATAAGGAATGGATAAATATGCAGCCACACGACCGAACTGGTTCATGACGACAGTTTGAACTAACCATTTTAATAATTATAACTTTAGTTAAGCACATCAATAAGCTCCCTGATGATGGTTTGTTAAACCGAACCATGTAGGTGGATTTTAACGTAAATTTTAATGTAAGTTTTAACATTTTTCTAGAACATTCTAGTTGTGCATTCAGTCGGAGAAATAAAAGACTTGATAATATCAAAATGCACAGTGCAACTGTGAAAATTATCAGACATTTGGTACAGGCAAAAGTAATAAACGCATCATCACAACTCAGTTACCTGACGAAAGTCACTTTGCAAAAACTGGGTGCAGCACATGAAGGCACAGAATGCATTAGAGCAGGAGAATGTAATTTTTAGTACTAATTCTATTTATAAACATTTTAGCAACGGGGTGAATAGTATTTTTTTATAGGAGCCATCCCATTGTGTTTACAATAACACAATAATTTATTCAGTCAATAACGCAACATATATTGGTAATTAATATTAAAAACTTGGTACCAATTTCGGTTCACTGAACCATCCTCAGGCTGAATGTACCAGTACTGTGTTTTGAGAAATTGGCCTGAGGATGTATGAAGACGTATAGTAATTATTACCCTTACCTCAACACTAATGAATAAACAAGATAAAAATGTATGTGCTGTGTAAATATTCTGGCATATTCAAGCTACTTTGTCTTAGAGTTTAAATTCTAGGCAAGTAGTGATTGCAAAAAAAAAACCTCATGTTTTAATTACACACACATAGCCCGTGTTTTACATCTGCTTGTTTTATGACATTTTGCTGTAATGCCCCTTGACAATTTCTATCATTTCTTAATTAATATGCCCTCTCACTTTTTGGTTAAATGTTCTTTGGATTGCTATGGCAGGACACTGCCAAATGTGTACAGAACTCACAGCATAGAACAAAACTTGGAGGATGTGTGCTCACTGCCAATTGCATCAGTGTCTGTGCATTCCTGCTCAGCTCAAACCACATGGTTTGTTTGTTTGTTGCATGTTATGAAACAGCACTCTTAGGTAAAGGTAAAGCGATCCTGTTACAGGCCCGGTGTGGCCCAGTGGGTGGGTAGATGTAGAGCTGTACTCTTCCATGACCGCCGCACTTGAAGGGGGTTAGTGGTCAGCAGCATGCCCCAGCCGCACTTCACCCCTGGGAAAGACCTGGTACCCATTTTACAGGAGGCTGGGTGGGCCCCAGAGCCGGTCTGGACGGGCAGAAAATCTCGTCCCCACCGGGACTGGATCCTGGACCGTCCAGCCCGTAGTCAGTCGCTATACCGACTGAGCTACCCCGCCCATGCACTCTTAGGTACATTCACAAAATTGTGAAAAGTGACTATTAGCTTCATCATGTCTGCCTGTCCATCAATGAGTGGGCATGTCTGACCGCATGGAACAACTTGGCTCTGAATGGATGAATTTTCATGAAATTTGACACTTGGGTATTTTTTTTAAATTTCTCAGGAAAATTCAGGTTTATTAAAATCTGAAGAAATAACAGGTACTTTACATGAAGACCTATGTATATTTATGATAAGATCTAACTGAATTCTTCTTAGAATAAGAAATGTTTCAGGCAAAAGTCGCAGAGAAAAAAAAATAAATTTTTTGCCCAATATTTTCTTCTCAAAAATTGTTCTGTTTATGAGATATGAGGAAAAATATGGTAGAACCAGATACACCAGATAATAATACAACACACACAATTTGCACGATGAGTAACTAAGGCAAGAATACAAATACACGCTCAAAATATGTAGCACTTATTGCTTTTCCACCGCAACAATGGTTATGTGAACGCACCTCAATGTTATGTTCTACATATGTCGCCTGTCTTGTTTTGTTCTACCAACAAACAACACGATGATACAACCAACTGATAAACAAAACACTGACATGACAACAAACAACTGCACCATAACCTTACCAGTGCAATATCCATGATCTGTGGGTAATAGAGGTACTGAATAGTAAATCTGTGAGACTGAATTTAAACATTCGTGATGATGATATCAAAAATCTATCACCCATGACAAGTGCAGAAACTGTGAACTAGGCCGAAACGTAAAAAAATAAGATTACAAATTACAAGACCCAACCTAACCTCCATCATACCTACTTGTATGAAATTGGCACAACCAAAATCCTAACCAAATTGCAGCAAGAATCTTAATGGTGGTAATATCTTGACTAAGTTGTGAAGTCCATGAAAGTGAATTAATCGCCCATGACAGTAATGATACAGAATGTGCGTCACCCATGACAGGTGCACTCAAGCTGTTTGCAATTAATGTCCAACTTACACGGGCTAAAAAGTAATACTAATTGTTTATTTCTATAATATCAGTAACGACGACAATGACAACAACATACGTATAGCCCTATACCACACACTGTTAATATGTAGTATGGGGTTGTAATTGGTATTATTGCCCCTAACCTCCATTTATTCCATTATATTTTATCATTTCTTGTGGGAATATTGTTTTTGATCGATACTTTTCTGATTTATGCCCCCCTGCACAGGAACAAAACTACGGCACAAAACATCAGCTATCCGCAAACATTTATATCAATGCAGATGCACAAATTACAGTGCGAAGAGGATTAATTTAATTATTCCCAACCATTAGAAATCTGTGTGCATGTTTCAAAGATTACTGTGGACTGCCAACTATACAAATTCACCAACATATACACAACATCACTTTTAATTAAGTATCTTAAAAACAGTACACTTTGGTGGGGGGGTGGGGTGGAGAGGGAAGGTATTGGGCTAAGCATGCATTTTAAACTTCTCTATAGAGGGAACTTGATTCCTCCAAAATATTTAAGGGTTCTGAAGTAACACTAATATACATGGACAGACAAATGGACAAAGACATTTAAGGCGCTCTGAAGGAATGGAAATGCACCTGATAATTAAAGGTAAACACCGTCTCCAGATATTCAAACCATTTCCATGGAAATCCAGTATCTGCCCCAAGTTGCCATCATGAGAGAAATACAAAAGTAAACTAGACATAACTATCTCAATTTATGAAATATGGAAAATAGGCTAAAATAGAAAAATATATACACGGTACCTTATCTTTCATTCGAGTTTCTTCTTGACGAAATTTCTGAAGAGTACCAAGCAGTGCACCGAACATTCTTCTGTTCCTGAAAGATCAAGCAAATTCTTTTTTACAAACATATTTCTAGAACGTAAGACAATGAACAAATTACATGCAATTACAGCTTCAGTGCAGTTTTTAATGAACGTAGCATGACAAACTGATGTTTGATAACAACTGATCTAAGATGATGTACCAAAGATTTAACGTTTACTTCATTACGTGTAGGGGGACCGTGGTAGCACAGTGGTTAAGGCGCTGTGCTACAAATCGGAAGGTCGCTGGTTCGATTCCAGATGGTGTCATTGAGATTTTTCATTGACATAATCCTTCTGACCGCACTATGGCCTTGGGGTTGACCCAGCCTCTAACAGAAATGAGTACCAGGAGTATTTCCTGGGGGTAAAAAGCAGCCGGTGCGGAAAGCTGACAGCCTTACCACCATTCTGGGTCATTGTCACGTAATCTGGGAACCTTAACTTCCTTGAACCCCTTGGGCACGTTGGGCATGTATTTGGATTGATTTACCTTTTGCCAGTTGTTTCGTATGGGTGTGAAACTTGGTAGCTGATAATGAGGAAGGAAAGTAAGCTGAGGGTGTTTGAGAATATGGTGTTGAGGAGAATATTTGGACCTAGGAGGGACGAGGTAATGGAGGAGTTTGCATAACGAGGAGCTAAATGATCTGTACTCTTCACCCAATATTGTGCAGGTGATAAAATTGAGAAGAGTGAGATGGGCTGGGCATGTGGCGCATATGGGTGAGGAGAGGGAAGTGTATAGGGTATTGGTGGGGAAACCAGAGGGAAGGAGACCACTAGGGAGACCTAGGCATAGATGGGTGGATAATATTATGATGGATCTCCAGGAGGTGGGATGTGGGTATATGGACTGGATTGGGCTGGCCCAGGATAGGGACGGGTGGCGGACGCTTGTGAGTGCGGTAATGAACCTTCG
>Ga0123352_10014108_pt1 | contig 12706 bp, 9 predicted proteins | sample TergutLab28metaG_FD_89700 | JGI IMG/M metagenome (GOLD analysis project Ga0123352, IMG submission 89700) | Labiotermes labralis P1 segment gut microbial communities from Petit-Saut dam, French Guiana - Lab288 P1 | ecosystem: Host-associated > Arthropoda: Insects > Digestive system > Gut ... | reverse complement strand
GAGTGGACCCCGTTCCAGACCCACTACTACTCAGAAAATCTGGTAGCGCCGGGGATCGAACCCGGGACCTCTGTATCTGTAGCCAGAAACTCTGACCACTAGACCACAGAGGCGGTCTGTGTTATTCTACTACTGTTTAATTTCATTGACGTACTTTAGCCATAAAGAGTGTGATGAATTTCAAGTTCTGGTATGTGACGATTAAAATTCTAACTAGTAATGGATTTTTAATACTAAATAGAGTTCAGTTATTCCTTCAGTAAAGTGGATGGGTGATTATGGCGTGACAGCGTAATTATGGTGTGATGGCATATGCAGAGCTGTGATGGGAGATTTTACCATATTCATGTTTGAAATTGGATCAAACAACAACAAATCACATGTCCTTATTTCCTGTTATAACAGAAGCATATCTTTACAACAAAATAAATTCGATGTCTGCTAAAAATTCAAGATATTGTGTTTGTGAAAGGTAATAAAGAAACCATCACTCCTAAAAGTAGATGAAATAATTTAGACGACAGTCAATTTTAGGCCGTAGTATTATACATTACATTTATTTTCAGGACTGGATTGGTTGATTCTCAGAACTGTTAATTGTATGAATTAAATACACCGCAGACTCTTTCATTGTCGAAAATAGTTTAGTGATGAGCAAACAAGAATTTGCAAAGAGGATTTCGTCTACATCGAAGCAGAGTTTAGGTACTCGCTATAAAAAATTCGGGAACACAGGATAAAACTGTCGGGATAGTCGCTTACACTTCAGGCCTTGTTTTATGCAAAAAAAAAAAAACTTTTAGGGGTGTCAAAATAAATAAAATTTGTAAGTTAAGAAATAAAAAAAGAGAAAAATCTGAGGAAATAAAGGAGAGGCGTTTTCAACCCCTTATATGTGGTGTGCAACTTCGACAAGATTTGGTCTGCATGTGGACTATGTGAAATTCAACACACATGTAGAAGAATGAATAGCACAAGCATCATCTTACCTGTTTATTTTCTATACATCATGCTCGACAAAAAGGTAAGCTACTGGCAATAAATATTTAAAAAACAGATGCACTTCAATACATAGGTTAGCATGTCGATATTTTAACTCTAAATTTAACAAATAATTTATCAACAGAATGTTCGTCTCCATTAATAAACAACTCACAGTTTTGTGGTATTCATCCCATTGTGTTCAATCAGTCTACATAAATGTACACAATTGGGTCTAACGCAACACTTTTCTTTTTAAATTTCGTGTTAACACTACATGTTTCTATCGATATCGATCTTCAGCAGGCATATTATACATTATCCATAAAACTTTCACTTAACTTTTAATCATTTTTAATCTTTACTTAGAAACTTGCATTATAAAAACCACAAAATCACCACACTGATTGGCACAACTTAACAGCTGTATGAGATTCTATCAATGCTGCTATTGTATTGTAAGACATATATATTGCGATATTTGAGAGATCCCCCAAATAGCAACATTTTGACTTTCTTGTAAGAATCTGTATACCACGCCTGATGATGATCAATATCGATCGAAACATGTGGCTTTAAAACCGAATTAAAATAAGTGTTGTGTTATGCGGAGTAGCGAGACTTTTGATAGCTCTCGGTTTTCCGAAATTGCTTCTTCATTGTACCTCGGCGTTGTTAGGGAAAGGGTTAAAAAGAACTTTCCTCATGTCAAATTCCTCCGCGGACAACAGAACACTCTGTCGGGAGCAGCAGTTTGCCCTCGACCTGCAGGTTTAGCTGACCTGTACAATTACCATGAACCTGAAGAGCTCATTCAGTATAATTACTAGAATTCGAAGTTTACGTCAGGGAGTGCTGGTTCTCGTGTCCCTGTAAGGATAGAGACAATTTCCTCTTTTCACAGTTACCCGACCGTTTCCGAGGGCCAACCCAAGTTTCTGAAGGGTAGAGAGGATCTTATTCCCCAGGAGTAAAGTGACTCCGGTTTGAAGCTGGTCGTTCACCGCCATTTACAGCTCACCATCAATAAAGTTATACCACCATTCCGTCATGCATCTTCAGGGGCACTATGCGTCAATACGAAGAAGAACTAACCGTTGAGATCACCGTTCTTCTGCAACTTGACGGTACGTCACTCGGTACCGGTTTCAGACGATTCGAAGGAACATTTTGTATCCATCTTCAAGGCCCAGAATTCGGAGAAGAATTTTTCTCAGAACTCTATGTGTTTGAAGGTATTGACACTACTTCCGAAAGGTCTGGTAACACCTATCCGCCCAGTGACGCAACGTCTTATCCCGGGAGAACGGAAACCTCTACCACACCGCTGTAAACATCTAAAAATGTCCCAAATTTGTTATTACTTTAATGGTATGTACTCTTGCATTTGGATACTGACTTATTAAAGCTTAGGGATTGAGTTTAAGGAGAACACACAAGTACAGGAAGACTTTTCATCTTAAAACCTGATTGAAATTAAATATAATTGATTAGAAACACCAGAATGAAATATAATTCTTCTGAATGATGAGAATAAAACATCTGAGATATGAGGTGTTCAGAGCGGTACACATTAGAATAGGATGTGACGTCAAATACGTAGTTTGGAAAATGAGTACCATTCTAAAAATTGTGTGTGGCCTTAGATCCCAGAAGCCACTAATCTTCCGTAATCTAAAGCATGATAGCGTAAACACTTAATAATCTTATCTGGTCGCGTACTGATTTGGGATATTCAAATATGAGATCATTCTGTTCTTTCTACTCAAATCCAATGCAGTAGATTATCCTCATGAAACAATAATCAAACCTAGCACGGTCCACAATTAGTTTGGATAATCAAGGGTCGGATGTAGGGCCCACTTTGTACCAGAAACATAGACGGCGAGGCCAGCGGTGGGGTGCTTCCCCTCTCTGCTCAAATAATCGTTGTTGAACTGGTGCACCCCCATTATGAAAGAGCCTCCTAGCAACTAGGTAGTTATTATGGAGCTGTGTCAGTGGCGTCACATCCCCATCTGCTTTAGGCTCCCGAATATTTGTGAAGGAAGCTGCAACTCGAGAGTATCAAATAGCATGCGTGGTGTCTTTGTAATCATGAAAGGTGAAGAGTAGAGGGACTCGCAAACAGTGATCGTGGGTCCCCTGAAGTCCACGATATTATGGTCTTTGCAAATTCTTCAAGAGCGAATATATCAATATGTCACAAAATGGGAAGCCGTAGCTTTTAATCTTGTAGTAAGCGGGCAGAATATAAAATTCGCCACTAGTCGTAAACTAAAATCGATATAAAAAATGCGTGGAATTTTATAGACTATGTTCCAATCGCGTTTCTGGTGTGATGCTTAGAAATGGTGATAACCGTATCTTAGGGTTTATTCGACCTCTAACAAGAGGAATTGAGGAAAGTCTACGAATATCTTCGGAATAGCCTGTTCTAAGACGGAGAATCGAAGTCGTGATCTCACAAATACGTAGCGGAATATCCAAAAACTCGTTTCCGACAAATAGGCGGCAAAAGTATGCAACTCCTTCAGTTTTCTAAGTGAGTAGTGTCCAACTTATCGTGTCCCTGACCATGGGAGCTTTACCGCAGAGGAAGCCGGCATCCGCAGGGAGTTTAGAGCCATTCTAGACACCTGTAAGTCATAATGTTAGTCGAGCTTCGGGGGAAATTTGATCTCCAAATTTACAGCCAATGCAAGCTTCATGTGTGTTAAAACTCTTGTGGGAGCTGCTAACTCTGTTGTGTTGACGCTAAATCCCAAAATGACAAGTAACTTTAACCGGCTGTGTGGCGACGTCTTGCAAAGCTGTCTGTGATTAGAAACGTATTGCAAAGAACAATGTCTAATCCTTACAACAATAAGCTTCACCAAGACAACAATGGATATTATTACTGATAATTTGATCGTCATTTGTACGTAGTGAAATCTATATGCTTTTTTCCTTCCGTTAGAAATTGCAAGTAAGAAGGTTCAAGCGTAGGAGATGAGAATGTCAGGGTTCAGGAGTCTCATTCGACGAAAAGTTCTAATATATGAAAGTGAAGCTCAGTCGGCGGATCCCAGTGACCGCGCGGTCTAAGGCGTACGTCTGCGGTCCGTCGCTTACTGGGACTGTGTTTTCGAATCGCACCGGGGACATGGATGTCTGTCTGTTGCGAGTGTTGTGTGTTGTCAGGGAGAGGTCTCTGCGACGGGCCGATCCATCGTCCAAGGGATGCTTTGCGAATGTTTATCATTGATCGTGATCAAGCCAAATTAATAACATTTTACACATAGAATGAGTGGGTAGACAGAGTTCAGAATAAGAAAGAGAAAGGGAAAGAAACAAAGAAAAAATTAAGTCTTTAAATGCTCTACGGATAGCCAAGTAATTATTGAAATTTTCTATGCTATTTTCGCATTGACATTTGCCATTCATCCTCGGACAACCCTATCTCGGATTTGTGACATTTTCGGTGGCTGTAAAAAAAAAATATTTTATCACTTGACACATAAACCGAGGGACAGAAGATTGTATGGGGCGCGGCCAAAAGGAACATTTTGAAACCTAAGGCAGACCTCGCGTCAGTTTTAGCAGTGAAGGTACTAAATGTTTAATGGGAAATTTGACGTTATTACGGCATGTTGCTGAAGTTTAATCTGTTCTTGGATATGGCACTGTGTTATTCTGTAAGTAGGCACCTATGTTCCAAAGGACAGAAATGTCTTTAATTGTAGACTGTAGCAGTCCCAGATTTATCGGCTGCATGGGAAGATAGATTATGTCATACTTACCGACAGACAGATCGTCATTAACAGACGACTTCAATTTTGGTAAGCATTTCAAGTCAAATTAATTCGTCAATCAGAATAATTAATACTTTAAATAACATAATTAAAACATTTTAAAATTATTAATTTACATTTATATTGTTATTTATTTCTTTATTTGTTTACAAGTGATGTACCCTTCCATTCAGGGACAGCATATGTTTCTGATCCATGATTTGGGGGAAAAATTGTTTTAAATTGAAATAAATTTGCGACAGAGCCCCGTCCCCTTCCTTAATTTAAAAAAAATTAATGACAGGGTCATACAAAATGTAGTGGGTCCCTGTCACCACGGCATGGCGTGTCCTCAGGTTGCGGATAGAGGAACGGCCTCCGATAAGGAGGGTAGCTGCGAATATATTGAATAAGCAGTCGCGGGCAGCCGACAAGGGGTGGTCCTCCAGCTTTGGATTTGGGCGAGGTACTAATAACCCCTCCCTGTAAAACATTCATGTTAAGAAACACTCACATGCGGGATAATTCCTCTGGAGACAAAGCGGAATCTTGTGCGTGCGGTAATGAACCTTCGGGTTCCGTGAAATGCAGGGAATTTCTTGACTAGCTGCATACCAGTTAGCTTCTCAAGAAGGACTCTGCACCATGGAGTAAGTAAGTAAATAAGTAAGTGAGTAAGTCGTACGAAATTAAATGGTGGTCTGCATGCAACGTACGAGCAGTGTGTTTGAGATCCCTGACAAAAACCATATTCAGCATCCCTCAAAGTGAATTTCTGAGCTACCGTGGAGGTACAGAATACAATGTCCTTATGCTCAGAATGTGTGTACGGAATGGGTTAAGAGTCAGGGTGTGAAGTGAGAGAGAAAACCAACAAGATGCAACAGTTAGATGTTTATTTTCAACAATTTCTCAACATGTTTCGGGTATCATTATGCCCATCTTCAGGAGAACAAGACGTATGTTACTGCATGTGGTGTGCTGCGCTGGTTCTGCTGGATGTGGTTGGTAGCGGTTGTGGGGCGCTGCCTTGTGGGGTGCGAGCAGCGCCCCACAACCGCTACCAACAACATCCAGCAGAACCAGCGCAGCACACCACATGCAGTAACACACGTCTTGTTCTCCTGAAGATGGGCATAATGATGCCCGAAACATGTTGAGAAATTGTTGAAAATAAACATCTAACCGTTGCATCTTGTTGGTTTTCTCTCTCACTTCACAATTTGCTCACAATGCACGGTCACAGAAACCTAAAGAGTCAGGGTATTTGATTTCTGAGGTTTTGACGCCACTGGCCAAACCAATTACAGCGGTATCCCTCGTAGCGCAGGGAGTCATGAAGAGCAATATGGCGTGAATGAAAAAATAGATGTGTACATGGAAGGGGCTCGTGTTACAAGATTGTAATGCTGGGCCCATATTAGCAGCCTCCTATGTTATTAGGCGTGGGGACAGACTATTTTTTATGGCTGAAGGAAAGGGTAGTGCAAGATGAACGGGGCTGAGTCACACGAGGGAAGAGGGTGTTACGCTCCGCGATACAGGGTGTGCCATCTTCCAGATAGAAGGCTATATCATGTTTCTAAACTGTTGTAAACAACAATTATAATTATGCCGGTGTTCCGAATTTTGGTAGGCCAGTATGATACGCTTTTTATGTGAGAAGCACGCGTAAAGTACGTTTGTTTAAATCTTTCAGCAAAAGTACGCTCAGAGGGGTAATAAATGAATATTTCACTACTTGTAGGATTGGTCCTAAGTGAATGTCTAAATGTAGTTACATTTCACATATACAATATAAAAAATGCCTAGTAACAATACAGGGTTATTCAAAATGATTGTCGGTGTTGTTTTAACAACTTGTCACAAACAATAAACTTGAGATAGCAGTATATGTATTTTTATTGAATAGAACAACACTCCAAGTTTCTGTTACACACCTTACAGATGCTCTATATGTGCACCCTTTGTGATTCTACAAACATCAACACGATAATCGAGTTTGTTCCAAACTGTTTGTAGCATGTCAGCGGTGATGGTTTCAATGGCGGTTCTGATTCCTACCTTCAGTTCCGGGATACACACGCACCCTGTCTCTTGAAACTGTGCATACCAACTTCGAAATGAATTGTCAGATGGTGGTTGTTTCCCGAATTTGGTGCGGTATTGCCCCTGGACAATTGTACCCCAATAATCATTTTGAATACTCTGTATTTCAGAAAAATGCTATAATAAATCCATATACAAATAACAAGCCAGTTCATTCAAATTTCTGTCGGAGTAAAACCTGAAAAACGACGGCCAGAGACAGAGGCAAAATAACAGCTTTTGAGGGGACATCCACGTGGCGAAGTGAACCAAAACATTTAAATGAATGGGACCGAATCACAACGGCACAACAAAAACAAGCACGAACGTCATTGTGGACCGCACACAGATTTATTTGCCACTTGAATGAATGAATGGAAATGACTCTCCGAATTAGTTACGAAATACACACGGCTAGTACCGACAACAAAGAACGACCACCACAGAAATTCACGGATATATTCAGAATGGACAAGTCGGTAAACGGCCCAACATCTCGACAACTGGGTGTTTACCTTAGTGAAAGACGCACAAAAATTTTCAGGCAAAAGTCATACAGCGTAAAATTTTCTATCACAGCTTTTATTTCCTTCGCTTGCCCATTTCTATTCCCTCAACTAACCCCTATGATACAGAGGGTATAAGAGAGGATTCCTCGCTGTTTTGCCTTTGTCAGCTAATTTTGTGAAATGTAATTCAAGACAAAACTTCGGTGTATACGTGTGCGTATTGACAGTGATTAAAATATTTCCGGAACACTGGACGCGTTAATTCGATTTTTGCATGAGGTGAACCTTGTTGTATGACGAACGTTTGGTGCATAGGGTGCTATAAATAATTAGAGAAAAGTTGATTATTGTGTGAGCTTGGGATTAATTAAATACAAGATTAAAAACACAACAAACAGTAGTTTAATTTTAAAATTGCCACACGTTTCAATCTGTACAAAGCTCCAACCCTACACACAATTTTTCATAGCCTGACAAGTACAGAAATTGCGGAACCTCGTTTTATATTATCAACAGAGCCTCTGAATAACTGGCAGCTTATTTGTTGGGGTGGAAATACAAAACGACCTTTAATTCAATTACTATTATGTTTTAATTTTCCGCGTATGAAAGAAAAAGAATTAAAAGTCGCTCTTAAACACAGATCCATTCACAAGAAATGTAATTTTCTAGATCTGACATGAAATTGTAAGGGAAGATATCGTTATTTTTATGTCATTACCTAAGGGTCTTAGGCAGCCTTCAACATCCTTTTCTTCGTGTTTCTCTCTCCGTCTCTCCGGCCGAGTTCCACCTTCCTTCCTACTGATGTAATTTGAATTTAAAACTGGTTCTGTCATCAATGCGAAAGAGCTGAAAGAAGCTTCCATATGAAGTAACACTTCTGAAGAATAGAAAATGCATTAATCTTGTAATTAATTTAGAAGTTTTAAAAGTAATATGGAGATGCTACGTGTAATTTTCCAGCAAAGTACACCCGAACAAAAAATTTGGAACTCTCTATCTCCATGGAGCGCTGTACTTAAGAAGTCAGTGGTTGCTCTGGTAGCCTAGAAATTCTCTGCATTATGTGGAAACCAAAATTTCTTTATTGCATCCACAAGAACCCGCTACTGGCTCCCATCTTGAGCCAGATTAATCCAATTAACATATGCCCATCTTATTTCCTGAAGATACATCATAATATTTTCTTCGTTTTACGTCTTATTTTCCAAACTGGGGTTTCATTCAAAGTTTCTCATCAAAGGCTTCAATACAGTTTTCTTTTCTCTATCTTGCATTCCACATGCCCAGCCAATGTCATTCTCCTTGATTTAATCATCCTGATAGTATTTGAGGAGGATCACAAATCTTGAAGGTCATCATTATGTAATTTTATCCTGTGTCCTATCACTTAGCCGCCATTTGGTTCAACATGGTCCTCATCACGCTATTCCAGGACATCCTAAGTCCGTGTTTTTCCGTAAGATGGAAGTGAAGTTACACATCAATATAAAGAAGCGGTCGAAATTATAGTCGTTCGTTTGTGCGGTGTTAGTCTTCATGTTGTTAAATAGCAGTTGAAATCAGTGGAAGTCGAGGACTCTTTCGTTCGTAGATAAACTGCCCTTGTGAGAAGCCTACCGTCCTCCAGCGCCGATGTTAAGAACAGATGAAACAACACCTCCACTCCACCTATATGACTGCATGGCGAACACACTGACAGGTTTACAAACCTTTATATAACAAAATGGATAACAAAAATTGTGTACAGAATGGTAGCATACCTCACAGAATTATTGTGCTCTTAAATTCTTCATGAAAGAAACTCTGAATTTTGGCGTTGTTGCAAAATGTATGCTCTTTGCCACAAATCGGTAACCACTGATAACGCAATACACAATAATGTTTCATTGTCACTATATAATTTCCTCCATTCATTTGTCGGGAGGAACTGAGTTCGAGTGCCGGAGGGAGAACGTCTACCCAGACTGAGGTTTTTCGTGTTTTTTTTTCAGTTTATTCAGGCACTCAAAGTAGGTCAAGGTTCCTACACCTTCCCAAATAATCACTTCAATCCTGCTACCACTCCATGTCATAATCGTACCTACTGCCAGTGTAATTACATAAACAATAATCAAATATCCTTTTAGTTTTTCTTTCCCTCTTTTTTCCCACCCTTCTGCCTTTCTTTGTTATATACATTTTATTGAACCTAAAGAGATAGGATCAGGAATTGCGAAATGAGATAGGATTAGGAATAATTCCCCTCATCGAAATGATAGAATTAACATAGTTATTTTGAGCACGTTTAACAATGAGGGATGAGAGATACATCATAATGGCTTGGCAATCTAGAACACAGGGAAACAGACCCAAAGAAGAGCCCGACGGGCTTGGTAAGAAGGGACACAGAAGATTTTGAAAAGAAGAGGAAATAAGTGGGAAGGAATAAGAAATATGGCTCGAGACCGTGAGAGATGGATAGCCTTTGTAAACCCTCGATATCTACCGATGGTTCGAGTAAGTGAACTGATATATTTGTACTATTCATTCCAGCCTTTGTCCCTTTCGGTTGCCTACGCTTCTCTCACGTTTGTCCCATACTACATGTTACCAGTGGCCGACAGCTCCGAACCTATGCAACTCCACAACCCCATATGTCCTGTTCTTAGAGAACGCGTACTTTAGCGGTGTCGGTCTAAGAACTGCAACACACTAGACGTCTGATTGAGCCGATTAGCCTAATAATGAGATAAATATTTATCAGTGAGCAAAACTCAATACTCCCAACAGTCGAAATAAAATTATTTAACCCAATTTAATAATTTATAGACGAAAAACTTATGAATTGTGAGGGCAATCCACTTGAATAAAACACAAATATGATACAATTATCAGTCTTCATTAAACAAACATTTAATGCACTATTTCTCCTACACCAATTTACGTTGATAAAGACTGATAATTGCGAACACAGCGCGCGGTGTGTACAACAGGTGACACGCTTCACAATATAAACATGTCAGATACACAGGATAAATCCAGCTTCAATTCAGTTCACAGATCAGCTACTTGTTTCGACCAAACACGGTATTGTGACTGGATTTATTCTGTATCTTTTACTATCTAGTAACAAAACGGGGATGAATTATCTGACAATTATAAAAAATATTATTAATTTCTGGGTCATACACGTTTCGTGACGGAAAGAGACTGAATTTTGAAAGTGCATGAAGATCACATTGTAATTTACTAGCAATGTGAGCAAATTGCCTATACTATTGGCCGCGTGATCTAAGGTGTGGGTCTGCGGGCACTCGCGTGCTGGGACTGCGGGTTCAAATCCAGCCGGCGGCATTTATGTCTGCCTCTTGTGAGTGTTGTTTTTTGTCAGGTAGAGGTCTTTGTGTCAGGCTGATCACGCGTCCAGAGGAGTCTAACCGAGTGCGATTGTGAAGTCTCGATATTGAGGATGTCCTAACCACTTAGGGGCTGTTGCACTAAGGAAAACTTACACAAATTGTTTCTCAGTACGACACCGACGGTTAAGGCTGGATATTATAGTTGTCACGCGCAAAAGTGTGCAAATTAGGAAACCGTTGACTAAATTATGCCATGACGTATCATTTAGTGTTTGTAAAAAGTGTGCAAATTTTGTGACATCCTACAAAGTTTCTGCTTGGTTAAGTGGTACTCTTGTAGCTATTCATTAGCACAGTAACAAATGTTACTAAACCTTTGATCAGAAGATTGTCAGTTGCTTTTCTTAATCAGTGAATGTTTTGCAATTCCTCAGTAAAGGATCTGTAGCGATTATTGTCGGATTTTTGTTTATAAACATTTTTCATTATCTGATAAATTATACAGTGAAGTGTCATAACCTAGGCTCGTAGTCGAGGACTTCTGACTGTCGAAAATGCGTCTCAGTTCCGCGTGCTCTCATATGAAATTGTGGAATAAATGGCAATGGAGCAAACATTCGGCTTTGCATATCTTCGGTTTTTCGAGCCCTTTTCAGGCAGTGCATTTTCACATCGTCGGTCTTTGAGGTGGAGGCTTCATGTTTGACCGTCACGTGTGTGGTAATACAGGAAAGAAGTTACTTCTTAAATAACTAAAGTTTACAGACTACTTGTCGTTGATCCTCTGTGTTATTTAACCTTCCCGTAAGCGGTACAAATTTTTCAAACGTATACGTTAAGTTATGCAAATTATGATTTACCTGTTTTCTTTGAAAAATTGTTAAATTTTGTTTTAGTGCATTATGAACTTATTTCTTTTTCCTGACCATTTTGACTATTTTTACGGTCCGAAGGAGAACAGTTTATCTTTTGAGACGGCCTTGGAGTCGACTCAACCTCTAACGGAAATGAGTGGCAGGAATAACTCTTGGGAGGTAAAGACAGCCGGTACGTAGGGCCGACAACCTTGCCACCTTCATATGCTTATTGTCTGGAAATCTGGAGGCCTCAATTTCCTGGAACCCTCAGGGGGTTTTCCAGGCCTGTACATGGTTTATTATACCTTATACGTTCATTCTCATTTTATTCCTAATATTATCACGCAAGAAAAAAATATTCTATTCTACTGCGGACTGCATTGTGGTGTTATAGGCAAATAAGAATATTTGGCCAATTTATAGACCTTAAAGCTTTGAATCATAAACTTCTTCTACTCAAAGGGTCTCCAGACTGCGGCCCGCAACCTTTCTTGTAAATTATGCGTGTACTACAAAAATTGCTCAATAATTTACGTGTTTAGGTGTACCAATTTTTCGCCCCGCGAACCGCCAACAATAACGAGTGTGGCCATTTACGGTACAAAGGTAGGACGCCTATGGTCTACTCAATACCTCACTATCCAGTTTTTTTCCTTACAAAAAACTGCGCATCCATTACGAAGATCAGTTGGTTAATTCTGTTTAGGTAAGTAGTCACACTGTGTTCTGATAATAGTACGGGACACATAAAAGAATTAGCCACTTGTTTTAAATGCTTTTAATGTACGTGTATTGAAATTTACCTATATTATGCTTGTATTTGACGTTCAGGTGACCGTGCATCGTGATAAATTCTTATAATAAAACCAACTAGACCAACTAATTTCTCAAATTTATTTTTGGAATAAAACTCTACAAGTTTTGGACATTTCCTCTGTCCGAAACATGTAGAGTTTTATTCCAAAAATAAATTTGAGAAATTAGTGCATCAAGTTGACCGCCTCTGTGGTCTAGTGGTCAAAGTTTCTGGTTACAGATACAGAGGTCCCGGGTTCGATCCCCGGCGCTACCAGATTTTCTGAGTAGTAGTGGGTCTGGAACGGGGTCCACTCAGCTTCGTGAGGTCAATTGAGGAGCTACTTGAATGAAAAAAG
>Ga0123352_10014107_pt1 | contig 12706 bp, 11 predicted proteins | sample TergutLab28metaG_FD_89700 | JGI IMG/M metagenome (GOLD analysis project Ga0123352, IMG submission 89700) | Labiotermes labralis P1 segment gut microbial communities from Petit-Saut dam, French Guiana - Lab288 P1 | ecosystem: Host-associated > Arthropoda: Insects > Digestive system > Gut ... | reverse complement strand
TGGGTGCTGTGACACCCGAAACATGTAGAGTGACTTTGCAGTAAATAAATATCTGCATACTGTTGCATCTGGTTGGATTTTTATTAACATTAAATTACGATGCACGGAACCATGAGCTTAAAATTTGGCTGGAAGTCGTCAAAACCACTGCCCCCAGTTGATGCTCGAACTGAAATCTGTAGAATGAGAGACAGGAGCTTTTCAGCTCGGAAGTGACGACAGTGTTAATCACTGTGCACACTTGCGGTGTAGATAAAGCTGATCATGTCTGCAGATAAGCCTGTGTGTAGAAGCGTGTGTTGCATTACGGTACAGGCGTCCATTATGCTGCGGTAACCTGAATATTTGGCCAACAGATAAGCACCATGCAAGGTCGTGAATAAAATCTCATAGCTGCTTTGAATGTAGAGCAGTTAACCTAACTAAGGAACTGAACTAGATTCACCTGGAGCAGAGGACTTCTTGAGAAGCCAATAGTTCCTCATATGGTCGAAAATGTCCTCGCATTTTAAGGAAGCCAGAGTTTCATTACCGTATTAATAAAAATCCAACGAGATGCAACAGTATGCAGTCTGATTTACTTTACTGCAGATTCACTCTACATGTTTCGGGTGTCACAGCACCCATCATCAGGAGTACTAAAAACTGTAACCGCAGCCACCGGTACAGGTCATAATACTGGTACAGCTACTTCCCTCCAACGTGGCCAGGTCCCGACCTGGGAAGCAGCTGTACCGATATTATGACCTGTACCGGCGGATGCGCTTACAGTTTTTAGTACTTCTGATGATGGGTGCTGTGACACCCGAAACATGTAGAGTGACTTTGCAGTAAAATAAATCGGACTGCATACTGTTGCATCACGTTTGATTTTTATTAATACTGAATTGTGATGCACGGAACTATGAGCTTAAAATTTCATTACCGTGTGCACAAGATCCCGGCACCTGTACCTATTCTGAGCCAGATCAACCCACTCCACGCCCTCGCTTTTATTCAATTAAGGTCCATTTAATTATTATTGTTGTAATTATGGCAGAATCCTTCCATCTGCGCCTTGGTCTTCCAGGTGGTCTCTTCCATGAGTGCAGCATGCCCCACCTATCTGATACTCCGTCATTTGATCACCCTAGCAATATCTGGTTAGCAGCAAAAATTGAACTCCTCTCTGCAAATTTTTCCCCCATTCTTCTGTCACTTCCTCCTTCTTAGGCCCAGATATCTTCCTCAGCACCCTGTTCTCGAACACCATGAGCCTATGTTCTTCTTTTGATGTGAGAAACCAAATTTCATATCCGTACAAAACGATAGTCAAGTGACTTCTTTGTGTCAGTTAGCCTGCTTTAAACAAGTCAGAAAGACGGATTTGAGCTCCGTATTAATCCTGAACGTAAATCGAGGGCTTGTGATTTGGTTATTTAACCCTTATCCTGCTAACGTGGAGAATGTGGTGAGCTGCTAATAATACCAGCAAATGGCAGATGGGACTTAATTCGGCGTTTGAAGGGTTAAAGGAGGGCAGACAGTGGAAGGGCGTGTCGCAGGGCAGTCTGTGTGCTCGTATGCGTTCCGATACAAACGGAACGGTGTTATTATGCAGACGTGTTAGCTTGTTAATTGGTATGCTGGATGATGTCCGTCGTGGTGTGGCAAGTTGCAAACGGTCTGAGTGTCTCGTGCAGAGCGCAGTGAATGTCCCAGTGTCCTTCGAGCCAGTGGCTCATGTCTTTATATTTCCGCTGGGCGTTTAGCAGAAGGGGGTGGGGACGCGTTGGACACTGAGGATAATCTTCCGTATTCAACCTGATATTTTGGGAGCCAGGGTAGCTCAGTCAGTACAGTGATTAGGCTACGTCCTGAACGGTACGGGGTTCGAACCTGGTAGGTGAAAGAGAAATTTCTTTTCTCCAAAACGTCCAGACCATCTCTGGGGCCCACCCAGTCTCCTGCTCAGGGGGTCCCGGGGGTAAAACGTCCGGGGTATGAAGTTTACCACTCGCTTCCATAGAGTGCCGAGATTAAGAATGAGTGGAGCTGTGCCTTCACTCCTCCTCTGTGCCTTCGGGGCGTGGATAGGGACAACTTAACCGTTATATTTTAACGTTATGTTTAAATGTTCCTAGAAGAATTATATACAGCCACTTCCAGACTTACGTAAGGGTTACACTCCGCTGAACAGTACGCAATCGGAATTTCCCTAAATTCAGTGCAATTCAGTTTTGTTTATTTCACGCCAAAGAAAAATTACAAAAGTGTAGAATATAAATATTAAGACAAGTGCCAGTACAAAAGACAGTATAACGTAATGCAATTATTTTTTTTTTTTTTAAGTTTCCACCGACCGGCAAAATTTTGCATAAGTCGGGAACTTACTGTGCAGTGCCTTTTGATCGCTAGCCGTTCGCAGAACGCGCGCACTGTAAACACTCTGGCGACTCCTGTGCTTTTGTTGTTTCGAAAGAACCATAAGAATTGCGGAAAAAAAGATGGCTGGACTTGTTTTGTGTTTCACCACAATGTATCGTCCGAATATTTATCGCCTCAGCGTATCTTCTGTACATTCTTTACCCCCGATGTAGATACAGCGATTTGTGCTCTATATGCACGTAGACAAGCGTACAGAATGTCGGATGTTTTTATCTGTAAGTTTTTAATAAAACAACCATATTTCGTTGTTCGTCTGTCGTTGAGTTGTTATACGAGTCCAGGCGGACATGACCAAGTAAGTGGGCGCATTTGAAGCGCCACACTAAATAGATACGTGACGTGGAATTGCTGTGTGAGCTCACATATCCCTGCTTCACTTCATTTATTTCTGATGAACTGGTTGAGACCATTTAAATCGGATTGTTCCGCGACGAACCTGACAGTTCACGGGTGGTAATTACCGTGCAGCTGTGTGGTGCAGAGTCCTTCAAAAGGCAGCGGTTCCTTAGGGTCATCGCCTTGTATGCGACACCCCATCTCTCTCTACTGAACCAAATTAATCCATTCCATACCCTTCCATCCTGTATATTCAAGATTCACTTTAATATTTTCGTCCCATTAACCCTTTGGTCTTTTTTTTGGTCGCTTAAGGTTTCCCCCCCCCCCCCACCACGCCGTGTAATGTATATCTCTTCTCTCGCATACGTGATACATGCCCCGTCCGGCTTATCCTTCGCGATTTGATCACTCGGGCAATAAACATCTGGTGAACGGCACACACCACGCAGCTCCAGTCTGCCATCTTAGGCCCTTGTTTCTTTGTCAGCGCCATATTCTTGGACGCGCTTGTCATTAATTTTATCCTCAGTTGGGGCATGCGCATTCAGATCGTCTTAACACTGTGCGAGTGTGACATCCGGTCACTAACCCACAGGTCTGTCGTTAGTGCTGACACGATTGTCTTTAAATACAACAAATCCTGTCCCTAATTGACGATTTCGATTTGATCGGTGCCCTCTAGTGGCTTCTGAATAAACCTGCAGGTCCTCCTTAATTGCAGCTCTGACTTACCCATTCGCCTCTACTTGACGTCGGATAGATTTTTACCTCCTGGTTTTCCATTGGCGATTAAATTAATGTACAGGAACTGGGAATGTCGTCAGAATGTGTGAGAACTGCTCTATTGACAGTGTCGACCCAGCAGGGTGTTGGGGCAAGGTACTGCCAGAGACAGACACACGAGTCTGCGTGGCTGCACCGAGTTTCTCCAGTTGAATGCTGTGACAGGACTACAGATCAGGCCGCGACCACTTCCTGCCACATGCTGCTGATCATCCCGTCATCATCTGCTAGTCATACAGCGCCATAGACCTATAGCTGAGGCACTGACGTCGTAAAACCCACAGTCGACTATCTCTGCCCAGTTAGATGTGCCGGACCCCTGGCCAGGAAGCACACTATCACATATCCATTCTTGGTCGGGGCCTTTGTGCTTGCGACGCTGCACGTGGCTGGTTGCACAGCAAAGAAGGCAATTCCTGCGCCGTGGACAAGCTCAAGTGAGCACTGTCACGAAGGACCACTGTTGCACGACGTATTGACTGTGTGCTTCGTGATGTGCGATATCGAAGCTCTGGGGTGTGCAGTACCATGATTTTGTCTGCAGGTGCTGATACCGTCGTGTTGTCATGTGTTTCGTTATCTGGCAGAGAGGAGGACGACTTTGAGGCGCGTTTGCAAAATTGCAAGAAACGAGTATTACCTTCGTCATGTCTGCCTGTGTTCCTGTCTGTCCGCATGAAACATCTCGGCTCCCACTGGACGGATTTTCTTGGAATTCGATACTTGTGCATTCTTCGAAAACGTGTTGAGAAAATTCATGTTTGGTGAACTCTGACAAGAATAACCGGTACTTTACGTGAAGACCGACATACATTTATGGTTAATATCTCGCTGAATTTTTCTCAGAATGAGAAATGTTTCGGACAAAACTTGTAGACAAAATCTCACATTTTGTGTTGAGTAACTTTTTCTGAAAATCGTGCCGTTTATGAGATAATGTGAAAAAATACAGGATTGCGCTGCATAACGACGTTTCGGTTAAAGACGGACCGCATATACGACAGTGGTCCCTTAAGATTATATTATAATATAATATTATATTGTGGGCCGGGTAGCTCTGTCGGTATAACGATTGACTACGGCCTGGACGGTCCGGGATCGAATCCCGGTGGGGACGAGATTTTCCGCCCTCCAGACCGGGCCTGGGGCCCACCCAGCCTTCTGTAAAGTGGGTACCGCGTCTTTCTTGGGGGTAAAGTGAGGCCGGGGCGTGCTGCTGACCACTCACCCCCTTCTAGTGCCGCGGTAATGGAAGAGTAGAGCTATACCTCTACCCACCGCCTGGGCCACACCGGGCCTGTAACGGGAACACTTTACCTTTACCTATAATTTAATATAATATTATAATACCATTGTGTTACAATTGCCTACAGTATTCAGTACAGTAACATGCTGTACAGGTTTGTAGTCTAGGAGCAATAGGCTATACCATATAGCCTAGGTGTGCAGTAGGCTATACTGTACTATCTAGGTTTGTGTAAGTACACTGTATGACGCGCGCACGACTACGAAATCGCCTAACGACGTATTTCTCAGAACGTATCCCCGTCGTTAATCGACGCATATCTGTATTGTAGAGAAGATACCAGTGCAATACAGCGCGTGCGCATTGCATGCTGGATATTGAAGGTTACAGACACTCATTCAGAACGTTTAATACTTATCGCTTTCCGTGGCAACAGTGGTTACGCGAACGCGCCTCATTATTACGTTATACGTACATTGTCTTGTATTTATTCTCAGTCGCTAGAGGTCCGTAGATGTACATTTCGCAGATTCCCGGCACAATGTACATTTCGTACTGCAGCATCGCATTTCTGCCACATCCAGGCTTGCTATTTATTTGCGCCAGGATGTCGTGGACATTCAGAAATCGGGGCGCGATGAACATTTTCAAGCTCAGTGATCACTATATGTACCATCAGGTTTAATATTCAACAAAATTACGTTCTGCCCACACAGTGTATGGATCTCAGAACAGACAGCGATTATTTCCTTATAAACCATTAACTGACTGGTTTTTATAACCGAGACGGGTAGTGTTTACTGCGCGGTACGGACTGGATCTTTATTTGTAATTCACGCCAATTTAGTCTGTGCAGGTTTAAATGAGCCTCGACATGTAATACATGTACCCCAATATTGTTGTGGATGTTTGTGATAGGTTGCGGTGTAGTGTGAAGGTACAGTTGTCACTGTGCACGCCATGAATTCGTGTGGGCTGACTGGAAGTGCATCTTCACTCATTCTTTATTTCCCTCCCCCATACTCTTTGATAGGAGCCTGGGTGCTGCTGCTGTTGCTGGGATTCGAACCAGTGTTCCTCGATTGCCCAACCCGTACCCTAGTCACCATATAAGCTGAGCTATCTCGACTCCGGTGTTTTAGGGAAAATGTAAAAAAGAAAAAAAAAATTCTTTGAGTGAGCCAGTGAAGCACAATACTGAAGTACAGTAAAGCGTTTGTGACGAGTGTGGCATGCATGGCAGAGGATGGACCCAGCGTTGCTTGTCTTCAGTTTGGCGTAGGCCGACGGATGAAGGGGGCCACACGATGAACCCTGATATCACCGACTGTCATTTCCGCAGTATCCGTGCTGCCGCAGGCGGGAGAATTGCGACGCTGGCCCAGAGCATGGGCGAATGGAAGCGTGTCATAACACAGATTTTCTGGAATATACGCAGAATTTTGTGATCACATCTCGAATGGACCTTGTCCCTTCTTTCTTTATCACCACTGTTTATAAGAGCTGATAAGTAGTCTAATTCAGTTACTGGTGGGAATTTGTGTTTTATATCACTAGTGTTCAGTTGCAGGACAAATACTGTTATCAGTGTGTGTATGTGTGTGTTTGTGGAATGACATTGGTTTCCGTTTGGACCGTATATATTGCTGGGTAACGTGATCCGATTTGTTACGGTTTAAAGCCTGAATATAGGCGAAGGAGAAAGTCATATGAAAGCAAGGAAAGTTTACTAAAGGTGTTCCTTTTGTCACATTCACTGTGCACTGATACGTACAAACGGCTTGTGACGTGGCGTTGCATGGACTGAACATGGCCCTGTGAATTGTGAAGACATGAATACGATGTAGACAAGTGAGTGAGTGTTCTTACAGCTGTGTTCTGAGTGTAGTGTGACGTTATAAGTGCCGGGTTATTTGAGTGTCCAGACGAAACAGCTGATGTAAAACTACGCAGACTATGTACCGCTGTGACAGTTTTACTAACAGAATTGTGTTACTATGATGGTGGAACGTGTAGACGGATCCTTATTCATGTATCGCAAGCCTGTGTACAGGGTGTTCCAGTACCTGGAAACGTAAGTTCAAGTTATTTGTGTTCTACGGGCGTGTGAAGAGTTATTGTCTGATAATTCGCTCATACTTCCACCAAACGCGCTTGTCGTACTTCCAGAGCGTAAATAAGAAAATATGGCAAGTGCTAACAAGTGTGATCAGTTTCACGGAATTGAGCGTGTCTAGATTGGAAGTTGTGAACGGTTAGCGTTTACCCAACAACTTTTCTCATGCCCGTTGTAGATATAGCATATAGCATATAGCACGGTGAAGATTTGGTTGTGAAGTTTGTTGTTTTCTTGGGATGTGACCCCGTGCGGTATGATACGAAGTCGCCGACGTTTCAAAGGAACTTGCTGACCTCATCTTCAGGGTCTTGTACCCGGCTAATTGGGAGTGCAGCCAGTTTATTTCAATCCGGAACCCGGTTTCACAGCAGTGTTCTCAGGACGTTACGTTTGCTACTGATCATAACCTATTGGGGACATTCCTTAATAAAGGTAATCCTCGTTTGAAACGTGGTTGTTTTGATAAATATCTGAATGTAACATGTAAAGTGTATGGGGAGACACAGAAACTTATCTACGAACTACTCACCGTAGAGCGGACGACATCCTGTATTGCGACCGCTCAGCAGTGCTCAGTCGGGCGATAAAAATGTGTCTGTACTTGTTCAAAATCACATTTAAATGGGAAAATTATACCAGTAAGACACGGTCCTTATTGAAGGCAAAGGGGGCACAAGCAATAAAGGAAGTTTTGGTCAGAAGAGGAAAGACTGTTAAGGTAGAGTGACTCAGTAGTAACACGATAGAATAGACAGATGAAAAGGGCATATGTTTAAGGAATCTACTGACGCACGGGCACAAGTTCATGCACAGCAATAATCCACGCGTCAGTAAGATCACGTATTGCACACCACAATTTGCTTTTTGTGGGTTAAAATTTGTTCGCCGTTTTAGGCCGTAAAGGCAATGCTTATTTTGTTTATTGGACCGTGCATCATCTTGATAGTTGAATAAAGAGAGACCAAGTTTATGTCTCTTGCTTTATTATTTCATTATTTAATGCTCAACATGTTTCGAATGTTAATACATCCATCTTCAGGAGCTTGCGACTTATTTGTTGAGTTATTTCATGGGTTGTATTGCTAGCAATGTTTATTGTTTATCGTTGCCCTGGTTACTGCTGCTGCCATGTTCGGTGGGATGACAAAAGAAACGTCCTGTGAATTAGTTACTACTGTTCACTCTTTTGAAATCCCCGCAGCGGAACGCGACTTTCCGACAGTGCAAAGTTAGCCTAGTAGAACAGCTGATACTGGCGTTAAGTGCGTACGCCGTAGCACCAACTGAAGTGTGCTTTCAGTTGCCATTTGGTTGGGGCTGCCTTGACAGGTTTTTGGTTTCGATGGAAAGGACGTCATTCAGACGGAGATGTCTTGTCCTGCCTTCACAAATTATAATTATAAATAATCTTTGTTTATTGTTCAAATCATACGGAACGCATGAAATCGCTGTGGTGACTTGTTGGGTTCTGAATTTAAGCAGGCGCTTTATACGCAGTGCCTTAATCACTGTGTTGTAACGGTCAGCCACTGTGTTTGGTCTGTAGCAATATTTACTGGTACGGTTAACTTACTGCATGGAGCAGAGTTCTTCTTGAGAAGCTAATAGTTCCACAGCTGGTCAAGAAATTCCCCGCATTTTATGCAGCTCATAGCTGCACTACCACATTCACAACAACCCACCATCTGTCCCTATCCAAAATCAGATCAGTCCAGCTTCTCACCCTCTTTCATGAAGATCAATTTTAATATTATTCTCCCATCTCCGTTGGGGTCTTCCAAGTGGTCTCTTGCCTACAGCTTTACCCTGCAAAACTCTTTATGCACCTCTGCTCTCTCCCTACGTGCTACATGCCCATCCTATCTTATTCTTCATGATTTGGTCACCCGATTAATATTTGGTGTGGGGTACAGATCGTGAAGCTCCTCATTATGTAGTTGTCTCCAGTCGCCCAAACACCTGTCTCGGTGCCCTGTTCCCTAACACCCTCAGCCTGTGTTGTTCCCTCAGTGAGACAGACCCGTTTTCACCCAGTTTCACTCCCGTGTGCAGCAACAGCCAGGAGTTGTGTCTGCCCTTAACATTGCGTCACGTAGCGTCAAGTTCCACGCATTCGTAGCGTCTGCACTAGCTGTTTTGCAATAATTTCCGTAACCGGTGTGTTTCCCCCAGGTAAGGAACGTTCGGTAGCAGACGAGCAGCGGGTGGGTGGGGCTGGGTAGGGCCGGCAGTCGGTCTGGACGTGGAGATGGCTACCTGTGTTTTGTGTTGCGACTGCGTAAGGGGGCATCGAACGTGGGGTATGGCCCGGCGTCAGCTTCCTGACATTGACCTTGAACGTGGGGCGCATCTGAGGTACTTGGGGGCAACACTAACAAATCAAAAGTGCTTGCACGAAGAAATGAGAGCAGATTCAATTCAGGGCATGCGCGTGCTGCCTTTCGGTCTAGAATCTTGTTACCTCAGAGTATAAATGTTGCAGTACGCACCACTGTAATTTTGCTTCTTGTGTATGGGTGTGAAACTTGGTCTGTCACTTTATTATGTCCGAGAATCGGGTGCTGAGCAAGATGTCTGGGCCCAGGAGGGAGGAGGTGACAGGAGATTGGGGAATACTGCATAATGGGAGGCTTTATAATTTGCGGTGCTCACCATATATTATTAGGATAGTCAAATCACGGAAGGTGGTGGTGACCTCTGGCACGTTTGGGGGGGGGGGGAAGGGAAAACTGCAGGAAATAGACCACTTGGAAGACCTAGGCATAGATGGGAGAGTAAAATTAAAATGCACCTTAATGTTAAAGGAGGACATAGACTGGATTCATTGGGCTTCAGGATTGAGGTAAGTGGTGGACTGTTGTGAACACGTTGATGAACTGTTCGGGTTCATAAAATGCCGGGAATTTATTGACTGGATGAGGAACTATGAGATTCTGAAGGATTGCATCGAATGGTGCTAGATGCCTTAACGCAGAAGTGCAGTCTAAATTTCAGCATCGCATGACGCATTGCGACCGCTACTGTCATCAGGGGCGGTGCTGACAGCTTGTAGGTGCAGTAAGTGGCTCGAGTCTAAGCTGTTCGTGCCAGGTGATAAGTTGTATCGTGACTGCTTCTTGGGGTCTGATAACACTAGTGCCATCAGCCCCATTTGATACGCGTCTAATAACGAGTGAACATGCACCGATGCAGTATGTCAGTGAGTGCTGCTGCAGCCTGAGCGACTGACACAAAACCCTGAAGCTGAAGTAGACAGAAGTTTTCATTTCTGCATATAGCTATGTATGAGTTTGGAACGTGGTCTGCCACATTAAGTGGACAGTGCAGGCTGAATGTATCTGGAGAAATAGGGTTCTGAGGGAGGTATCTGGGCTTAATACAGAGGAAGTGGCAGGAGATTGGAGAAACGTTCAGGGGAGAAGCTACATGATTTGTCCTCGGCGCCAAATATTATTGGGGTGATGAAGTCACGGACGGTACCGGGACAGAGACCGCTTGGAAGACCCAGAAATGTGTAGGAGTTTAATATTACAGTGATAGAATCTGAAACAGGATGGAAGGGTGTGGGCTGGATTGAGATGTGCTGCAAAAAGGGCCACTGGCGAGCTCTGGTGACTGCAGTGATGAAACTGTGGGTGCCGCTTTAAGCGCGTGGATTTCCTCAGCTGCTGAGCAACTGAAGATCTGCGTCTTCTGGGACGCGACGCTGTCGTGATATCATTCGAAACGTCGGGGAGCTCTCTCGCAGCGACATTGCATCACATCCCAGAAGACTCGAATCTTTACCAGCGCCACTGTGAGCACCTCAGATCTGGAAGTTATGTAGTGACACCACTGCGAGTGACGGAGTGACTTTCCATCTACGGGTGTTTGTTTGTTTGTTCGGATTATCTGATATTCAGTAATGTTGACAAGTAGCATCCTTAACCTGTGCGTGTTGCGTGTCTGTACATTAAACAGTGTTACGTACTTGTGTAATGAACCAACACACACACACACACACACACACACACACATTTACTCGTATAAATATGTTCAGTCACATATTATTATTCTTCACCTACATGTTGCGGCCATTCCTCTGATCTCCATCAGGGTGTCATATAGCAACAATACAATCAATGTACAATAATAGTACTAACGTATGATAAAACCACTCATTATTTTAATGGTAGTCAAATCACGGAAGGTGGTGGTGGGACCTCTGGCACGTATGAGGGGGAAGAGAAATGCGCGCAGTGTTCTGGTGCGGAAACGTGCAGTAAAGAGACCACTTGGAAGACTTTGGCATAGATGGGAAACAATGTTAGAATGTACCTTTATGATACTGGAGGGCATGGACTCACCATTAGTATAGTGAGTGGTTTTACCATACACCCTGATCATGGCCACAGGAATGACCTAAACATATTTGATGTTTATAGGGCCGTGCATCGTAATATGTTTCTATAGTAAAACCAACTAGATGCGCCAATGTATCAAATTTATTTATTTTGGAATGACACTCTACATGTTTCGGACGGTCTTTCCGTCCATCATCAGCAGTTCAAGACTGTACATACAGCAACAGGCATTTGTCAAGCAGATACTGCTGTATGTACAGTCTTGAACTGCTGATGATGGACGGAAAGACCGTCTGAAACATGTAGACTGTCATTCCAAAATAAAATTAATTTGATACATTGGTGCATCTGGTTGGTTTTACTATAGAAATGACCTAAACATGTTGATGAAGAATAATAATGACATGTGATTGAACATATTTATAAACGTGTGTCTGTCTGTTCATCATGTCAGTGTATGACAGTCCGTAACCTGTTTCAGATATTTCTGTATAGAAAATCCACTGCACACGTTTACAGTTTCAGTCGTTCGCCTTGTGTTTAGTCTGTCTTGTCTAATGCTGCCACATTCTGCTGTACATTTTCTGTAGTATCTGAGAAGTGAAGGCTATCTGATCAGTACTTTATCAGTTTGTTGGTATTTGGCACTGTGTGCTGCAGCAATGGCCGTGCTGTTACGAAGTTAACCTTCAGATAATGTGGGGTGGAATTTTGAACTTTATATGATATGTACTGCTTCGTGATTAGGCCATTTGTTTCTTCAAGGGATAAAATTCCGTTAACGCAGTTAAATTGTATTATTATTAATTTATTGAAGGCAACATGTTCTGACCAGGGCTGGTCATCTTCAGGCCACGCAAATCATACGGCATAGTATAAAATTGCATTATGATTTCGGTGACCTGAAGATGGTCGGCGTTGGTCGAAACATGTTGCTTTCATTAGCTGACAGTACAGACTAGTTGTTTGGACGGTACTGGAACTGTTGTGATTCTTCATTACACGATGCGATGTTTAAAACAGAATTTACATTCAGCTTGATTGAATTGTGTAAATAGGTCCATTAATATGTACAATAATAGACAGGTATGCGCCGCATAACGACGATCCGGTAAACGATTGACCGCATATACGACAGTGGTCTCATAGGTTTATGATAATATAATATAATATATGGGTGTGAAACTTGGTCGTTGACATTGCGGGAGGAAAGGAAGCTGAGGTTGTTTGAGAATATGGTGTTGAGGAGAATATTTGGACCTAGGAGGGACGAGGTGATGGGGGAATGGAGGAGATTGTATAACGAGGAGCTAAATGATTTGTACTCCTCACCCAATATTGTGCGGGTGATGAAATCGAGAAGAATGAGATGGGCTGGGCATGTGGCGCGTATGGGTGAGGAGAGGGGGTGTATAGGGTCTTGGTGGGGAAACCGGAGGGAAAGAGACC
>Ga0123352_10014104_pt1 | contig 12707 bp, 5 predicted proteins | sample TergutLab28metaG_FD_89700 | JGI IMG/M metagenome (GOLD analysis project Ga0123352, IMG submission 89700) | Labiotermes labralis P1 segment gut microbial communities from Petit-Saut dam, French Guiana - Lab288 P1 | ecosystem: Host-associated > Arthropoda: Insects > Digestive system > Gut ... | reverse complement strand
ACCACACCACCCCAGCCAAACCACAACGTAACACCAACACACATCGAACCAGAGCAATACAACCCATGAAATAACTCAACAAATAAGTCGCAAGCTCCTGAGGATGGATGTATTAACATCCGACACATGTTGAGCATTAAATAATGAAATAATAAGGCAAGTGACATCAAGTTGATCTCTATTCAACAAGAAACTTCATTTTATAATTTAGGAGACTCGTGTTATTGACCCAGTTCTAAACCATATAAATCCAGTACACATTATTCATTTGAGGTACATCATAACATTAAATCTCCATCTACGTCGAGTTCTTCCAAATGGTCTTATTACTTCAGATTTGTAGTTTAACCAACAAGACAGTATGTGACTGCACTACAGGTAGAGTGAGGAAGAATCCAGTCAAAAGTAAACTATACCAGTAGCAACGTAACACAAAACAGATGGCTTCGAAAAAGTTCCTTAGATTGGCAGTACGTCATTACACCTGTATTTGAAAGGTGCCTGATTCGTATCTCGCCCGGGACACTATCCTGACTTGAATTCTCGAGATTTTCCTCACCCTCTTCAGGTAAAATGACGGATGAGCAGGCTTATCGTACATGAGACCACAATCACTTCCTTACTCATTCTTTCCCATTCACTATTCAGTAACTGCGCAAGCTATGTATACTGAGCTAATCCCAGAGCCCATAAAACTACAAAAAAAAAAATAAAAGCTAATTGGATGTTTAAAGTACCAATATTAGAAAATATTGAATATAGCGATGTGCAAAGGTCACTTGGCTCTCTGGACTTGACACTTGCCTCCCGTAATGATTTCGGCGTCACCGTCTATACCCCGTTAACTGCACGTCCGTTTTGACTATCAACGCTCGTATGACAGAAAATATGCTTCCGGCACCTCTTTTGTACAAAAATCACCCTGGTTACAATTTTTGTTACCAAAGAGCAGTGTATACGCATGCTTCTGACAGTAAATTTTGACTGCGTAGGGCTTAAGCCCAACAAAGGCACCACAGTTCGCTGAATTCGGAAATGGAATGTCAAATAAAAGCTGTCACTTACAGAGCTAATAAAATTCACCACGAAGACACACAACCCAAACACAGATAAACATTGGACGTATTCTGTAGCCTCTGATCCGCAAGAATTTCAGAAACATCCAGACAGTAAGTGATTTAAGACTTCCGCCGAGGTGTAAGTGAGATCTGCGCTCTTTTCGGATTTTACGCAGCGTAGAATGGTAGTTTCTTACCGACGTTTCGGGACAACCTCTCAGTTATATCTTCAAGGGTCTAGCAGACGGTCCGCGAAACGAACCCGGGAGGAGCCGGTATTTCCGTATCCGTCCACTCGCCTCTGCGACCCACCCAGACCCCTGCGCAATTGGTGCAGGGTGATTCCCGGGGGCACAGAAGCCTAGACGTAGCGTTTACCAACCACCCTCTACTATCGCCGGGGTTAAAGAAAGAGTAGAGCCATATCTTCACTCCCCTTAGGGTGAACTTAAGCGTTCATATGAACATGGTTTTTCAAGAAATTAAGCAAGTATCGGACAGTTTAAATGACTGAAAATAAACAGTTTGGACGCGCAATGTCAGTCGGTCAGCAGAAGCACGTAACGTTCCTGCTGACAAGAACATCCGCAGAAGGTCACAGTCACTAAGCTGATCTGATAATTTCTCAACTTTTAACGGAATTTAATCAGTTCCCTAATAATGAAAATTGAGAGAGAGAGAGTTCGTGAAACGTTTGTTTATTCGCCTCCCAACCACCTGACGCTACTGAAAGCCGGAGAGAATTTTATTGCATTCATATGACGCGAGAGCTTCAGACTATATGTTCATCATTATGTTCACAAAAGTTCGCCACTGGCCTCTGTCCTTAAGCACAGAAATCATTTGCATGTCCTGTACCACAGGAAGTCAGCCTCTGTCATGAATTATGTGAATTCAGTGAATATCCTGAATCACATCCATTCATTTCACAAACTAAACCACAGGATCAATACTGTGAAACACGCGAATCCAGTTTGCAATCTGAAACACAAAAATTCATCCATGTTGTGAACCACGTGAAACCAGTTTGCCTTTTGAACCACATAAATTCAGCCCTTATTACGAACCACATGCATCCAGCCCATGTTATGAATCACATGAATCCAGTTTACGTTCTGAACCACATGAATTTAGCCCATTTTATCAACCACATGAGTCCAATTTAGTTCTGAACCACATAAATCCAAGCCCATACTACGAAATACACGAATCCAGCCAATATTATGAACCACAAGAACCCAGTTTACCTTCTAAACCACATGATTTGAGCCCATATTATGAACCACATGAATCCAGCTTACATCCTGAACCACACGAGTTCAGCCCATATTATGAATAACATGAACACAGTTTATGTTCTGAACCACACGCATCCAGGCCAGATTATGAACCATATGAATCCAATTTACGTACTGAAACACGCCATCCATTCAATATCATGAACCACATCTGTCCAAATTTTATAATGTACCACATGCATCCTACCTAAAATAAGGCATAAATCCTTCCCAAATTCTGAAACACATGAATCCTATTTACATCAGGAACCACACGAATCCACGACCTGTCCTGAACCATATGATCCAAATCCATATTATGAACAACATGAAAGGGTAATCTTAGTAATTAACCAACTTAATGCACAAATTATTATTTTATAATAAGTCTATTAAATGCATCTACATGTTTCGAGCACTGTGTGCTCATCATCAGGAGGTCAAAATTGTATTATACAGCATGTGGTATCATCACACTCTGTAGGTGGCCGTCCGGTGCACAGTCCTCTCTCAACCTGCGCACGGGACCGCCACCTACAAGTGTGAAGATACCAGATGCTGTATAATACAATTTTGACCTCCTGATGATAAGCACATAGCGCTCGAAACATGTAGAGGCATTTAATAAACTTATTATAAAACAAGAATTTGTACATTAAGTTGGTTAATTACTAGGGTTATTCTGAGATGCACAGTCAGCAAAACATAAAAAGAAAACATGAAAGGGGTCTATATTATTAATCTCAAGAATCCCCAGACTTCATTTACTGAACGCCCGTTCTGAAAGCCAGTTATATTCCAAGATACGCCAAGGCCCCCACGGGAACTCTATCCTTTAATACATAAGCTTTCCAATTGTTTCTGTAGAACTTTCACTTTCGTCTTTACTTTTCTAGCCTGAGCCTCTACGTCGAACCAGAGAAGCAATCGAAAACAGGTTTTGAGTTTCAGCCTCTCTCATCGTTAGGTGTCGTGGGTGGAAAACCCAGCCAGACATTTCTTGAAAAAGTTGTGCCTACACAGCAGCTGATGGGCTAAAAGTAAGCAGTTACCTCACTGTGCTCATATATCAGAGATGGCAATTTTTGTTCCTTTACCTGCTTGCATATCTAAGTGGCCGTTAGATGCAAATGAGACGCAATGCCAACTTTCCTCTTTGTTCCACCGTTGCACGCACCCAGCAGCTGCTGCAATATATTTTCAGTCCAGTTCTTGGCTTGGGCTTTGGAATGCGTTAATTTTCAACAGACACACAGACAGTAACAATCTATGACACTATAAGACGACACCAAAGATTCGTCACTCCCACCCTTGGCCCTACATTACTACATTTCATCTATGCCTAGGGAGAAGGGACTCGGAACATTTCAGCGTCAAACACGTTAAGAAAGATGGACTGCTGACCCATCTTTGATTAACTAACTTCGAAATATACTACGTGGGTTTTGAGTTTCCCACAGCTGTAGGAATGTGGTGGGCGGTCTTGTGGAATGTGACGTCATATAGTTCTGCAGGCGGTTGCCAATTTTGGCAGGAGCCTGCCGCCTCCGTGTTCTAACCTCAATAATATGAGAACAGGTGATTCCGAAACGTTGCTAACAACGTATCAGACCACACAGTGTCATAATTCAGAACACTCTGTGCACTCCTGCCACAAAGACCTGAATTTCCGCACCTTTTTTTTCCTCCTGCCTGTTAGACAGTACTGACAATGCATTATTTGATGGCATTTCAGCCGTGCGACTGATGACTGAAGTCATCTAGGATATTATGAGTGTGCTATGTAGACTAGTCGCTAGAAAGTAACCCAACAACATGTCTAAAAGCCTGAAGAATAGCAACAAAGGCAACCCTATTGGGGCCCTTACCAAAGAAAATAGAACCCAAAGCCCTGTGTTCCAACAAAGTAAGGAAGGCCATCGCAACCACAACAGAAACAACCAACAATAAACTAACAAAAAACAAAGTGCCACAATAACAGCAGTTGTGAAATAAAATTTTTACATTAATACATTCTAAACCCTATGTACTTGTGTGCATTTTTTTCCCATGGCACCAACAGCCCCTATTGGGCCAGACTCTCTTCATTACTGAGGCTTCACGAATACACACAAACACGCTACACTCGGTAGGAATCTTCTGGACCAGTGACCAGCCCGACGCACAGACCTCTGCTTCACAACACTCACAACAGACAACCATGCCCCTCTTGGTATTCTAATCCGCAATTCCAGGAATCGAGCGACCGCAGACTCACGCCTTAGACAGCGCGACCACTGGGATCGGCTGTCTGCGAGAATACTTCTGTTAATAACATTAAAAACAAATAAAATTATTCCAGATACCTGGTCCTCTCGTTTAAGGAAAAACAAAAATTTGTATAGGTAGAAACCAACCTGGCTTACACCAGTCTCAAATCAGAGCAAGTAGGATTTTAAAGGTCCAGCAGATCTAAAAACCACATAAGCCTTTGCACCAAACATTCGCCTTAAAATAATATCGAGGTCGCAAATGTTACTGCCGACAAGAATTTTCATGGACAGTAACTTTATCCCTAAGATAGTTTAAACTTAAAATCAAAACAAATGGATCAAACAAATATACATACATATAACAGGAAAGGAGTTACATTCGTCCCATTACCTAAACAAAAGTCTTCGGCTGCTCACAAATAAACCAAACAAACAACAAACAAGCAGAACAAATGTCAAACTCTATAGGGTCTTCTCGTCCCATAAAAGCATCACCGACTCTCGAAAGGTTTACCGCTTCCACGCCCTACCAGTTCTTGTGACAGCCCTTCCATCTGGACCCTCCCAGTGCATAACCGGATCATTCTGACTGCTTTGCCCACTCTTCGTCACCCTCTATCAGTTACTTTACACAACCCAACTATGCTTTACAGCGTGGCTACTCCTCTAGCACTTCCTAACTCTCGATATGAATGAAATGTGACCCTTCGAAACGTCTATAACCATTTACTAGTCGACAAACCGTGACATCCTAGACGACCAGAATTTCAACATGGCCTGAGCAGCAATATCATGTCATGGCTTTTCAAATTATGTGCTGATCAGGCCACTGTAAGAAATCCAAGGGGTTGTGTGGGTCAGTGGCATGCATGCATAGACTATTTTGTCTATTATATTTATTGCTATATACAATGTTTATCCTTTATAATAGAAAAAAGAAACAAATCGCAGGTTTCGAAAAAAATTAAAAATGTTTATTAATCAGTAATAGTATAGTGCATGTTAAAATGCAAACTTAAGGGGAAAACAAAATTTAAAAAAAAACGATTTTTTAAAATATCCACGACACTGAGTTCATCAGTGTGAAACTTTCCATTGTCTGTCTGTAGTTAACACGAAGAATTTACGATCCCGGGGTAAAAGCGTAACTCGGAAGCAGTCTTGCAGTTTGTCACTGCCTAAGAATATCCACGTATTGCACTTAATTAAACTGCCATACTTAATTAAACTGCCATACTTAATCAAAAATCATAAATTCGTAGAATAAAACAATCTGCCAATAATATTTATTATATTGTTTGGTAAGTCATTATGCAGCATTTCGTGTGTAGTTAATCGAAGATGCATGCATTTTGAAATTAATGATGTCAAGGGGTTTGCCAATGACATAATGAATTACAGGAATTCAGAGTCATCTAGATCGTAAGAGGGGAACAGATACTCAATTATTACACCAACCACTGCATATATATATATAAAATTTATAAAATTTACACATTAAAACATTAAAAACGCTCCGACATGTTTCGGTCCTAAGACCATAATCAGGGAGCTATATATTCCTTGCTAAAGTCACATTAGAAATAGTCACACATTAATTTCGTTCTTGGTAAGAATGAATGTGAAGATGATTCTCTCGGTTTAGACTTCAGAATGTCCAATTCAGGGGACAAGCACAGCAGTTACGATACTCATAGATTCGCAGCAGAATACGCAAGTATTTCGTTACGTAGAACGTACAATTCAAGAATCCCCACAGCTGAATCGAACCTCTTTTAATAAATTACGATGATATTTCTCGAACTCCTGGTTGGTTTTCACAAGTTTTGTGGCACATAGTTCCATAAAATTATTTTCTACATTTTCCGGTTCACGTTCGAGCAGCAGGACTTACAACTGACTAGAAAACTATTTGGTAGAGAAAAGCTGATAGCTCCCGTCTTTAGCTAGGGCTTCCACAGAAATACACGTGTGCTTCACTGATCCAACCTTAAGCTCATACGTCACTGGCTTTATGCTCGGTCTTATATCAAAATTTCATTGACTACGCACAATATATAGTTAGTCGGAAGAAAAGTGACACAACTCGAAAAATACAAAACTGAACACAACGGCATGCTGTATGTTCGGTATGTAACTGCATTCTACCTCTAATTATATATATATATATACACACACATACGTTGTGTTTTGACAGATGGGCTGCTGTCTTTTAATCAAACATGTCACAATGTTCTCCAATCACACATTCCGTTCGGAAGAACAGTGTCACTATGACTCCCTCACGGCTAGGAGTCTTATATTAGTTATGACACTTTTCTTCTTAAAACAAGTAACGTTGGACAGTTTTAGCATCCTAATCTACTACAGAGCTCAAAAGTCGCACTTTATGAGTTGTGAGAATTTTCTTCCGGTCTAATGACGTAATCATTTTGTCACAGCTGTAGACAGCATTACATTTCCCCACACATCCGATTATTGTTTCTAACTCCTATTCCAGTACGTAAGTAATAAATTGTTAACATCACAAAACACAAATCGCACATATACCGCGTCACATTAATATTACATAAACTTGGTATTGAATATTAACTCGATAATTAAGACAATTAATTTGTTTTCTCATTCCACAATGATATTTTTAATAAATAATATCACTTCGTGTAGAAGCTCTGCACAAGAAATGAGTCTGACATTTTAGTTCTAAACCAGAGGATTAACTCGATCCGCACAAAATCTCTCCTGCAGCAAAGCAATAAATTTTGGTCTTCTATCGTAGCCTCAACCTCTAGTACCGAAATTACCTATAAATAGGATACGCAAGAAGCTGGAAGCCAAATCTCAGTTTGTTGCTGCGCTCACTGACGGTCATGTGTGTCCACATACAAGACCGTGTTCAGAGATACAGCCGAGCGAGAGAACGGAATCAACAGGAACTCGCCGCGAAACGTGACTGCCTCCTACAGCCCGGACTTCAATAAATCAAGAAGGGGAAATACTCTCAAGGCTGTGTTGATGGTAATGGAGTTTGCTACGCTGAAACAACGTCGGAACAAGTATCGTGTGTTTCCTGTAGCTGAGTCTTTATTACACATACTGGCGAGATAATAAGCAAATCATACTAACACACATGGTGATGGCGTGTAGTAATTACGGGACAGAATAAATATGCATTTAGAGTTTGGCGGGGAAATCTTAAGGGGACAGACTTCTTGACAGACATAAGTGTAGGTGGGAATGTAAAATTAAAATCGATGTTAAATAAATTTGAAGGGCGTAGACTGGCTGTTTATAAAGCTTCTTCAGTCTAACACAACTTTTTATAGAAAGTTGTGTTAGACTATACTTAAAAAGGAAAATATACAATTGTAAAAATTGTGTTAAACTGAAGTACGTTTTTATATTTTATTGGCGTAGAATGGATTCATTTGGCTCAGAATAAGGATCAGTGGCGGAATCTTGTAAAGCTATAATGAGCAGAGAACGTCTTGATTAGCCGAAGAACTATTGGCTTCTGAAGAAATACCTTGTTAAAAGGAATTTGGTAGTTAGTCCTTTAGTGGGTAAGAAGTAGAGATGTGGAGTAATCATTCCGAACGTAACAAAATAAACTAATAACAAACACACTAGATGAATATTCAAGTTCTCTGGGGGAGTGCTGTTCAAAAGATAGTCTTCTGTGTTCTTATATGATGTAGGCCGATACATTAGGTCGTACGTTTCGGAGGACCTGAATTTTGTTCAGGTGGACGGTGAATTTGTTCTTGGGCCAAGCGGTGATGATTGTACAGAAATACTGCATGGATATTTGCCAATCGGAAATTCCAAAACCAGCGTTACCCTACACGGTGTAACAAATCACAGTACCAAGTAACACGGAACACAGAATGTTGTGTTCACTGGCTACAAGCATAAGTACTGTGTATGTCACGTGGAATGACAAAGTGCCTGACTTCACATTGCAAACTGAACTGAAGTGAGGACATTTTTTTAAAGAAGTTATTTGCGATCTGTTACCGCAGAACTAATAATTCTGCACTTCGGTTTGTAATATATTATGTATGTAAGATTCCCTACCTTATATCATGCACACAAGTTTTAGAAATGCATGTAAGTTACATAACGTTTAGTTTTGGTAAAAGGGGCCGCTTTTGAGGAAGACTGTAACCTGATGTATGTAGGTGTAATTACATGCTGCAGATGCATTATTGAGAAGCTAACAGCTGCCCATTTTCAGAAGATATTCAACCCCTATTGCCTTTAAACATGTAAGCTGATTACCTTTCCTGAGCAGGATAAATCCCTTCATATAAAGTCCTAAAATCATCCTGTGTAGGTCGTTGAACGTTTTAATTTTCGGGTTTTCACTTACAAATTTCACGCACTTTCGTATTGTCCATGGGTTTTAACAAACCTCGATATCATTAATTTAATTGATTGTTGTCACTCAAATTATAGGTCATTTACTGACGAGTACGAAGTATGAAGTTCAATATGGATTATCTACAAGAAATCCATTATTCTCCAGCTCCTTGTTCTTACACATCACCAAAAGACAACACACTTCTTACGAAGTAAGAGTTCTTTAGTGACGAGACAATCTATAAGCACGTCAGCTCTACAAATTTTGGAACAGCGCGCAACGTTAACTGTTATCACCTGAATTACTTCCATTTATATCGAAGGAATCGAAAAGTAACACATTCGAGCATTACGCACCAAATTATTTGGCTCTCTATGGACTTTCCTTCTGGCACAATCTTTTCCCCGTGTTAAAAATCCCACTGTAGAGTTTGTCCAGCTGCCTCATTAGTCAATTTATTATTATTATTAATCTTCATCGTCTCCATCTTCTTCTTCGTCTTCTTCTACGGCTCTTTCGCCCAGTCTCGGGACACAGCTTCGCCGATGTCCTTCCCCAGAAGTCCTCTTTAACTTGCTGGCCCCTTCCAGTGCCTAGTCCTATTACGCTCAGTAAACTGCACTCTCGGATACAGTAATACTGTATTCATGAACTGTGCGTGACGAACAAACGTGACGTGGTGAAGAATATTCTGCTCCGATTAAAGTGGTGTCAAAACAGGAGCAGGATCATCGGTTCCTTCTGTGTGACTACACAATTAATTCCACTTGGTTCAGCTATACCATTCATACGCATCCAGTGAAAACAGGGGGTAGGATACGGTCAGGGGTCTTTATTATCTGGTCTGTTGCCCTAAGGACTGGAGAGACTGAATGTGCTGGAGAACAGTGTGATGACCTTCATATTTGGACCTAAGATGGAGAAACTATCAGGATGATGGAAAAAACGGTATAATAATGATTTGTAACCGGCACTCGTCAACAACCACTCACATGGTGGTAGATTTGAAGTTCTCACAGCAGTGTAATTAAAGTCCTCTGGGATATTATTATGTGACATTGACTGGCAAACATTTTCAACGTCAAAGGCTTATGTATGCACTATTAGTTTCAGAAAATTAGTAATTATATTACTGTAATTTTATTTTATTTTATTTAACCGATGACCGTGATGAGAGAATGCGGGATAGTTATAGGAATTAGTTAGAGAATAATATTAAAGAAGATCATCAAGGAAAGTGGTAAGAGATGTTGACTGGATTGAACTGGATCAATGTAAAAATCAACGTACCTGTAATGCACACAATTATGGACTGCGGGTGTCAATAAAGCAGCGAATTTATTGACCAAGTAAACTCTTATTGGTATTTGAATAAGGATTCCCTTCCATATAGGTCAGCATCCTGCCTTATCTAATAGTACGTCATGGAAATGTAGAAACGAAAAAAAGCAAATTGAAACACAAGGTGTTCATCAGTACGATGGTTTCAGTTATGACTAATAAGTATGATTAATACAGTGCCTGTGCGCCATATGTACAGGTGCAGAATAATTTTAATTCTTCGTTTACCGAAGGGCGTTAGAACAAGGCAGATGTGTGTTAACGTGGAAGGTATACAACAACGCATTCATGATTGTGCGCTTTAAAAGGACACTGGGGAAGCGACCATGGCCGATTTTAAAGCGGTGTTCAGGTAAAATAACAATAAAAACGCGCCAGTCAGAAACAACCCAATTTAATAAATGCCACACTACAATGCTACATGTTTCGATTCCTCTTGAATCATCATTAGGCAGTTCATGAAAAACATTAAGACACGTTAAGTTCTTCATGTTCTTTATATACACTTTAGTTAGATCTCACTAATCTCCTTTAAAACTTCATAAATATTCCGTTATTCTGTAGCAAGTGTAATTTATTTTTTAATATACTACACGTGCTACAGAGTAACGGACAGTTTATAAAGTTTAAAGTAATGTGTTTATACATATTGTGTGGCGTCAGAAAAATTATGAAATGCTTTTGTTATGGGCAATCAGTTCCCGAACAAGACAATTACGGATTCTCTTAAACAACGTAACAACATGACATGAATATAAAAGTCATTTAATGAATGGCACAACTTAAGCCGTTCCTTCTCAATTGGCATATTTTTTTGCACATAACTCTCCATTTATTACACCTCACTGGTATGCAATGAACACAAGGAAGTTGTTCTTAGGAATAATTCCGGCGAGGTTTACGACGCAAATACTTCCACTTGATTGGCAGTGCCTCGCAACACGGTGCCAGAATGTACCATGTCACACGCTATATTAAAACCCACACACACTAATTCACAATACAACTACCGTTCATTTTAGCGGCTGAATGCCATGTGCACTGTGTAACTATGAGCAACGTACGATTCTGAAATCTGATATATTACAGCTTTATAACTGAAGAAAATTTGAACCAGAGGTGCAAAAAATCCCTCGCATCGGGTCGCCGTGACGACTAAATTTTTTTTACGGTGTTGCCTAATATGTGCAGATTCTCAGTACGGAACTAGTTCCATGTTCCCCTTCTGGCGCCTACAATTTCTAGATGGCCCCTAGATTATCGGAAAACTTACACACCCATTATTTGTCCACTATGTGTCACTTATTTTGTAACGGTTGTATTATCCTAGAAAAATTTATAGAGAAATATGTTCAATGGACAACGTTTTGTGCCGCAGCATTCACAACATTCTTTGTCTGCTTCTAACTTCATTACAAGTAAAATATCTTTGCGCCAAGACATAGATTTGTATGGAGGAATGAAGACGAATTCCACGTATTACTAACCGCTGTGTTAGATGGAATTGCATGAACAATTCCTTGTCCTGCTTGCTTTGCGTCCCAGGAAATCTGCCCTTCAAATGTCAGGCTGGGTGGGTTACAGCGTCGATACAAACACAAGACGAACAGAAAAACCCCCTCTCCTTTTTGGGCATCAAACCCTCGTCCGTCCACTAGGTAGATAGATACGGGACACAATTATATCTATATACTATGTCCTACGTTTTTACTGTTCTGTTTTTAGGCGCGTTCACAAAATTGCGAAAAGAGACTATTCGCTTCGTCATGTCTATACGTCTGCCTGTCCGTTCATTCATCCGTCTGTATGGAAAAATTCAGCTCTCACTTGGCGGATTTTCCTGGAATTTGATATTTGAAGATTTTTCGACGATCTTGCGAGAAATCTTAAGTGTCATTAAAATCTGACAAAAAATAAAGAGTACTTTACATGAAGACTAATTTACAATTTTTATCATCTTTCGCTCATTTTTTCTTAGAATGAGAAATGTTTCAGACAAAAGTTGCAGAGAAATCAAAACCCCCATTTTGGTTCAGTAACTATTTTTTTCGAAAATCGTGCCTTTAATTAGATAAGCTGGAAAAATTTTGCAGAGCGGGGCAGACCACAGATGAAAATATGGTGCCTGCGCATTGCATGCTGGATACCTAAGGCTACAAATACACACCCTCCGGCTGTGTAACACTCATCGCTTTCCCAGCGCAACAATGGCTGCAAGAACGCTCTTCAATGTTCCGTTATACGTACATTGCATGTCTTGTCATATTTCGGATCAACTGTAGTAAGGTGCAAGTTTAAACAGGTAACACACCAACAAATGCACGTATATAGTCTACAATAAGCTAAAATTTACATTAAAACACGTAAAACGCTCCTACATGTTTCGATCATACGATCATCCTCAGGGAACTTACTT
>Ga0123352_10014102_pt1 | contig 12708 bp, 10 predicted proteins | sample TergutLab28metaG_FD_89700 | JGI IMG/M metagenome (GOLD analysis project Ga0123352, IMG submission 89700) | Labiotermes labralis P1 segment gut microbial communities from Petit-Saut dam, French Guiana - Lab288 P1 | ecosystem: Host-associated > Arthropoda: Insects > Digestive system > Gut ... | reverse complement strand
CCACCACCACCATCGTCACCGCCATATAGCCTAAGCTACAACTAGACCGTACAAGATATCGTGACTTTCTGCCACTCGCATTTGTCCCTTAAAGGCAGTAGTTCGTAATTCGTGTTGTCATCTGATCAACTGTTAGACTGTAATGATTACTGTCTGCTGGAATGTGACGCAGTGTAGGCTGGTAGAAATTCTCTGTCGTTTCGGGAGAAACTACTGCTTCTATCTTCTTTATCCTGCAGATGAAGCCTGATTCGTCCGAAACGTTAATAAGTTTCTTCCAAGACTGAAGATTGCACGGCGTCACAGCCAGCAACATATTAAACGTTACTATCTCCGTTGTGCGAACTTCGTATCTCGTATTTTGGCGTATCAATTGGAAGTTCTTCTTTAGTTCTGCAGATAGTTCCAATTGTAAACTGCAGGTCCGTCTGGCGCAGACTGCAAATGAAATTGATTTGTCTTTTTGAAACGAACTGAACTGGAAGGCAAACGAAGGCGATATCAGTCGTTATGTGAAATTATAGTTGGAATGTTACAGTGCGATGAAGAGCAGGGATAGCGCAGTTGGTATAGTGACTGGACCAGACAGAAAAGTCACGTTTGATTCCCGGCAAAGCAAGCGGATTTTCACAGATAACCTGCCAGCTGAACAGTACCATTATATCACCGGCCTATAACAATGTTTTTCAAACTGGGTTCCTCGGAACCCTGGGTTTCGGGGAAGGCGTACCAGGGGTTCCGGGGAGCGCTGATAAATTGTTGGACATTTTTTTATGTTGTCGTAGTTATTTCTACCGAATTAATTCTGTAATAATATTAAACCATGAGTATGAGGCAATATTTAAAAACAAGTACAGATTGGTCCAAAAGTAGGTATACAGAGGTTGCTATACTATATACTACATACTGTATACTACCTACTTTTGGCCCACTCTGTATATTAGATGGTGTATTCTTTCTTTTGGTTGATTTCCCCGGCGTCTGAATTTATCCCATGCAAGTTCACAGACCCCCTGAAAAATATCCGCGTGGTCCCCAGCTTAGGGACGGATGGTCTGGGGCTTTGCAAGTATTCAATAACAACACAGGATTGTGCTAATGTTCTGTTTTAAGTACATCTTAAGAAACACTTATACCAACAAAATTAGTGTCACTTTTTTTTTGAGTTTTTCACCGTGCATATTGTCACAATTCACATATATTCACATATATTCACCAACACATGCACACTTTTTAATGACACTATAAAACTTTAATTTGTTAAAAATAGCTAAAATCTCCGACATGTTTCGGTTTATAATTAAACCATCTTCAGGGAGCTATTAGTTCATGCTAAAGTTACTTATATCACATGTTGCTATGATGGCACTGTGGTAGCGTGTCATTGTGTTGGTTTGCCCCCTCCAGATGTACTCAGTATAACTGCTGGTTCAATTGTTGCTTCTTGCAGTATAGGAACTTGATTTCTTGGTTGATCCTGAATCGTATGGCATTGGTAATCGTCTTCTTATCCAGCTGAGTGTTTTCCCGTTGATTGTGAGTTTAATATAATTAGGTTTCAGTCCTTTAATTCGGCAAATCTTGTTAAACCATAAGTCGCGTTGTTTTTAAGTAACTTTAGCTTTGTATTTTTGTAGATGTTCCATATTTTTGCCTGTTGGGCATTGCATTGAGCAGTGATATAAGTAACTTTAGCATGAACTAATAGCTCCCTGAAGATGGTTTAAATGTAAACCGAAACATGTCGGAGATTTTAACTATTATAACAAATTAAAGTTTTATAGTGTCATTAAAAAGTGTGCATGTGATTGTGAATATTTGTGAATAGTGTCACCTTGCTTATCCGTCAGTCCACAACTGACAGCGGTCGAAATACTGGAGAGATATCAGTGAGATTTCTTATCAAGAAGGTACACTGTGTCTTGCCCAGCCAGCTTGATTATCGTTAGGTTTTGGTAACTGTAAATACAACCGAGTGAAATGGCCTCACGTTCATATATAATGTTGTAGAGCTTTATATACCGTACGATGTTTATATTCAGGTGGACACCGGAAGGTCCTGCTGAAGTCGAATTTTACTCAAGTCGGAATTATAGTCATGCGCCGCATAACGACGTTCCGGTCAACGACGGACCGTATATACGACGGTGGTCCCATAAGATTATAATATTACGTATAATATAATATAATATAATATAATACCATTGTGTTACAATTGCCTACAGTATTCAGTACAGTAACATGCTGTTACAAGTTTGAAGCTTAGGAGCAATAGGCGATACCATACAGTATAGGTGTGCAGTAGGCTATAATATCTAGGTTTGTGTCAGTGCACTCTATGACGTTCGCACAACGACGCAATTGCTTACCGACGCATTTCTCAGGCCGTATACCTGTCGTTAAGCGACGCATGTCTGTATGTGTTAACCATGTATATGGGGCCGGACAGTTTCCTGTATGATGGGTACCGGTTCCCTTTCCCGAGGAGTAAAGCGGCCGGGGCGTAATTCTGACCATCCATCCTATCTTGTGCCGAGGTTCAAGAAAGAGTAGAGTTGTTCTGTTCTCCACTCTGGTCCTTCACAGCATGTTATAAGGTGAATTATATATATATATATATATACATATAAATGCATAGGACTGTATACTTACATGTTACATATATATATATACACATATGCATACTACACATTATATATATATATATAGCACTACAAACTTATAAACTGTATAGTCACTGCTTTTGTTTAAAGTTGCGTGTTTGAAATCACTCGCTCGTGAGTGTCTGTCTGTATTGATAAGGTACGCTGTCAGAACATGTAGCGAAATTATTTTTCACATCAGTAGCGTCTGGTCGTAAGAAACTGCAGTTTTAAAGATGCTAGGTTTATAGGGATCCGTGCCTAATGGAGTGTGTTTGGTTGCGTATGAGACAGGCATTGACAGACAGTACACATAAGGGAGCAGAAATAATGAATTAAAGTGTACTTATGTACGGATGAATATATATATATATATATATATATATGTAATGCTTTTAAAAGTGTATGGGATCTCGTATCAACATAAATCAATAATCTGACGTTCAGGTGACCGTACATCTTGATAAATTCTTATAATAAAACCAAGTAGATGCACTAAATTCTCAACTTTATTTTTGGAATAAAGCTCTACATGTTTCGGACAGTTCCTCTGCCCATCATCAGGAGCTCTTTACTGAACACACAGCAATGGTATATGTCATACAGGTTTGCTGACAGCTTGCGAGCAGAATCAGGACGGAACTGGTTAAACCAGTTCCGTCCTGATCCTGCTCGCAAGCTGTATGACATATACCAATACTGTGTGTACAGTAAAGAGCTCCTGATGATGGGCAGAGGAAATGTCCGAAACTTGTAGAGCTCTATTCCAAAAATGAATATGAGAAATTAATGCATCTACTTGGTTTATTATAAGAATAAATCAATAAATGTAAGTAACATTTCCGTATCGCTAAATTACGTCTTGATTTTTAACTTTTTAAAACGCAGTGTTAATTATACTTACCGTCTGCTGTGAATGCAAAGAAAGTAAATTTCACCCTAGAACAGTCCATGAAGACCCACATGGGTAGTAGAGGTAAAGCTCTGCACTTTCTTTAACTTCGGCGCTGGATGATCAACGTCACGCACCGACCGCTTTACTCCTGGTAAAGATAGATGATACACAAATGGTACAATAGACTGGGTGGGTTGTGGGGTCGGTCTGGACGGGCGAGGAAAATCTCGCCCCCCCTACCCGCGGAATTCGATCCCCGGACCGTCCAGCCCGCAGTGAACGGTTGTGTAACATTAAGAAACTCTCCATTCTGCACAACGCATTTTGTTTCACGGATTTTTATACAATTCGGAATAAACTTTAATTATTTCTCGAACCAGACTAGCACTCGTGTTTGTAATGGCGATTCAGTGTGTTTTGTGTGAGGTGGGAACCGATTCTTAAATATTATTCGCTTAAAGTTCATGCTTCGGGCGTTCGATGCGTTAAACAATTCAGGGTGGGGTGAGATATGAACCTGTGTGGGCCTGCAGGCGCACATTTATCATTACAGAAACTGTTGAATAATTAAATGCAAAAATATAAGCCAGTAGGACGGTTGTTTTTGTAAATAAAATAAAAAAAAACATACAAACATTCCAAATGCCAGCCGTGTTTCTGATAATTTTATGTTATGTTTATTATAATATGTGGCAGGTAACCGGGCTTCATCTGTCTTGTTTTGTGACTTAGTCCTACACTGTGCATGCCCTTCCTGATGGACCAGTCGCTCGTTTGGAATGCGTTGTGCATTAAATATTAATTACTTGCTTTGTAGGAGCTGAATGATTTAATTATTTATCGTTATCTCACGAATATGTATAATATTAGTTTTAAACTATGTGTTAGTTGTCTCCAGGAGGTGGGATGTGGGTATGTGGACTGGATTGGGTTGGCCCAGGATAAGGACAGGTGGCGGACGCTTGTGAGTGCGGTAATGAACCTTCGGGTTCCATAAAATGCGGGTAATTTCTTGACTAGCTGCAAACCAGTTAGCTTCTCAAGAAGGACTCTGCACCATGGAGTAAGTAAGTAAGTTAGTTGTAAAGAAGTAAAATTATGTGGAGCACTTCTCGTTTTTGAGATGCTGATGACCGGGCATTTAATTACCATATTTGCTGTAGCCAGTCGCTTGTGTCTCTCCAGCTAGATGAATTCGGTTTGCAGCCTCGTCCTTCTTTCTGATCTTGTAGTTAAAAAAAAAGGTATAATCCACACGGAACCAGAGAAAGAAGAAGTGCCTTACCAACATGTAGAAAACAAGTAACCGGCATACGTTAGAGAACTCAGTTCCTGTAGGATTTGTCGCGACATCACGTGGCATTCGGTTCCTGTCCTTTGAGTAGAAAGTAGTACTTCTACTTTCAAGGGTCTAGAAGACATCGGGTACCTTCTAAAAGTCTGAACGATTACCCATTGGCGCGGCGAAGTTTCTCAGAAGGAGTTCCCACAATATTTCTTTCAGATAACTTTTAATTCGTCCTATTCTACACGATCACCCTTCGTAACTTTGTACAACAACTAGATCAATTCTAGGAAACTGACACAGTCACTTCTCTGTACTCCCTCACTCACACCACACCCGTACGCGACTGACTTCCTTCCCCGACTGCTAGAGTCCGTTATCAGCTCCTAACGTTTTCTCATTTAAATCTCTCCTCTCCTTCATGTCACCACAGGTCCTGAATACACACCGACAGATTAACTTACAACGCATGGCCATGAACAGTCCGTAACTGACGCCAGCAATCCTAACAAACAACTATACTAAAATGATCGGCTACACTATCATCCACTTCTAGTTCTATGAAGTCAACTTTTACCTTTACATTTTCTGACCAAATTTCTGTAGGTATTTGTTTTTGCTTTATGTTGCTACGTTTCCCGCCCATTTTTCTCACCTTGATACAATCACCCCAGTAATAACAGCGCAAGAACACAACGTACAGGGGTCTTCAATATTCGGTATTCGCCAGCCTCCTGCAGTGGGCTTGTATTTGTGTCGTGCTGGGGACAATACACAGTGTTTTAACCTCCATTGTGTGATAAAATGTAAATATAATAACAGGCCTAACAAGATTTTTGTGTCTCTCTTCTTAATCCGATCCATCTCTGTGATCATGTAGGAATGTTTAACGCTTGTTATCCCCAGAACCCATCTTGGATACAGTCCAGATTTCCTTCCAACCTCCTCATATCCTCTGAAACAACTTCCTAAATATTAGCTTTAATATTACTGACCTCTCCTTGTCGGTCCTCCAAGCCGTGATCGTACGTTGACATCGACACCTCGAATATCGAGTTGCTTCCTTCTTCATGGTGACGGAGTATAGTTCACTTTCACGCTGCAGTATTTATTGGGAGGAAATACCTGGCTGAAATTTCTTCGCTATGAAGGTTGAGACCTACTGTCCTTTCGAACATCAGTGTGAACCCAGGATCCTACACATTGTCAAAACCCAGAATATTTCCTTTAGATTGATACCAACCGTAGAAGACTGGAAGTCCCTCACACACTTTTCTACAAAAATCTTTTCATATGAGTTACATTTCGGGTATTTGTAATCTCCTGCCAGCGTAGTCGGCGCATCGAGTTGCAACGGGCTGGAAGGTCCTGGTTCTAAGCCCATTGATGGACAAACGTTATGACCCAATCAGTCCCGACCGGTTCTGAGTCCAAACAGCCTCCTCTAAAAAAGGTGCTGGGCCTCTTTCCCGGGGGTAGATCGGCGGGGGCGTGGCGTCGACCACCCAACCCCATCTAGTGCTGAGGTTAAAGAAAGAGTATATCTATACCTCTTCTCCCTCTCTGCTAGTTATTGTAGGTTACGGAGTTTTTTTTTTACATAATATTGTGCATTTACCAGCTCCTTCTTCGTTAAATTCACACATTTTCCTCAACAGTATGTTCTTAAATGTTTTCAGTGCGCGTTGTTTGTCAAAAAAAGAGTAGAGTACATTATCTGCCTGTTGGTGCTACCTAGAACAAACATGCAATGTTAATTTAGTAATGTATTATGCAACACCAAACACCAGAGCCATCAGCAGTACCATAAATAATTCGTAAGACCCGCTTTAAATCATCATGCTGCTCATGTTCCCTTTACCGTGAAAATGTGTGAACAACAATGAAGCTATAAACAATATTAATATGCATGACTTACATACTTCCGTTAGTGGAGAGAATTAAACTAATCTGACGTGGTTCACATCTGGAGGTGTAACGAACTCTACAGGACCACAGGTTGCAGCAGAATTGTTCTTCGTTCACGAAACCTTTGGCATATCTGCAACACCCTTCGCTTAGTATCCAAAAATTACCCAATGATCTTTCTTATGGAGTAAATTTCCGGAAGATCAAGATGACAAGCCACTTCCTGATTATTATCATCATTTGGCACTATAACCTTTTGTGGGGTTTCGCCTTCTCAGCCAAGTCTCTTCAAGTTCTTCTATCTTTAGCTGTTTCCTTCCGGTTTTTAACTCAGATTTTTTGCATCTTCCATAACATCCTCTTGCCATCGTTGTCTTGGTCTTCCTACTGGTCTAGTTCCCATAGGTTTCCAATCTAATAGCTTCCTAGTTGGATTTGCTTGTTCCATTCTTTGAACATGCCCCAGCCATTTGATTCTTTGTGCCTTGATGAATCTCACTACATCTGCACCTTCTATTAGTTTATCAATCTCCATGTTGTTTCGTATTCTCAATATATTGTCAGTACTGACAGGACCAGATATCTTCTTCAGTATTTGCATCTCAAAACTACGTAGGTTGTTTTCATCTTTTGCTGTTAATGTCCAAGTCTCTGATGAGTACGTAACGACTGGTCTTATTATCGTTTAATTCTCACTTCCTGATACTAAGTTTACGAATGCATGGAGATATTTGTCCACTCCCCCATACCCCTTCATGGCTTCGTGCTTCATTAGTATATGACCAACTTCATACCTAAAGTGACTTTTATACAGCCTAATTGGATTGGTCACATATTGTGGAAGAACTGCCCTCTGAAACACGTTTGAGATATGGAGGGGACGGGAAGACGAGGAAGAAGATGCAATAAGCTAGTGGATGGCCTTAAGGAAACTAGAAGATGATGGACTTTGAACGGGGAATCTTTGGATTGAAATCTGCGTATTACTCGCTTTGGAAGAGATTAGGGAACTATGGAAACAGAGACTGCGTGATGATATCAGGACATTTAGAGTGTTGATTTTAGGCTATTTTAATCCTCTAAAGCCCAGCGGTTTCTTTACGATCCACCACGATTAACTTTAAAAATTATTCATGGTGTTCGCTTTGCGTTGAGTGGTTTGTACGGAGCGACCTTTGCTTTATACGTCGTAACTGATAGATTTTTATAACCGCGGTTGAAAGTGTTTACAGCGCGGTACGGACTGATTCCTTATATAAAGCCGAGTACTTTTCGTCTTTAAAAGGTTAAGATAACCGTTTTGTATAATTACAGTAACTTGCTTCAAGCTGCAATCTTTCGGACTTGCCTCTGGACCAATCTCCTTAGAATACCGTCCGGAAAGTCCGCTGTATTGATTAAGGCGGTCCGTGCTTTGTCTCAATATCTCCCAGCAGATCATGGGTCAGTAATTCAGTTACCTTCGAAGTAATCTCCACATTCATGGGTGACTGTTTCTCCCATTCAAGGTACAGTCTGAAGTCCCGAGACGTCCTTGCATAAAATGGGGTGTGACTGGATAAAATTCGCCTCGTTCAACACACCCATACATCTTATTGCTGTCACCTGTCGCTACTTATTTCAGCAAGTGACTAATCATTTTAGGCATGTTTTTCAATACGTGTAGGTCTACACTATCAATATCAATATTAATTATTGTATCTGTGATCCCCAGTTATCCCATAATTAGGTAATCAGCATGCAATGCGCATGCGCCATAATGTCATCTGTAGCTTGCCCCGCTCCACTATGTATTTCCACATTATCTCATAAACGGCACGATATTCTGAAAAACGTTATTCAACGTAAAATGTGTGTTTTGATTTTCTCTACAACTTTTGTCTGACGCGCTTCGCATTTAAATATAATTGAGCGAGATATGAACACAAATGTATATTGGTGTTCTTTTAAAGTACCCGTTAGTATTCTTTGATTTAATGAAACTTGAATTTTGTCGACGGAGTTGCGAAAAATACTCAAATATCAAATTTCATGAAAATCCGTCCAATGGGAGCAGATTTGAGCGACAGGCGGACAGACGGACAGAGACGTGACGGAGCTAACAGTCGCTTTTCGCAATTTTGTGAAAGCACCTAAAAATTATATAAAAAAATAAATAGTTCTACATATACCAGCTGCAGTACGGGCCTTCTTTACTCGGAGAAAGCATAAGAACTTACATTCAATTCTTGCTTGTCCGTCTGTCACTTTAAAAGTAGCAGAACGTAAAGTTATTATTATTATTATTATTATTATTATTATTATTATTAATTAAGTAAGAGTTGAGTGCCATCGATTTTTTATATTCGTTAACACCCCCCCCCCACACGCCTGTTCTCTCCATATCTGTTCTTTCAGTTACTACAGGAACATAAAACTGAACCAGCTTTAATTCTACAACTTTTTAGTCTTCACTCGTGAAGACTACATCGAAAAACGGCCTTCTCTGTCTCTCTCTCTCTCTCTCTCTCTGTGATTAGTCTGCTTTGTATTTACTGCTAATGAAGTGTGGCATTAACAACAGGACTATGTTGGGATTCGCAAAGATGCACCCCACAGCACACAGCAAGGAAATGTCCCACACACAAACAGCACTAATGATCAATGGCTAAGTTACTTACTGCATGGAGCAGAGTCCTTCTTGAGAAGCTAACTGGTTCTGCGCTAGTCAAGAAATTCCCCGCATTTTATGGAACCTGAAGGTTAATTACAACATTCATAAGTACTCGCAAACTGTCCCTATCCTGAGCCAGCTCGATCCAGTTCATACCCCCACATCCAAATTCCTGAACACCCATCTTACTGTTTTCCTCCCATCTCCGCCTGGGTCTCCCAATCGGTCACTTCCCTCAGTTTTCCCCACCAAAACCCTGTATACGCCTTTCCTCTCCCCCCCCATACACTCTACATACCCCGCCCATCTCATTCTTCTCGATTTTATCACCCGAACAATATTGGGTGATGAGTACAAAAATCATTAAGCTTCTCATTATGTAGTTTTTCCATTCCCCTGTTACCTCGTCCCTCCTAGGCCCAAATATTCTCCTCAGCACCCTATTCTCAAACAACCTCAGCCTACGTTCCTCCCTGAGTGTGAGCGACCAACTTTCACACCCATACAAAACAATAGGCAAAATTATATTTCTGGTGTATCTTAATCTTTAAAATTTTGGATAGCAAACTGGAAGACAAAAGATTCTGTACCGAATGATAGCAAGCGTTCCCTGACTTCAATCTGTTCTTAATTTCTTCCTGACTAGAATTTTGTTTAGTTAAGGTTGTTCCCAAATATTTTAACTATTCCACCCTTCCAAAGGAACTATTATCAGTCTTCATACTGCGCTTTGTCCTGCATTCTGATCTCCAGACATGACCATGTACTTAGTTTAATCAGCATTTACTTCTAGTCCAATCTCCTTACTAGCCACTACCAAAGCTCCTGGGTTTACCTTTACAGTATGCACGCTTCCTCCCAATACATTAACATCATCAGCATAAACCAGAAGCTGATGTGTACCATTTAATTTCAAGCCACCTTGGTTTACCAGAAAATGGCTAATGACTAATAATGGGGGAAATGCAATAAATACCCTTGGAAAAATAAACCCAAATAGCCTTCGGGTTCCATAAAACGCGGTGGATTTATCGACTAGCTGAGAACCAGTTAGCTTCTCAAGAATGACTCTGCTGCACGGAGTAAACAAGCAAGGCAGCTAGCTTACTGCCTGCAACTTTAACGTAGTTCACAGCACTCTTCCTAGACTATCCTGAAGATGGAGGCATTATGTACCTACGAACAAGTGGCTGATTATAGCCGATCAACAGGGCGTCGTATCATAGAAGTCTGAAATGTACATTGTTATTAGTCTCGTAAATTCAAGCTTCGGACAAAATCGATGTTTGCTGGAAGGCGCGTACTTTTTCTTCTTATTGTGTCGTAGGTTGAAAACCGCTGAAAATAAAATCTGGAAAATGAACAATTTAAGAAGCGTATTTTTTTCCCCTGTGGCACGATGGCCATCCCCGGACCTAGACCACCTCATTGTTGAGGTTTCTAGACGGCACTCACACACACCACACTCGGTAAGACTCCTCTGGACGAGGGTTCGGCCCGTCGCAAGACCTGTGCCTGAAAACACAACATTTACAAGGGACAGATATCAGACATCCATGCTCCCGGCGGGATTCGAACTCACATTCCCAGCAATCGAGTGTCCGCAATCCCACACCCTAGACCGCGAGCCCACTTGGGCTGGCGTTTAATAAATATATGCATAACATAGTTCGGGGGTTTACTGTAATGTACCACTCCAGATTTTGCCATTATTATTCGTCATACAAATTCCGAAAGCCGGATTGGGTAGACAAGGGCCTCCGATGTAGGATTTTATGTGCTGGTGATTTATTGTGCGTAGCTGTCAGCACTCCGCAACAGCGACAATATAGCGCTGATTGGTAGCTTCACTAGTGAGTGAGGAACTGGAAAGAATTTGGAAGGAAGAAGTCGTTTCGTAATTGATTTATGATGCCGGATTTAGTCTTGGGGGGGGGGGGTGTGCCTGAGAAAGACCGCAAAAAGCGTCACTTACGTTCTAGGAAGTGTGTCATCCCCGTTGTGTGTGTGAAACTAGGAGAAGGTATGTAGTCAAACACAACTTAATTAAAAAAAAAAACGATGGGGCGCCCATGGCTAGTCCGTCTAGTTGAATTAAGATCTTCTCGTTATTGAAAAAATAGTTTTGATGGGTGATAGTGTCGTACCAGTTCAGTAGTTCACGTCTGATTTGGGGGTCCTCTCCGTTTTCCACTAGGTTGTTGGCTATGATGTCTTTAGTTTCTGTCACTGGGACATTGGTGTATAGGCTGGAAATATCTAGCGAGGCTAGCGAGTGATGCGGGCTGATTGGGGTGCTTTCTAGTTTGTTGGTGAGTTCTCTGGTGTTGTTTACGGTGTATGTGTGGGGGAGCGGGGCTATTAGTCTAATCTTATTTGTGAACAGCTGGGCCAGTTTGTACGCAGGAGCTCCTCTCCAGTTTACTATTGGGCGGATCGGCTGTTCCGGTTTGTGCAGTTAAGTTGCGTTTGACTACATACCTTCTCCTAGTCACTTACGTTCTTCCGCACTTTTGCCGAGGTTCCAACCGCGAACCTACCAAACACGGTGCCACCTGAGCCACCAGATTGGTCTGAGTATTCAACATGGTCATTAGGAATGCTGTTCTCGGTTTGTGAGGCCACACAGCACTAAAGTAGCTTCCGGTTAATCTCCTCCAAAACCGATATACAGTAGGGGTCTGTGGGTCTAACGTTTGTGCAGCGTTCATTTCGATAAACAGTCAGCCATTCAGACTCGGGTGTAGGCAGAAGCACAAGCAGCTCTTCATTATGTGCCCATTATTTGGCCCGATTTCAATCAAAATTGGAATGAGCTGACAAAGATTAGCGAAAAATACTTGATATCGTAAAGTTCGCCATTTAACAGGCCACGAAGGACCGGAGGAAGAATAGACGTATAGCTCTACTCTTTCTTGAACCTAAGTGCTAGATGGGGTGGGTGGTCAACGTCACGCCCCTGTCGCTGTACTCCCGGCACAGACCCGGTACCTATACTACACGAGGCTGGGTTGGCAGTTCTGGGCGGGTGTAGAAAATCTGGCCTCCACCGGGATACGATCCCCTGACCGTCTAGCGCCTAGCGAGTCGCTACACCGACTGAGCTATCCCGGCCCGCATACTTGGTGTCATGTATCTTGAAAATCTGTTAAAGACTGCTCGAAGTGTTAATTGGAGCATTTCTTTCAATCGTCTTTCACGCAACACCCCCCCCCCCCCCAAAATAACCTGCACCCACCCCCGCGAAAATTTACCCAAATCTTTTGGAAAAATCCTCACAATCCACACACACCCAAATTCCATTAATTTAAAAAATTCTTTTCAT
>Ga0123352_10014099_pt1 | contig 12709 bp, 6 predicted proteins | sample TergutLab28metaG_FD_89700 | JGI IMG/M metagenome (GOLD analysis project Ga0123352, IMG submission 89700) | Labiotermes labralis P1 segment gut microbial communities from Petit-Saut dam, French Guiana - Lab288 P1 | ecosystem: Host-associated > Arthropoda: Insects > Digestive system > Gut ... | reverse complement strand
TAAATAACTTGTTTTAGTAACTTCACTCTCGATATAGTGCATACTCCCTGAGGATGATCCCGTATGGGGATCGAAACATGTAGGAGGAATATAAATATGTTTTAATGTGAAACTTAAAAATGTTATTTTAATGTTTTACGTATATTGTGCAATTTGTTGGTTTTAAACAAGTATTCACCTGTATAATTAAAACAGGAAGCTAAGTAATCGGAGGTTAGGCCTACAAAATGTTTCCAGTTGTCTGGAACAAAGCAAATATGTGGACTGGGAAGAACTGATATTTAAAAGATCGCTTGTTAGTTATGCACCACTGTCAATTTTGACCATTTGAGACGAGGAGATTACTACAGGCACCACGTACCTGAACATAAAACACTTTACAGTGTGTCCACACCATGCTTCTCGGTGTTTCTTACGTTTTTCACAATAAACAGTGATTACTCCCACAATCAGCTTTAACCAATTGGTCTTTGTAATGAAAATATAATATGTTTATTGTCAGGAAGGAATTATATTCTTATAGCTATCGGCCTAATATTTAGAAGGAATTCATTTTTCAGAAGTTTAAGAACACACTCCTACATCTTTTGGAAGCCGCTTCGTCGTGTTAGCTACTAAATAAACTACACTTATTCCGTCGAACATAATACAGGTTCATTTACAATCGATTTGGGCCTTTGCATGCATGCTACATGTTTCGGTCCTTTCTCAGGCCATCATAAGGCATGGCAATATAAGATCTGACAAAGGAAGATGTGACAAGACTGGGACTGTAAATAAGGGGCCCTTGGATTTTACCTTGTTACCCCTTCCTTTGTAAGATCTTGGTATTGACATGGCTGATGATGGCCTGAGAATCGGCCGAAACATGTAGTATAAATGTATAGGCGCACATCGATTTCAAACAAACCCGTACTGCTTGAATTTGACATACAGAGGATATCGTGATATATTCCTATAATAACACCAACGAGATGCACTAATTTCTCAATTTTATTTTTGGAATAGAACTCTACATGTTTCGGACAGTTTCTCTGTCCATCATGAGGAGTCTGGCACTGTACATACAGGTTATGCTGATTGCTTGCTAGCGGGATCAGGATGGAACATCCTGATCCCGCTAGCAAGCAGTCAGCATAACCTGCATGACCTAAACCTTTTACTGTGTGTAAAGTACTAAACTCTTGATGATGGACAGAGAAACTGTCCGAAACATGTAGAATTCTATTCCAAAAATAAATTTGAGAAATTAATGCATCTGGTTGGTTTTATTATAAGAAAATAAGAATAAACCTGTATTGTGTTCGACATTTTGTAAGGCTCAGGCTATTTTGTATTTTCGAATGACAGACCCAAACAGAAATTAAGCCTACACGTCTTGCAAAGAGTCATCTTCATACAGAGAACATCTTCCATGGATTCTACACAGTTCCTAATACCGTACTACTCACACACGAGAAATGCTAAATTAAATCATGCTTCATGTTTAATTGAAGGAAATCGCTGCTGCCATGTTGTGTGTTGTTTTGTAAGGACGCCTTTATCAGCTGCTGTTGCATCGGATGTCAAAGTGAGTGTTAGGTATAAATCTGGAAGGATGCAGTAGAAAATTATTCCACATAGTTTAATGTATTATCACCACATTCCCCAGGAATGACCAAGACAAACCGTGCAAGTCTTCTGTCAAGATGACCGGCCTGTAGAAGATACAGAGAAATAACATATGGACACCACATTCAAGTTTCTACTTGGAACTTGTATCGCAACAAAGCGTGATATTTGTTCATTATCTGTTTAAGTGTGTTATTTAACGATGCCGTCAACTGCTGAGATTGTATAGCACCGGTGATATATAAATGATGAGCATATACAATAAGAATGGTTTACTGGGAAGCAAGATTTTAGTAGCTACATCGCATAGGGCCCGTAAGTTATTAACTGATACTGAAACTGATATCTCATAGAAAAGACATTCAATGTTGATAGGATGGAGTACACGCAGTGTTATGGTGTTGAAATTAGACATACCTGAAGACATATTACATCCTGTGGGCCGTGATACAACATAGCAAGTTACACAGACAGGGAATGTTTATCAAGTAAAGGTTATTCACTTAAAATGAGAAACTCTGCGATATTTGATTAATAATTAATATATTAAATGGTGCAGTAATAACTTAATAAACTGGCTACCCACCGTAACCACACAGGAGGCTCATTTCAGCTTGTCGGTATTAGATTTTGTTCTGCCTTAGGAATATATGACAATATGTGTGGGAAACAAGCATACAACATAAAATGTTACAAATGTTGTAAAGAATATTAAAAATGGAATTAATCGAAACGGAAAAGAATGGAATGGAATATAACAGAATAGAATTAATTCTGACGGGGAGACGAGAAAAAAGACGTAAGCAACTATTGGATATCCTTAAGGAAACAAGAGGGTACTGGAAATTGAAAGAGGACGCACTGGATCCTACTCCGTGGACGACTCGCTTTGGACGAGTCTATGTGCCTGTCGCAAGACAGACTACAGAATGAATAAATGACTGAATGGATGAATATTCTATCCCTCGGGGCGGTGAGTTCTTCCCCGATAAAGCTAATAGAAAATGTAAACACATTTCCTTGGTGTTACGGTGCGAGTAAATATGTACATCTTTACAGCCTAGGTCAAATGGGAGGGAGCTGAGTCTTTCGTCTTCAAATCTTCAAATCACAGAAGAAAAGTTTCCTAAAAGTCAAATGTGACATGCTTCCTAACAATCGGAACAGACTGAAATCATAATCTCACAGATTTATCCCAGATCTCCTTGTAGAATTTATACGCTTGAGTCTTACTAGTATAAATGTCCTATGCCAGAAACAAGCGTTTGATCTTTTAAGTAGCGTTCAAACGTAAATGATATCGATACGGTTATGCAGACTATGAACTGTTTACATTCCCTGTCCGCCCGCTACAAAACAGCCGCATGCTTTAGTTTTTCTTTGCTCGGAAACTTAATAGCCTGTAGGCTCTCTGAAATATTTACGTCTTTCATATCAGATAGACGATTTGAGTTAATGTTTCTCGCTGTCGACGTGACGCGCATGCAAATTAGATTGACAGTGGAATTCACATAATATTAGAGTAGATTGACGATCAATCACGACAAGAAATTACGCGAGGTAGTATGGGCACTAGCATGTATTGCAATGTTAGGTTGGGGTGTACTGGTAGTCGTCGCTAACACTGCCGCCCTCCAGTCTCCGGTCCAGAGGACACAAGCCGCTATTTCTCCAGAAGTAACACAGCTGGAATGTGAACCACACCACCATATAGTATTTGGGGAAAGAATGCTTAGAGCGGCACCTCAATCCAGCTACGCAAAGGAACAGATCTGTCTACACGGTAGTTTAAATTATTTGTTTGCTAATCCAAAACGCGGAGGCCTGATCCTAGACACCTGTGCCACCCCTTCTTCATCTTCCCCCTTCTTCGCTATAAGTTCTCTTTCTGTTTTCTTTTTCACAGCTTTCTCTTTACCCTGTTCCTGTCCCTTGTCCTTCACTGTCATTCTAACTCCTCCTTGTTCTTCGTCAGTAACCTGATACCGACTTCGATTCGTTCGTAAGTTGTTCTGAGCGGAAAAAAGATACACTGTCACACAGTCAGCCAGCCAGTCAGAAAGACAGACTCTGCACGTAATTCACGTCTGTGTTGGAGGCTGGTTTGGATGACACGTCATCCTGGAATAGGTGGTCGATTCATTTTTCAAAATCCCTCGTCGAGGACCAAACCTGGCCATAAAGCAGTAGGTCTAATTTGTACAATAGTATAAACAGCCAACTAGATGCAACAATAACAATTTATTAGTAATTTCAATCAGCTCAACATGTTTCGGGCGATAATTTCGCCCATCCTCAGGAGCACTAGACTGTGTTTACAGTTTGTGGTATAATGCACCGAAGAAGTTGCCTCCGCAGGCAACTTCTTCGGTGCATTATACCACAAACTGTAAACACAGTCTAGTGCTCCTGAGGATGGGCGAAATTATCGCCCGAAACATGTTGAGCTGATTGAAATTACTAATAAATTGTTATTGATGCATCTAGTTGGTTGTTTATAATACTGTATCAGAGATGCACGGTCACACAAACATCAAAGGTCTAATTTGTGTTTATGGACTGAGATCACAAGGTTTTATCTCCTCCCCCAGTCGTTATAACCATAAACCAACAGCAGCCCCAACACGTCGATTAACAACCTGAGAAAAAGTGTAAAACGGACGAACACATTTCCTTATTGTGTGCGGTCGGTATATGCCTACATGTCGTAATAAAACAACAGGCATTTTACGAAGAGATGTGAACGAACTTTTAAATCAACGTAAACACAAATCACACAAGTCAATAGAACTAAAACAGAGGCGCTCAGGACTTGTGTACTTTCCTGATCTATGTTCTTGTGTTACCCAATCACTACTACAAACACATTCAAATAAAAGTAAAGAGGTAAAGCAGTCCCGTTACAGGCCCGGAGGGGCCCAGAGGGTTCCAGGTTCCCAGATTTCGTGACAACGGCACAGAATGGCGGTAGGTTGTCAGTCTTACGCACCGACCGCCTTTACCCCTAGGAAATACTGGTACTCATTTCTGTTAGAGGCTGAGTCGACCCCAGGGCCGTAGTGCGATCGGAAGGATTTTATGTCGGCTGGGATCGAACCAGCGACCGTCCGATTTGTAGCACAGCACCTTAACCACTGTGCTACCGCGGTCCCACAGATAAAAGTAACCTACGCTAATATCATACAAAGGATTGATAATGTCAACAATCCCACAGAAAGTCTTATGTAAATGAATGCATACAAATTGACTGCAATTCCTGTGTTAAATAAGAACAGCAAGTACGTTCAGGTGTCTTTGAACAATACAAGCACGCTATGCCGCATACAAAGATGGAATAAAGACAATAGCCAGTCGACTGTTCTGGATATAAAACTCGTTCAATCGTAAAAGAAAGAGGGAATTTCATTTTTCATGTCAAGAAATCGAATTCTTCGGATTTTAAAAATGTCGTCTGCGAGTTCGCACACAAAATTACATGTTTAATATTTTTTTTGTCCATGCATGCTACAGACTCCGCCCAACTAGTCTCCATAATAATAAGCCACGACATGTCAAGTATCAAATACAACTTTAACATAGTTAATAAAATCTGGGTTTATAATGTAATCTAATTTATCACGGGGCTTGAAATTTTGAGTTCTTCTAGCGATGGACGCTGGCGGCACAGCAATATGCTGTCAGAGTTGGGGCTCAACGAACTTGGCTCTGTGTCTCGTCTGTCTGCAAGTACTAACTTTTGAACTTGTGAACTGATCTTCATGAAACTCGCTATGAAGCTCTCCCCTCGACTGTGAATTCTCCCTTGGACAAACAGACAGGCTTATGTACGAATATTAAAATACTTGTTTACTTACTCCTTACAGCCCCGTAACTTCTAAGCTGTGCATATTAAAACACAATTTAAAGTTTCTGAACGCGAAATTGTTTCCTATTTAGCACATCATTTACATGGCACGTAATGTAATCTACGGGCAGATCTATCCACGTGACTTTTCATTGTCTACTGTTGGTAAATTTATCTCTGTACCCATAGACGAAACTTGGCTTATGACCTTGGGGTGGGGTGGGCTGCAAAATCGACCATGGGTGTTAGGAACTTTAATTTAGGAAGGAGTCAATTTAAAAAAATTGGGAAGATTGGTTTGAACCAGTCCTTAATATACATACGCCCCTTTCCACCCTCACGCCCAAGTTCTTTTATTTGCCTCTCTTAAATAAATAAAAAATAAATAAAAATAAATAAATAAAATTAAAAAAACAAACTGTTCCTAAGTATAAAACATACTGGTGCGGGGGGTGGGGCAATGCCTCCCCACCAAATTTACGCCTATATCTATATCCCACTCCAATTTTTAAAATAAAACGTAACAAGTTATCCCCTATCCCAGGTTTACCTGTTCTTAACACTGTGCCGAGCGAACGAGATTTAAACTTAAATAAGAGAGGGTAATATGTGGATTGTCACAACCAACTTGCCTTTCCTTTTCCGACTTTGGCCTGGACCACAGCTCCTCACTGTAACAAATCTTGAAGCCACGTGCAAACAACTTACCGTACAATATCACATTTTCTTGGTTTTTCTTAACCTTCTGGCGCCGGAATTATTTTTTTAAATTTTAGCACATGCTGTATATAAAATGTGAATAATACAGGAAACAAATACGTTAAAATTATGAAACAAACTGCGTTTTGAAGAGAAAAAAAAACGGAGAGTATATACCGTGTTCAAAATATTCAGTACCTATATTTGTTGAATAAATATATAAAATGCAACTTTAGAGGTTAGCGGTGCGGTACGACCACTATAGTTGACATTAGACGTCAAAAGGTTAATTTAAAGTTTAGTGCCTCAATTTCACGTGGCCATTTCTTTCCTGATAGGTTCTTGTTCTTCCTGTCATGTCACTTGGTCTGCAGCAGCGTATTACAACCGTCAGTGTTTTTATCATCACATATACTGCTTCCCGAAACATCTGTGCATCAGCACCGAGCTTCGTATGGATTAACACAGGCTTTAGCCTCTGACCAGCAGTAGTAAGGGGGGAGGTGATCTGTTTGCATACCAGAAGGTCGCCAGCCATCTTGACAAGGAGTTTCGCGGTTTTACTCAGCACCCTATCCGACGGCTAGGTTGTAGATTAACGTCAAATAGCTCACGATAATTTCATCCTTTCTCCTTTCTACTCTTAGTTCACAGTTGTTTACAATCGTTCCGACATCCAATCAAACGCTAAACCAAAGGAACGGCAGTTTGAATACAGGCTACAACGGTACAGGAAATGAACGTGTATTCTTTGTTTCATTTATAACTTATGCGTGGTCTAATGTGCCTATAGATCTGCGCAGTATTAGGCCGAACTGCATGCACGGTAGGAAACATAATTCAGAGTGTCACTCCCAGAACGCCTGCATCCACTAGCACATCCCCCGATAGCCGCCTTACTCAGGGACATCATAAAAGGGACATCTCTAACACAGGTACGCTATATTATGCAAGCACATAAATATCAACAAAGAAGACATTTTCAGTGGCACATTCGTGTAAGATACTTAATATGACCTGCGCAGTCAATATTCGGATGGTAGTCCCTGTCTGGAAAAAAACAGAGTGCGTATTGTGTTAAAAAGATACGGCAGATTAAACTACGTTCAAAGGAAAACCTCTTTCCGGTCTTCAGTGGGCCAGAACTCGGAAAACGCCAAATGCCTCCAGACGAACCCCATTCAAGCGTAAGGTCCCTTTGTGCGTGAACCTGACCGTACTTGTGCCATACTCTATATAAAACTTCTCTTGGAGGTTCCTAAACTCAATCTCGACCTGCAGGGAGATTCAATCTGACGGAGGAGGGGGTCTATCTGTAACGTAATTGAAACTGCGACCCAGCCAAGCCGTAATCAACTTGTTTGGAACACCTCATTCTGAACTCGGATGGGAAACAATTTGCTAGACGGAACGAAAATGCGGTAAAATAGTTTGTCAGCTGCCTATGTTGTCTCCCCCTGTTCGCCGTGCAGCCCCCTCTCCATTCATTCTTCATCTCTGTTGTTCACCCCCTGTTCCACCCTTGCGAGAGGAGGAGCCTGCCACAGGGCAGTGGGAGGAGCTACACGGTGTGTCAGGCCTGGATGTAAATTGGAACATTATGCAAATACTCTATGTATGCCGGGTTGTTATTGCCATATCGTGCTGGCTTGCTGCTTCACTGTGCTCAAAACCTCTCACCTTAATCATCTCGCCATTGCAACAACCGTGACACTGTTCACACAGTGAGGTGTAAATCAGTCACCCTACTTTAAACAGTTTATGACCCAAAAAGGGGAAGTAACAAGAGGGCAAAATTAAGTCACGAAGAGATTCCTAACTTACGGTCTTCACTAAACAGGCCTATTATCATGGAGATTACATCACAAGAGAATGAGAATCGTGGAACATAAGCACCTGTAAGGGAGATGAGACGTGCACACGAAATTGCCATCGGGAAAGGATTAGAAAAATCAGTGTACCGCGTTGGCACACATTTTCATAGCTTTGTCCTTCCGAATACCACGCTATAAACATTGGGATATGAATAAGATCTTCAGATCTACCGAAGAATATGTCGCCAAGCTCGGTGTACGTCTAATGGAGGAATACTTGTACGAAACGTAATGACCTGGTTGTCAGACACCCTGAGACTGTTGCCCCCAGTATAGTCGCTAATGGAGCCAATGGGGCTGGGCGAACGAGATGGAAGAACACTCTGAGAGGTTGCAGTAGGGCTACCAGCCGGCGGGCATCTGTCTCCACTTATATGTAATGAGCATTGATTGATCCGGCCGGAGCTGAGATTCAAATAATATGATTAAGTTCATTCATTCTTTTTCAATGCAGAGATTCCCTCAGGACAAATCCTATGCCGTTACTGTATAACACTTTTAACATTTTAACAGCCCATTTAGAATGAAGCAATGCTGGAGGTATATATTTTCCTCCATTATTGAATTAATATCTGTCTCCAATTAAAAGAAACTCAAATCGTTAAATGCAATTTATAAGGCAGTAATATACTAAATCCTTATTATGAGTACCGATGAACAGTGCTTCACAACTGGCATGCAACAACGCGAGTAGCGACACTTTTTACGCGCGTTCGAAATATTGCGAAAAGCGACTCTTAGCTTCGTCATGTCTGTCCGTCCGCATGGAACAACACGGCTCCCACTGGAAGGAATTTCGTGAAATTTTATGACATTAGAGGGAGTTCCGAAAATCTGACCAGAAACTTCAAGTTTCATTAAAATCTGCCCAGAAACTTCAAGTTTCATTAAAATCTAACAAGACTAACGGGTGCTCTACATGATGACCAACATACGTACATTTTTGATCATATATCGCTCAATCCTTCTTAGGGTCAGAAATATTTCAGACAAAAGTTGTAGAGAAAATAAAAACACACACCTTGCATTCAATAACTTTTTTTAAAAAAAAGTCTACAAACACACACTCAGAATAAGTAATACTTATGGTTTTTTTTTAAATCATGCCGTTTACGAGATAACGTGGAAAAAGAGTCGGGCAGACCATAGATGAGAATATGGCGCATGCGCATTGCATGCTGGATGCCTAAGTCTACAAACACACACTCAGAATAAGTAATACTTATTGTTTTTCTACTATAACAATGGTTGCACGAACGTACCTCAATATTACGTTATACGTAATGTACATTGACCGTCTTGTTAAACACTAACTTATCATATCCAAATGATTTTATCTAACTGTAAAAAGTCATCACACTTTAAGTAAAGAGGATGAAATTGTGTACATTTTAAATATTTTGAAACTTGGCCAGCGTAAGTCTGACCTATGTGGTGTTTCTTACATCTGTATCGTCTTATCGGTAATGCACGGTGTACAAGATATTCATAATTTATGTTGATGTACGCAATGTTACATTTATTTGCATTTCTGTTTACGATTGTTGTAACTCTAAAGGGGCGGAACAAGTCGGAGCGTAAATAAAACATATGATATGAGGGACTTCCCATAAAACATAATATGAGGGACTTCCCATAAAACATACGATATGAGGGACTTCCCATAAAACATATGATATGAGGGACTTCCCATAAAACATGACACGAGGGACTTCCCATAAAACATACATGAGGGACTTCCTATAAAACATATGACACGAGGGACTTCCCATAAAACACACGAGGGACTTCCCATAAAACATGATACGAGGGACTTCCCATAAAACATATGATATGAGGGACTTCCCATAAAACATCGTGTATTTGATGGTTTAATGTAAAAGGTTAGACAATACATACATGGCAACATACAAAACAGTGTGGTACTGTTCAGTACTGTCTGAGGCATACCACTGGCTAATGTTGTGTTCGCAGTACAAAGGTCGTTTATTCTACTCGCCTGAGCTACTTCCACAACCTAACTCATTCATTTAGTAGTCTGTCTTACGACAGGTCCAAAGCCTCTTCCAAAGCCAGCTCTCCGCATAGTGCGATCTAGAGCTTCCTCCTTCAAATTAGAGTATCCTCTCCTTTACTTAAGGTCATCTAGTAGCTTCCCACGTCTTCTTCCTCATCTTCCTGTCACTTCTATCCCCCACTCCCCTTTTATCTTTCCTTCAATAACCCATAGTAGAAGGCAGTTTCTACGCAACATATAACCAGTCCAGTTAGCCTTCCGTTTACTTATTTCATGCAGGATATTCCTCTGCTCCTTGCCTCTAAGTAATACTTCTTCGTTTCTCACATGATCGGTCCAAATGATCTTTCCGTCCTTCTCCAGCACCACATTTCAAAACTTTCCAGGTGTTTCTGATCTACTGCCCGAAGCGTTTCAGCACGATGTAAAGCTTTGCTCCAAATTTAGCACTCCACTAGCTACTTCTTCAATTCCAAGTCCAAAATGCTAGTAAAAAGAGCCCTCTGCTTGTTAAATGCAGCTTTAGCCATAGCAATCCTACATTTAATTACACAAGTACATCTTCCATCATTTGTTAAAATGCTACCCAAATATTTAAAAGATCCCACATTCTCTAGTTGTTTTTGGTTTATAATTTTTACTGGGAATGGTTGTCTTGAAATTCTCATTACATTTGTTTTTTTCCACATTCATTTCTATTCCATAGCATCCTCCAATTTCAATTAGTTTATCAATCATGTCCTGTAGCACCTTTTCTTCCTTAGCCAGTAACACAAGTTCATCTGCATATTTCCCAGTGTGAATGAAGATAAATCTGAAGGTTATTCTCAAGTTTCCTTCTCGGTCTTGGGTACGCGGTGGCGCAGTTGGTTGAGGCACTGCACTAGAAGTCGGGAGGTCGCGGGTTCGATTCCCGATGACGTCACTGGAGTTTTTCATTGACGTAATTCTTCCGGCAGCTCTATGGCCCTGGGGTTGATTCCGTCTCTTATAGGATTATTTCCTGGAGGGTAAAGGCGGCCGGTGCGTACGGCTGACAACCTTACCACCTTCATGTGGCGACTATCTTGAAATCTGGAGCCCCATTCTCCTAGAACCCTCTGGGCCTGTCCAGGCCTGTAATGGGATTGCTGTACCTTTTACCTTCCTGGTCTTAAAAAGTTATTGCGTTTCTTGAGGTTTCACTGTCCCAGTCGCATTGTCATCCTCACGGACTTCATTGCGTACCGCCAATATCTTTTATGAGGGATGTACAAATTCCAAGCGCCAGGTTGCCCGGGCTGTTCAAATTTTGTACGGTGGCACCTAATATTTGTGTGCCCTCGGTATGGAACTTGCTTCGTGCCACCCGTCCGGTGCCTAGAATTTTGAGGTCGCTCCTAGACTTTTGGAAAATTTCACACCTCCCCTAAATGTAACATTCACATTATTTTAGTACGGCTCCAATTGCTACTTGTTTTTAAATACTTGTATATTACCTTCCCTCGTAATAAGTGACCACGTTTCAAACCAATTTCTTGTGTAGAGGTAAAGCAATCCTATTACAGGCCTGGACAGGCCCTGAAGGTTCCAAGAGGTTTCAAGATTTCAAGACAATCGGCACATGAAAGTGGTAAGGTTGTCAGCCCTACGCACCGGCCGCCTTTACCCCCAGGAAATATTCCTGGTACTCATTTCTGTTAGAGGCTAAGTCAACCCCAGGGCCATAGTGCGACCGGAAGAATAATGTCAATGAAAAATTACAAGGACAACATCGGGAATAGAACCCGCGACCTTCCGGCCTGTAGCGCAGTGCCTCAACCAAATGCGCCACCGCGTACAGTTTCTTATGTAATTTACATTTATCCCCAGATTTTGAGAAATATGATGGACGTTAAGAGAGAGATTCAGGACTGTATAAGGGGAAGAACTTCCAAAATTTCTTATTCTAATTTAGCTAAGAACATAATTTCCGTCTGTTAATATACGGTCGCAGGAAGCGGAATAATTTATAGATACACAGGCGGCCGCATTTGGTATAGCGTCTTGCTACGGGCTGGACAACTCGGGGATCGAATCCCGGTGGATGCGAGATGTTTCGTGCCCAATCTCCTGTACAATGTGTATCGGGTCCTTCCCGGGGCTAAAGCGGCGGTAGCATGGTGCTGACCACCCACCTTCCCCTAGTGCCAGGTTGCGAATGTGTTCGAGCTACACCTCCGCTTCACCCCCGTGCGTTGATATACAGCTATTTGCCGCTTGTAGTGTTTCCAGTCAGGGATCGAACATTGGGATCGCGGGTTTGAAGACATGGCCACATTGACGTTGTATAATTTCATGTAGGTAGAAGCCTTGCGGTGGGTCGAACCCCATTCGACGACTGTTCAAACGATCCGCTGGTTCAGAGCTATTTCTGTATCGAAACAGAACACAGGGTCTAAACCGTGAAGGCTGAACGCGATGAAAATAGGCCTAAACAGATACTTCAGATTCCAGTCTTTGACTTCCCTGATGACGAAGGCTGCAAAGCCCCTCCGAAACTTTAGTAGTTATATACCAATCCACACGGCGTAATATCCCACAAGGCTCTAAGCGTATCTTTATCAACACAACTGTGAGAACCCCGTATTTCAGATGTTGATTACAGCATACGACATTGGCGCAAGCAGAATGTTGATTCTGCGG
>Ga0123352_10014097_pt1 | contig 12710 bp, 8 predicted proteins | sample TergutLab28metaG_FD_89700 | JGI IMG/M metagenome (GOLD analysis project Ga0123352, IMG submission 89700) | Labiotermes labralis P1 segment gut microbial communities from Petit-Saut dam, French Guiana - Lab288 P1 | ecosystem: Host-associated > Arthropoda: Insects > Digestive system > Gut ... | reverse complement strand
TAATTTGTACAATTTTGGGAGATAGAGTGTCGTGATATTTAATTTGTACAATTTTGGGAGATAGAGTGTCGTGATATTTAATTTGTACAATTTTGGGAGATAGAGTGTCGTGATATTTAATTTTTTGAAATCAATAATAACATAATAGCAGCGCGAACGTGTAATGGGGAAGCGACACTAGCGCCACGTACCTTTGGACTCTGAAATGATTTGTGGTATTAGATGATGGAAAAATATGCAAAATTCCTTATGGTAGTAATTCTTCAGAATGAGGAACAAGTAATATGGCTGCAGTGGTAATATTTTCTGCAGTTTTCGGCTTGGTAACTAATAAAGAAACTCGGGATAAGCGTGTGAAATTTAGTAAGGTGATGGGAGATAAACATACCGACAGAGTTTACGTGAATTCTTGGCCATTAAATAATGATTAAAGAATTATTCTTCTTTCTTCCAATGGCGCTACAGCCCGGGGTGGGCCTCGGCCTCCTTCAAGAGTTTCCTCCATCCATTCCGGTTTCGGGCTGCTACTGTTCAATTTCTACATCCTAGCTTTGCTACATCTTCCTTCACTCCGTCTTCCCAGCGCAACCTGGGGCGCTTTCCTCCTGGCTCACTAAGGAGGACTCTCCTGGCTAAATCGTCGTTTTCCTGGCGCATGACATGTCCTGCCCATCTCAGTCTACTCAGCTTACAACATTTCACAATGACTTTCTCATCATACAATTGATAAAGTTCTTGATTATTTGATTAAAGAATTAATAATAATAATGAGGTTTTAATCGCAACACTTTGCGTTTATACAGTCTGTTGTAATAAGGTTTTAATAATAATAATAACAACAGCGACAATAACAGTTGTGTAACAATATGAAATTGTGTAATATGAAAGCGTGCTTCGTTAGTTCTGCATTGACGTTTTTATATCGAGTCGCTTATAAAATTCTTTTACATTCATGTATGAAAAAAGGATGACAGTATTACAATAGACCGATACAGGTTGGAATTAATTCTGAGTCAATATTTTAAAATAGAAGCTTGAATAATATTTGATCAAAATATTTTATATTTTTTGGTAAATAAAATGTACAGATTTAATACTATTGAATAATTAATTGAATATTAATACTTATGTGTCTGACATTCCCACTATACCTTGATTTTACTGTATCCGCTGAGTGAAATTACAGCATATTATGAAACCGAATATGAAATAAGGGGAAGAAGAAAAATTTATGAAAGTACAACTCAACCCCTCGATACCCTGAGGTACACCTGCATTCTGTCAGCTTCAACTCCATTCATATATGTTCTTATAAAATATTTCTGCTCGCTATTTTACAGTACAGCGGACTGCTCTACTTGTGGTAAGAGGATTTTGTATAGCTATTGAAAAGACGGTGACGGATCGATCATTCTTTGATTCCTGTGGGGACGAAATGTATCATGGCTTAAACGAGAGCGCTACATTGATTGTATAAGGATCCCACAACTAAATGTTCCTTCTACGGCCTCGTGTACGAAGGAAGAAGGCATTGTTAATACGAAAGGAAACTTGTTCATACTGCTGTAGGAATTTTTCAGGTTTAAATTTGCCATCCCGAAGTGTTTAACACATATATAAATGTACAATGATGTATCAGTCAAACAGAACAAAACTTTATTATATTTATTACTGTATTATGGCAACATGTTTCGATTCTTATAGAATCAACTTCAAGCCCTTCTAAGATGCAGGTCCTTACTTAGCAATGTTTAAAATGCGCTGTGGGATCCCAGACGCTTACATTCTTGATATAACTATGTATAAAATGCACGTGTCGCTTTGTTCTTATTGAGTTTTAGAAATAAGTATCCTGATTGTATAATAAGTTCAAAACGACACATGCATTTTATACATAGTCATATCAAGAATGTAAGCGCCTGGGATCCCACAGCGCATTTTAAACATTGCTAAGTAAGGATCGGCATCTTAGAAGGGCTTGAAGATGATTCTATAAGAATCGACACATGTTGCCCTAATACAATAATAAACATAACAGAGTTTTGTTGTGTTTGACTGACACATCATTATTTATTTATATAAGTTTTCAAGTTTCTTTTCCTTTGCTCTTAATGTTCAGTGTATTCAGATACATTCATATACATTCAGATACATAGAGATTTTTGGCAGAAACTGTTGGAAAGTTAGAGTTACTGAATTACTGCACCTTCGTGATTTCTACTGCTGTTGCTGTTTGGTGGAAATGCTAAGCTTTTTCATTGAACATACCTGGTTTATATCTCGACTGGTCTACCGGTTGTTATTGTTATTGTTATTAAAGTCTTTATATTTTACACTCCGAATCCTGGCACAGCATTTTAAGATGGTCGCCTCCTGCAACTGATAATATTTCACTGTTCATAAACATCTTCCGGTCTTATCCGCCAATGTCGACCCTCAAAATCGAAACAGTTTGTTTGAGCGGAGGAGGAATCAATATGTTTCTGGAAGATTAGTAAGGAGCTTGGTGTATTAATACTTACAGTCGAACACAACTATATTTGTTTTTTTGGTATACAGGAGTTTACAACAACGACATGTTTCGGCCCTATATGTGCGCCCACATATAGGGCCGAAACATGTCGTTGTTATAATCCTTCCGTAATACTAGAGGCAAATATAGTTGTGTTCGACTCTAAGTGTTAATACACCAAGCTCCTTACTATTGTACTAACACAACGGGGATGACGCACATCAGAATTCTGGAAGATTAAATGAAAGTTATGAATAACGTGCAGGTTGGTGTATCAGTAACATGAGACTCGTATTCAGGGGGTTTGCGGTTCGAATACCTCTTAGAATACCGATTCTTTTCAGTGACATTTTATGTGTTTTTCCCTTCCTTGCCCTAGAAAAATACCAAAATAATACCTGAATTATACCAAGACTGCTTCTACTCTGGCACAGAACCTGAGTTAGACCAGGAATTCTTCCTTCCACATCCTTTCCAATTACCAATCACCAGCAGACGCTGTGTTGCCTGGCGTACTGCTTCTATCCAAACTGCAGGACAGAACCTGGGTCAGACCGGGAATTCTTCCTCCCATATCCTTTCCAATTACCATACACCAGCAGACGCTGTGTTGCCTGACGTACTGAAAGCGTCTTAAAATGAATATACTACGTTTCATAATATGATAATCTGTAGTATGCTTTATTTTTGTAGGCGTACGGATTTTGTATACTTTTAATTTATATTGTTGGCGAATTAAATAGTAATTAAGATTTATCGTAGCATAAGAAAATGTATTTTTGAAGGTTATGGGCGGCAAAATAAGTTACAACTGCAAAACAAAATTTTCTAGCAAATATTTACCGACTCTCTGTCAGGAAGATTACGGGAATTTAATATACATTATTGCATTACCTAATCGTATGCAACCGATGATTTGCTAGATCCGTACACAAGTTATCATGTTTTGGTTTTGTGTTAAAATTTTATAACAAAGAATTCCCGGTAAAAGTCATAAAAACCTTCTTTTATACTACACAGAGGCTCGCCCTGTCCATATAATATACTTGTTTTATATTAGCGATACACCAATTGAACGCGATAATATACCCCGCCTGTAATAACACACTTAATGATTACATCCAATAACTACAGCAGCAAATAGCACAACAAAATTAATACGAAATACATTAACCAATGGCCTGCGGTATTTTTTCCGCCTCTCAAATTCGTGCGTTCTGCCTGTTATTTTTGCCGATTAGAATAAATTGATTATTGTGACAGACTCCATTGTTAAATTTCATAAACGTCAGCCCATTGGTCCACATACTTAAAGGAAAAAAACACACACACACATACACAAACACACACATACATGAAGAACGTGTTGATAATATACACTTACTTCTGTCATTGAAACAAAATGGGCTAATGACTGAGCACCTTTTGTGTGCATCGATTGCGCTGTGTCACTTTTCTTTTGTTAAATATATTGTGTAATAAAATGTTGCAAACAGACTTTGAAATTTGTGAGAGAAAATATATAAGCTCTTTTAATTAGCATACCAACTAATGCACATACATAAAATTTAACACTAAAACACTTAAAATGCTGCCACAGCACCAAGTTAATATAAGGAAATTAATCAGTGAGTGTTTTTAAAAATGTGGCTTTAGCAAGGAACAGTTTAGCTCCCTGAAGATGACCTTAGGATCGAAACATGTTGGGGCGATTTTAAGTGTTTTAATGTGAAATTTTATGTATGTGCATTAGTTGGTGTACTAATTAAATGACTCTACGAAATGCACGGTGCAACGATAAAGATATATAAGTTATTATTTACGAGAAAATGTTTTTTTATCTATTCACAAGGATTTATTGCATAAGGAATGTAATATTTTTAACAAAACGAACAGCACGGATATTACAGTACATTGAGTTACATATTAATCGAGTTTGTTTTCAAGAAAGCGTTACATATACAATTTTTCACAATAATGTCTATTATAATAAAGGGAAACATGATGCAGTTTACAATAACTTACCTTTTCTCTAAAGAATATAGTAAATCAAATTAGATTTTTTATCCATGTAAATATAGTTTCCCATTTACAGCGATTTAAACACAATTGAGTTAACTGTCAACGTTTCCTGCATAATGTTGTTATTCCTGTAGCAGTTTCGCAGATGGGATAGGTGGACAGATAAACAGATACGATCGAAACAAAACAAGTTTGTATGATCCTTTTACAAAGAACAAATAAGCTAGAGAATACATTTTATTGATTTCATTACATTTCTCTTTGTTTAACTTCTACAATTTCCGTAATAAGAATAAGGATTAAAAATCCACAACTCTTTAACATGTAACATTTCGAAATAATTATGCTCGCAAGGCGGAATATGTAATTTATATAATTAAAATAATTACAATACTATGGTAAATAGAAGATAAATTTGTGCTAAATTATGTTCAGAAGAAGTTCAATTAAAGTTACACAGTGTACGTCAGCTCAATCTTTTTTTATTCTTAAGCAAAGCTACATGTTTCGACTAAAAGTTAGTCATATTCAGGCCCTTACAAAATTTCCTTTACCAGATGCTTTACCCACTTTGGGATCCCATAGTGTTTACAATTGATGTACACTGTGTAACGTTAATTGAATTGCAAGCACATCGTGACGCCTTCATTCGGAATATTTGCTGCTAGTCAAGCCAAAAGGATCTACTTTTATAAGAACCTAAGAGCAAAAGTCCAGAAATGCTGCGCCAACATATATTTCAACCAACAATGTCTAAAACAAAGTGTTATCCCAAATTACTCCACAATTGTAAAAACTACGGGATCCCAAAGTGGGCAAAGCATCTGGTAACGGAAAATGTTGTAAGGTCCTGAAGATGACAAACTTTTAGTCGAAACATGTAGCCTTGCTTAAGAATAAAAAAGAGATTGTGCTGACGTATACTGTGTAACGTTAATTGAATTGCAAGCACATCGTGACGCCTTCATTCGGAATATCAGAAGGAGTTTTTTTCGGTTTTAAAAGAAACGCTCGACAATAAAACTGACAGTACTGTAGAATTTAATATGTTTAATATGTCAGCCAGTCTCCTGCAACATAACACACGACACACACCCATAGGCAGGCGCATTCTCAGCAACGTACACAATATGACATGCTGCCACAACACCCTGTTATTGTAAGGAAATTAATTAGTGAGTGTTTTTAATGTGTGACTTTAGCAAGGAACAAGATGACTCCCTGAAGATGATCTTAGGATCGAAATATGTTGGAGCATTTTAAGTGTTTTAATGTGAAATTTTATGTATGTGCATTAGTTGGTATGCTAATTAAATGGCTCTACGAAATGCACGGTGCAACAGTAGATATGTTTAATATGTATATAGAATGTAACGGAAAATCACCTTGTTATCAGCTCCGTCTCCTGTGTGGTTAGAATATCTTACAGCCCCCTCTGGCATCTTTCAAAAGTAACTTAGTTTATGGTTTTATCCTGTTGTTGGCTGCAATTTCGACGGCACATTTTAGCGTCAGACTACGTCTCATGTTCGAATCGCTCGTTATACCAACACGCGATTTGCTCGTGATTATTGACTAATCAAACAATCATGCTCACTTTACACTTTATAGGAAATTTATTTAGCAGTTACCTAACTTTTGACGTTCTGCTGACCGTACATCTCAGTATATTTATCTCAGTAATTAACCAACTTGATGCACAAAATTTGTTTCACAATAAGTTTTATTTCATGCGTCTATATGTTTCGAGCACATGTGATCGAAACATATAGAGGCATGAAATAAACTTATTGTAAAACATAAAATTTTGTTCATCAAGTTGGTTAATTACTGAGATAAATTTACTGTGCAACGTTTAGCACGTTCGTATTTTATTCGGATAAACCGATTTTGTCTTTGTCCTGAGATCAATCCTGACCGAGCCCTCTCTACGTAAATGCTTGTTTACACGCCACTATCTTTCCAGTTCACCCCTCATAACTACCCTGCTCTTTGCAGCTGTATAATCTACAACCATCTCGATTGCAGGATACCACTGATTAAACAAGGAAAGAAATTTCTTCTCGGGACACTATGCTCTTGAGAACGAAGTTATTACGACATTCGAAAATGCCGTGAACTCATTACCATGTGACGCAGCGTCCTGCTATGGATGTCCAAACATAAGCATTTTCTGTACAGACGTTTATCGTGGAAAGAATTCTGAACCAGAGAAGATGCTGTCACTTTTTCAAAATCAGAACCCCTGCAACTTATACTGCGCGCCATCTGCAGCCAAAATATTATTTTAACAAGTGTCCTTCTATTTATGTGTCAAAAGGAAATATTTTAATTTTATCTATGACCATGACAATTTCTTCCGTATGACAAGCGCCGACAGGACCTACGAAGGCATATTTCTGAGAAGTCTTGCGAAATTTTAACGTGTTTACCATTTCAACCATTGAATTGTAAGAACATATTAACATGTTATTTTAAGCTTTAGGTTTATATGACCGTGCATCGTGAGCAAATTGTGAAGTGAGAGAGAAAACCAACAAGATGCAACAATTAGATGTTTATTATCAATACTTTCTCAACATGTTTCCGGCATCATTATGCCCATCTTCAGGAGAACAAGACGTGTGTTACTGCACGTGGTGTGCTGCGCTGGTTCTGCTGGATGTGATTAGTTGTGGTTGTGGGGCGCTGCGCACCACACCACGTGCAGTAACACACGTCTTGTTCTCCTGAAGATGGGCATAATGATGCCGGAAACATGTTGAGAAAGTATTGATAATAAACATCTAACTGTTGCATCTTTTTGGTTTTCTCTCTCACTTCAAAATATTAACATGTATTTACGACTGTAACATTGAAATATGAATCCCACAACTCCGGCTCATTTAACTATAATTTGGTTAACATTTTTGTAAAGCAAAGTGGCTAGAAAATGATCGTTTAACGGTCGAAACATCAAGCCTTACAAGTCTTGGTAACCAAGTTAATAAATCTCGCGAAATAGGGGACAAAATATTTTTTTTTCTCAAAATATTACCTTTTGAAAGTAAAGGCACTCCGGTGCACGCATTAAAGGCGTATGTGCTAGCGCAATCATGGTTTTACTCATTTTTAGTCCTCCCACCTGATGGATGAAGGTGGGCAGCTTCACGACCCGGCCGCTTTTTCCTTGGGAAAGAGGCCCCCGTACCCACTGAATAGGAGCCTGGATAGGCCACAGTGTTGGCCTGGAAGCTTTGGTAAACAGAAGTATTTCTCACCAATATCAGGAATCAAACCGCTGTTCCTAGGTCGTCCAACCCCTAACCGCACCTTTATTATCGGAATAGTACCTTACTGTGGCGTTAGGGCTGCTAGTAGTCGTGACGGAATATGACGTAGTAAATAATGAATACTACGTCTGCGGAAAAGAGAAAGAGAAACATGCGTGCTGTCGTTACATTGGTAGTTAAATATTCTGTACAATATTTCATACGGCGTGTGCACACACACACACACACACACACACACACACGTACAACTATCTACCGCTACACGTGTCGCTTGTCACCTTTAATGTTTCGGCAACAACCAGAAGTACTGTCACTGTCAGCATGTTTATACAGAACACTGGGAGAATTTATGCCTTAATATTTACCTTCTTCAGTACGGAAGAGAAAGTCAAATTTTATTGATACGAAGGGTGTAAAATGGTAGTGAGTAAATTATGAAAGATATGAATGCAGAATAATATCATATAATATTACATTACATAATATAATACAATAATTACAATACAATATAATATCACAAAGGGTGCAACTAACAGACCGCGAGATGGAATACAACTAAAAAACTAAACTCCGTGGCCTTAGTCCGCACGCGAACTATACCGACAGAGCGGCCGCCGCCGGTCGGCGAAGTTAGTGCCAAGTTTTGCGGAAAGAGGGGTGTCACGTGGTCAGCGCAACGGGTCCCCACAGCCGGTAATCTCTGTTTTCTAGACCTGGAGCCGCTACTTTTTTCATTCAAATAGCTCCTCAATTGACCTCACGTGGCTCACGAGGCTGAGTGGACCCACTACTACTCAGAAAATCTGGTAGCGCCGGGGATCGAAACCGGGACCTCTGTATCTGTAGCCAGAAACTCTGACCACTAGACCACAGAGGCGGTCGATGGAATACAATATTGGCACAAAATTTAAATTAGTGTTTTCCGTCATTGTAACAGAGTGTACATTATGCATTAAGGCTTGTAGGGGGCATAGCAGTTCTACTGTTGAACATTTTTTACATTACCCGGGAGAGATGGAAGCAGTGGCTTTGGTAATGCTAACACCGTTCCTTCATCTTCCATATGAGACTATAATTAGCAGGACAGACGTGATGTTGTGCGCAATTATTCTGTCCTGCTCTCTATGGCGTAAGAGCGGTTTATGTGGCTGTAAATGGGCATATCGAGAGAGCATGTATAATTCCTACAGTAAGCTATAAAAATGTATGAATGTTGTCACAGATTTTTGTAGACAGAGCAATGCCCAACATCGGAGAACATCATTTCTGCCTTCTGTTCAGGAAGTATCCAGTCAGAATCTCGCCAGGACCACCGTCTATCCTGACAAATTTAGGCGATCTCTTATTTCCCTCCAGATCACTTACCTACTGCTACACCCAACAAAAGCGCTTGCGATAACCATTCCTTCCGCACTGCTTCCTTAGTGCGTCATTAAAAATTATTTTTCTTCCCGTATACAGCGTAAATGGGCACTATTGTTACTTTTAATCAGAATTTATGAGTGGCCACCACTATCATCTGATTTCACCCACTGAAATTCTTAAGCGCTGTAAATCCTGCGTCACATTTATTAAAACCACTCCGCTCGCCATTCTGACTGTAGGGAAGAAAGAATTCTAGAAAAATCACACTATATTATTATTATTATTGCAATTGATATTATTATTATTATTACTTATTTACTTAGTTACTTACTTACCTACTTACTTACCTACCTACCTACCTACCTACCTACTTACTTACTTACAAACTTACTAACTTACTTACCTACTTACTTACTCACTCACTCACTCACTTACTCACTTACTTACTTACCTACTTACTTACTTACTTACTTATTTACTAACTAACTAACTTACTTACTTACTCACTTACTTACTGCAATTGAGTATTCGCAATTGTAATGAAATCTGTTATGAAGGAATTTCAGTTCGATTAATATCGAAATAAAGTAATAGGTGGCTGATCTTTATTATTTTTTATTTTTCGTAAATTTGCTATGTGCTGGACGTTCCAGGAGTCGAATCCCGGTGGGGCAAGATTTCCTTACACTTCCAGAATGGCCCTAAGACCCGCCCTGCCTCCTACACAATGGGTACCCTGTCATTCACGGAGGTAAAACGGCCAGGGCCTGGCGTTGATCACCCACCTCCATCTAGAGACGAGGTTAAAGAAAGAGTAAATCTCTAGCTCTGTTCGGCCGCTGGGCTTTCATGGCAGTTTCTAGAGTGAACTTCACCTTTCCCCTTTCATCCATACATTAACAATATGGTAGAAAAAACGATTCTCTATTTTTGATCCAATTCGGCGGTGACACTTCGCGCGAAGTAAGCTCACTCTAGCGTCGTTCTTGGGTTATATGCCGACATATTTTGACAAATGGTATCACACTTGGTGAAACCCATCTTCAGGTACCATCGATAGGAACTGTAGGCTCCTCAAATACAAATGGCATCCAGCCAGAAATTCCTCAACTACTCGTGCCAGTAAACTAGAATCTCCTCATATACGAATGCAGAGGGGTCACGAAGTAAAGTCAAATAAAAGTCGTACAATTCCATTTCAGGTATTTATCCACGGGCAGGCTATAATTTAATACAAGCATGGTTCAGCTTGCTTCAGAGGAGTGGGTGTGCGGTCACTCGCTTGCTGGTAATGCGGGTTCTAATCCCGCCGGCGGTGTGAACGGCTGTCTGTGCCGAGCGTTTTGTGTTGTCAGTTGCAGTTCTCTGCACCGGTCTGATCACTTGCCCAGAGGAGACCTACCGAGTGTGGTGTGTCTGAGGGCGGTCGTGAAGCCTCGACAATGACGAAGCCCTGATCACACTAGAGGCTTCGAGCCATGAAAAATTACTGAACTGGCTGCTATGAACTTTAGGTATAGGGAATTAATATATTGAAAACGAGGAATGGAAAAGTCGGACGAATCGAGAACTAGAAGAGATGAGCAAAGGAGAAAATATAGTAAAATGGATAAAATGGCAAAGGATAAGCTGGTTAGGTCACCTAGAGAAAATGGAGGAGGATAGGATGCGCAAAAAGATCTTCACTCAAGAACTGGAAGGGACGAGAAGAAGAGGAAGACCCAGGAAAAGATGGAAAGAGGAAGAAGAAAGAGATCTTCAAGTGCTGGGAGTGAGAAGATGGAGAGAGTTGGTGGCAGATAGGAAAAAATTGAGGGACATTGTTCGAAAGGCCAAAACCCACAGTGCGCTGTAGGGCCAATGGAAGAAGAAGAAGAAGAAGTAATATATTTCCCTGTCTAGTTAGTTAAAGGAAATTGGACTAATACAACATGAATGCTATCCTATGCCATGTGTACATTTCATCACTATTTGTTATTTATGAATGCCCAAAGAACTCATATATGGTGACAAATGTAAAGTTCAGCTGATGATATCAGAATTCCACGGAAATTGTGCTTCTTTGAGGGTTGTTTGACCGTGCATCTTCATCATGAAATAATATGATATTCCAACTTGATACAACAAGGTAATTTATTGATGTATCCTTAGCTCGACATGTTTCGGGCGCAAACGCTCATCATCAGGAGCATTAGATGTTCAGTTGCAGCGTACAGTTTTCTGCACCGAGTTTGTAGATGGGTGGTGGTCTTGAGAGCCGCTGCGTAGGTCGTTGGATGGTGCCGCACGGCACCACCCATCTACAAACTCGGTGCAGAAAACTGTACGCTGCAACTCAACATCTAATGCTCCTGATAATGAACGTTTGCGCCCGAAACATGTCGAGCTAAGGATACATCAATAAATTACCTTGTTGCATCAAGTTGGCATTTCACATTACTTCGCGTGCTTCTTTCTTTATAAAGTCTGTCTTACGACAAGTCCATAGACGTTTCCAAAACAAGGTCTCCGGAGAGAGCAATCTTCTACTGTCTCTTTCATTTTCCAGCATCTTCTTATTTCCTTTAGTTCATCCAGTTGCTTGCGTACGTCTTATCACTCGTCTTCCCGCCATTTCCTTCTTTTCCCCTACCTTTCCTTCAACAACGTGTCTTAGGAGGCAGTTCCTACGTAAGATGTGACAAATCCAGTTAGCCTTTTTTTCTTTTCATTTTACTTATTATATGTCTATCCTCTTTGACTCTGTGTAATACTTCCTTTTTCACACGATTTGTCCAATTACTTTCTCAACCTTTCTCCAGCACAGTAAAAAAAGTTTCGGAAGTATATGATCTACTTTTCGAAGTATCCAAGTTTCTCCATGCAACGCTGTTCTCCAAATGTCGCGTTTCACTATGCTCTTTTAATTTAAGTTCAATTTGTTGGTGAGGGGAGTCTTAGTCATGATGAATACCGCTTTTTTTTCCCTCGTAATCCTGGAATTAATTTCGCCTACACATCTTGCCCCCTTTGTTATAACTCTACCCAAATATGTAAACGATTTTAAATTCTCCAGTCGTTTTCGGTCCCTCACAATCTGTACTGGGAAAGTATGCCTTGAGATTCTCATTAGCCTGGTTATTTTCCCCACACTCGTTTCCATTCCAGAGCTTCTTCCAATTTCAATTAGTCTATCAATCGTGCCCTGCAGCATCGTAGCAAAGGTCATCTGCACATTTTACAAACGTGTGAGTATAAAAACCTACAGGCCACATCGGTGTGAACATTGATGACCCTCAAATGCAGGATATTAATTAGAAGTTTTTGATGAATACTCATATGAATTATTCATTGAATGAAATACGAAAAAAGAATCGATATTAACCTATAGACTTTTAATTAATCTTATTAAAGACTAATATATATGGTGTTGAGGGGAATATTTGGACCTAGGAGGGACGAGGTAACGGGGGAATGGAGGAGACTGCATAACGAGGAGCTAAATGATCTGTACTCCTCACCCAATATTGTGCGGGTGATAAAATCGAGAAGAATGAGAT
>Ga0123352_10014095_pt1 | contig 12710 bp, 10 predicted proteins | sample TergutLab28metaG_FD_89700 | JGI IMG/M metagenome (GOLD analysis project Ga0123352, IMG submission 89700) | Labiotermes labralis P1 segment gut microbial communities from Petit-Saut dam, French Guiana - Lab288 P1 | ecosystem: Host-associated > Arthropoda: Insects > Digestive system > Gut ... | reverse complement strand
CAGAGTCCTTCTTGAGAAGCTAACTGGTTTGCAGCTAGTCAAGAAATTCCCCGCATTCCACGGAACCCGAAGGTTCATTACCGCACTCACAAGCGTCCGCCACCTGTCTCTATCCTGGGCCAGTCCAATCCAGTCCATATACCCACATCCCACTTCCTGGAGATCTGTCCTAATATTATCCACCCATCTACACCTAGGTCTCCCCAGTGGTCTCCTTCCCCCCGGTTTCCCCTATACACCCACCTCTCCTCAACCATACGTGCCACATGCCCAGCCCATTTCAGAAAATTACATTTTTTAAATTTAAAATATTAACTTTGCCACCCATTTTTTCCAAATCTTCTCCCAGTGGTGGCCACACCACTCCCCCCACCCTAGTTACACCCCCACTAATGTAAATGTCTTATTTTTATATTGTTTTAGTGACACTAATCATAAGTCCGTGACATGCGACCAGTACCCTTCAATGTCAAATGTTTAAAATCACTTGATACATGGCTCAAATTCAGTGACAAATCAGTCCAATGCAACTTCTTACTAAAAATAAATTTAAGTTTTATTAATAAATATTCAGGTTGGACTAATTTGTTAGTGCATTTGGTCCTTGTATTGCAAATACACAGACTGTCCAGTATCAAGACTGTACTTCATACACTATTCTCACTTTATCATGAAGACTATGTACACAAAAATTAAATTTGTTTAATGACTTTCTGTGTAGACCACATATCCAGACCTGTTTAGACGTCTGGAAAATTAAACACTCAAATGGATACACACACTTTCCTCATTATTTAATCAAGCCAGTGTTGAATGCAAAGAATGACATATAAAAGCTCTGGCTTCTAATGCTAATTCTAAAATTTTTGTTGTAGACCAATGTAAGTTCAAAATGTGTCAAGTCTACAACTACCTCATTACAAGGTACTTTAGTTACGGTGTGCAATAATGACCAAAATTTATAATGTTGCTAGGACCTGATACAGGTGGCAAGGCATAATAATTTTAACAGAATTAATATTTACACTATCTTGAAAACATTAATACAATCAGTATAATTGGTTCAGAGAATGTTAATTTACAATTTCCACTGACGAAATGGGATAACTGTCTGCTTACACATCTTTCAAGTAAGTTTTAACATAATATCCTTTCTGGTACGAGTACATGTAGAAATAAACTGACATATCATTCACATTTTTATTCTACCTACTTTAGAGCAAAGATCCATGCATTCAGAGTCCCCTTTATAATTACAAATTGTTTGTAACATACCTATCTTGATGACTGGTAGACACACTAACTTTTATGCCTGATGGCTCATCAGTGGGCTGTGGACACTCATCGTTATAAGGGGTTTTCAATACATTACATATACCAATATTCAAAGATACCATAACTATTTAATTTTCAGGAATGAGAGTTTATTCACAATAATCCAAAAATGCTTTGGTCCACGTCCCGTAAACAAGCACAAAAATCATTAAAATAATACGCAACCATAAGAACTTCTTTCAAAACAATGTTACATATGCTACACTTTAGAAAATTTTGCCTCACCTCTTGGTGACTTCTTTGACAACTTCCGAACAGCTGAACAGCATTTCTTTTTCCTCATCCGTTCTGTCGATTTCGGCCTTCTGTAGAATTGACGATACCTGACGGTTGCAAGAAATATCGGTTTAATCGTAAGAGAAAGGCATTATTTGGTAACCCAATGGTTTTAGAATTCAAACATTAAATAACCTACATTCCATCAGGCAACCGTGTCCATAAATGGTCACACTGGTAATTCTAGTATGTAAATTCACCTTATTTAAACCATCGACATGATGGCTAAATTCTTGTAAATAACACATACCTTTTTATATGAAGCATTTCTTTCCTCTTTAACACAAAATTTTACTAACTGGGATGATTTTCTCCTTGCAATTCCACACTTCACTTCGCTTTTCACGGCCATGTTTACCTACAGAATCTCAGTCAAATTACGTAAATAAATATGTATATTTATCTGCCCATCTAATACACAGTGATAAGTGCATATAAAATAAATTTAAAATTTATAAACCTAACGTTGAATGCTGAACAATTTGGAGAGAAAACCATTTATAAAAATTTAGTGCTTGTCTGCGTAACTTCCCAGGTGATCCGTGGGCCATGATGCGTACGCTGCTATGTCCGATGGGGCAGCCGAGCACGTAAAAAAGTTCCTTTTCACTTCAAGAAATAATAGGAGTGGCGAAGACGAAGTAGAATCTCTTGAAGTATTCATTCCTGAGGTGTTAAATCAAAATCTGTATACATTAAATCTATGGATGAATTGTAATGCGTTCATTTGAAAGGTGTGCCGCATGCAGTTATAACCTACGTATTGATTTTAACTGCAAGGTAATACTTTTTTCAGCATCTTCAGGCGAGTTATAGTTTCTACACCTGGCCTTCAGCTCCAGTTCTTGCATGGTTTCTTTGGGAACACCGACGTGAACTGCCAGGAAAACATATAGTAGAACTTGGTGCAGGAACGTCTCTGCCAGGTATTGTAGCTGCAAAGTGTGGAGCTGCTGTAACACTAACGGACAGCGCAAGTCTTCCGAAGAGCCTCAAGCACGTGAAAAGGTGCTGTGAAATAAATGGCCTTCAGCCCAATAAAGTTCGGGTGCTTGGGCTAACTTGGGGATTGTTTCTAGGGAACATATTTACTTTAGGTCCAGTAGATCTTATTTTAGGTTCAGACTGTTTTTACGAACCATCTTTGTTTGAAGACATTATTGTTACAGTTGCATTTCTATTAGAAAAGAATCCTCAGGCAAGGTTTCTTTGCACTTACCAAGAAAGGAGTGCTGATTGGTCAATTGAACATTTGCTTCATAAGTGGCAATTGCAGTGTGAACAGATTCCTCTCAATAATTTAGGAGCTGAATCAGGAATAGACATTAATGAGTTAATGGAAGATCACACAATCCACCTTTTAGAAATTACACGTGTTTAACTTAATCTCCATTTGACTAACAAACTTTGTGTTTTCTTAATAATGGCTGCAAGGGCAATTCACAAGCTTTTTGTAGGCAACTTGCCATGGACAATTGGTAGTCGTGAACTCAAAGCATACTTCTCAGAGTTTGGTCATGTAGTTTCGGCCACAGTGGTATTTGATCGTAATACTGGTTTGTCTCGTGGTTATGGCTTTGTGCTTTTTGGTACTCGTGGGGGATATGATAGTGCTACAAATAGACAAACCCATACTTTAGAAGGAAATACACTTTCAGTTCAGCCTGCTGGCAATTAATGTTGTATTAACAGTTGGTGGAATGTAAGATTGGATTTCGTATGATTTTTGTGCTGTATTAACATGCGCGTTGTAGTATAGTTTACTAGATTAACCTGTAGTTGTAAAGTAAACATGGCAGAAGCAGAATATGACTTACCTGAACTTTCAACTATGTTTGAAAGAGCTGCAAATCATTTAAAATCTATCGTTGATAAGTTAGAAACTAAACAACTTTTGGAGCTGTATGCATTTTATAAGCAGGCTACTGAAGGACCATGTAATATTCCTCGGCCACATTGGTATGAGATGCAAGCCAAGCATAAATGGGAAGCATGGAAGGCATTAGGAGATATGACTAATGCAACTGCCATGAAGAATTATGTACAGCTAATTTCAGAGCTGGATGATGGATGGAAGGAGGCAAGTTTAGAAAGAAGTGGTGGCGATAGCAGTAGTGTTAATAGTGGAAAAAGTGGGTGGGTAGCAGTTAGTTGTATGTCCAACACAGATGAACATTTGGATGACGCAGACAAAACTATTTTCGATTGGGTAAAGGAGGGAAACGCAGAAAAAGTTCGCGAATTTGCTCAGAAATCTTCAATAGCTGATTCTAACGTGACAGATTCAGAAGGAATGGGCTTGATCCATTGGGCAGCCGACCGAGGAAATCTTGCGATGTTAAAATGTTTGGTTAAAGATTTGAGGGCTGATGTCAATATGAGAGATGGTGATGGACAGACAGCATTGCATTATGCAGCATCATGTGGACATGCAGATGTTGTGAAGTTTCTGTTGGATAGTGGGGGAGACCCTAGTGTTGCCGATGCAGATGGAATGTTACCAGTCGATGTTGCATCAGGTAGTGAAATTGTGGAATATCTGAATAAGGCAGATTGAAGAGCTGTTCACAGTTTGTAATGAGGTTATGTAATGGTTAAACAAATAAATATTATGATTTAAAAAAAAGAGTTATTTCATCTGTTTTATTAATATTTCCACTGTAGGAACAAGTATAGCTTTTTTTTTCTCTTTAACATGCATCCATATCATTTGTTTCAAACTTCTCACAGAATTGCTTATACTTTAAGTGTATTAGATGTAATACATATCGTAAATTAAAATTAAACCAAATTACATTAACACATTTTAGATTTCTTACAGAAATATGATATTGAATCAAGATGAGGATGGTTGTTTGCTTTTAACTAATACAATGACAGTTATCAGTTGTTAAATAATCATGTCTGGATGTTGTGTCATTGAGACATCAGTAAATTATTAGTACAGTTTAGAGACATAACATTAATTTATACCCCACTATTCTGCATATAGACAGATGGCTTATAAAAGTGAGATAAGATGACAAATTACTCCATTAAAATGAGGACAGCCCAAATTTTGGGTTTTACAAGATAGCTCAACTGTATTGAGTTGGTTATTGATACAACAACATAGACTGCAAGATGTCCAGGCATCTGTAGATAATATAAGAGAAACAGGACTTTTCAGAATCAAATGTAATGTGACTTTTTTCTTTTTTACTACTCCTGAACAGTGGGACATACATCAACAAGGACACTGCCAATATATGCAGCCACATCACCACTGATCTAATCACACACCGATGAACCATAATTGACTATTTTAACAAAGTGTAACTTTAGCAAGCACACATAATGAGCTCCCTGAAGATGGTGTGACTGCACCGAAACATGTCGAGTTACTCAATTAACACACCAACTAATGCACTTATATAAAAGTTACACATTAAAACACTAAAACTGCTCTGACATGTTTCAGTCCTAAGACCATCATCAGGGAGCTATATTTTCCTTGCTAAAGTCACATTAAAAATAGTCACTGATTAACTGCTGCCACAACACCCTATCAGTACAACAAAGTTAATCAGTGTCTATTTTTAATGTGACTTTAGCAAGGAAAATATAGCTCCCTGATGATGGTCTTAGGACTGAAACATGTCAGAGCAGTTTTAGTGTTTTAATGTGTAACTTATATAAGGCATTAGTTGGTGTGTTAATTGAGTAAACTTGACAACATGCACGGTGTAACAATAAAAATGTTGGAGCTATTTTAAAGTAAATTTTAATATTGCATTTAAGACAATCACTTCTGCATTCATTGGTGAATAATAAACTTCGATCATGTGACGTTGTCTTTTTACTGTATACTTTTATTTCCCATCATAAATACCAATGTGGTGGTTGTGCAAACTTATGAGATGAGACAGATGCTAGTACCACTTACTGTGGGCCCTGAGACTTGGTTTTGTGATAGACCTTTGAACACTATCTGTAACATCTGTAATTCATTTACATAAAGTATAAGAGAAATTGGACATGTTTGAATTATATTTAGCGTACGACATGATGGAAGTGACAGCTGAACAACTGTGGGTTGTCATGTGGAATAGTGTGTGGAGACAGATCATGAATGCACCTTATTTTGTTTGAAATATTGGTTACATGTCAAGAATTACAAATATAATGTTGGTACCAAATTTATAGGTTATCTGCATCTCTTGGCACTACAATTCTTTATGAGTTTTGGCCTGGTCTCCAATTCTCTTCCATGCATCTCTGACTGTAGCCATCTTACTCCAAGTTTGAATTTGCATTAGGCCCAGTACCTCTGTGACATCATCCTCCCATCATGACATCTGTCTGCCAATCCTTACTACAGTTGGCCTCCATTTTGTTATTATTTTCACTTTATAGTTATAGCCTGACAGATTTAATGTAATTGGAAACTTGACTAATGGAACTTGTACCCAGAATTGCATCAGTAAATTGGATCTACATACTGCTCATTGAGTAGAATAATGGCACAACCTAAAAATTGCCTACTTGTAGTTAATACTACAATTGAGCTCAAAAGTGTGACAGCTACATCCAACAAAAACGGCATCTAGCAGGGTGTATTTCAGCTAACAGATGTCCCGGTATTGTTGGATATAGTTGTCATACTTTTTAGCTCAACTGTAGTATTAACTCGAAATGGCAATTGTTGGACTATGCCACTATTGCATGAAGTGAGCAATATAACCTATAATTTAGTGCCTGTTTCTTTCTTACTGATATTTCATGAACTCGCAATGATAGCAAATAAATATAAATACAAAAATTGTTCATTTTGAGAAGAGGACTTTGAAATCCATTAGTTTTTCTGTTATCTGCACAAATCAAAGTCAGAATATTTTTCCATTTCTAGTCCCATTATAAAGTTTCACTGAACAGAGCACAATGATGTCATGGAGATATGAGCTGTGTATGCAATACTACTTCACTTTTAAACGTAGGTGCAAGTGATTTCATCCAGATATAACCAATCAGTGAACAGATAAAGAAATAGGTTTCTATATTAAGCCTCATCTTGGATGAAATTTAGCAGTTCATTCTAAGAAGTGGATGCTTTTATCTCAAGTCTTATAAATGCATGGTGACCTTATGATCACCCTAAATATAGATTGCCATGGGTATGACATATACTTGGCTAGAAAGAGTTCTTGGATTCTTGCAGGGTTAGGACCCCAGAAAATTTTTGCATCATATCTTTTTCATTTCCTAACAAATAAATAGTCCTTTGATCTGTGAACTTACTTCACTGTTAGATGACAACTGTTACACAATCATCAGTTAAATTACAGTCCCATATTCTATGTCAGATCAAATTTCATTAACAATGCCTATGTGAAAACAATGGCATAAGATGTGGCTATTAAATAATAAGACTAACTTAAAAAATAGTAGAATGAAGTTACTGTATCTGTGTGTTATGCTTCCCCTCAAAGTAATTTCCGTTGATAGCTACACACTGTTTCTCAAAAGTACCTCCTGAAGTAATTTTGCACAGGTGTTTTTAAGGAACAATGCCATACGCATCACATGACAGATTGAAGGATTTGTGTCAGTTGGCTTCAATTTCAGAAGAAACCTTATGTTTTTCTGATTGCTGAATTTATGAAGCATCATCATGACATTTACAAAAAAATGTGTTACTCAACACATTGTTGACATAGTGGAGGTTGGTTTGGTATTTATCTGGTGAAAGGTTCATTGGTAACTAGTGTATATTTTTTTACATGTTATGATGACATGTGATAAATGTAGCACAGATCACTTTATCACTTGGCATCTTCACTGCTCCTTAATTAACCTTTATGAAATAATAACATTTACATGGTCGAAAATTTGGTAAAAGCAATTAAATCCAATTTGATTACTTATTTTAACACTGTACCCCTCCGTATTATTATTAATTTCTAATTATATAATTTAGTCTGTAAGTCTGGCCTAAATTAGGAGGAGTGCACTCACGCATCCTTCCTGTACAACAAATGAAAAAAAAACTTGCGCGTCATTCACTACAATATGCGAAGTTGTTATGCGTGTTCAAAATCCCCCTACTGTAATTTTCCTAACCAGTCTGATTGGTCCCATGTAAATTTAGCAGTTTCATAATAGGCCCAAAACTTTAAAATTTTGTATTCTATTTCCACATTGGTTCCTAAAGAATTATGCAATATCCCCTAATGCAATATGTGTAAACCCTGTATAAGCATCTTCTACCAGACAGTTTTTAATGTGGCACTGTAACTAACATGGTATCCACGCTCTCTTGATTTACATATCGAAAAAAGTGGCAAACCCTCAAATTTTGACTGTCCCAGCACACTTCAAAACCCCATTAAACCTGACATTGACAAATGCCTAACAAACTAAAATCCCCTTTGTAAATACATTCAACATCTTCTGTCCTCGTCTAGTTTCCCCTTTTCTCTCTCTCTCCAGCTATCTGTCTGTCCTACTTCACACATAACTCCAACTCACTCTCTGCTCTTGTTAACCTGTCCTTCCTCTTGCTACCATACTGACCTTTTGTATATACTACCAGATGCTACTGACTTCCCTCCATTATGTAATCCCTAAATTTCAGAAATTAATTAGGATCCTTCTAATTCAAGTAATTCTTTCCAACAGTTACAATTTGTTATGGTGACCAACCTCAAAAGCAGTCTTATCATTCATTTAACAGCCACACCTTTTACATGTGGCACCTGACACACAGTCACTACACTGTGTTGAGGACAATATGAATGTCGAAGTTTCCTTTGCTGCATGCACAGAACTTCCTAAAACAGCAACGAAATTGCGTTACTGTTGTCAAATTGGCAACTGATACAGACAGCTTCATATCGTTGGATGTCCTGTGTATCAGATTATCACAAATATTTTGATTCTAATGTTGAGCTCTGAATCATTCTTCTCTCTGCTTCTTTGTAAATGTTAGAAAGACCTGCCAGAAAAAGATTCATATATAAGTACAGATAAAATCTGTTTTCCAGCTTTCAGCTGAAGGAATTACAGAAAGCCTTAAAAAAAACACACACACACACAAATACTTGCTAAGTGCAGCTACAATGAAATATATTATTTGGTAAATTGTCCTTGGATGTACCATTGTAGTAGTAACAGGTAACTGAATTCAATAAACAATAAATGCACACTGCAACTTTACTTTGTTAGCACTGTATATTTTGCATGGTCAGCAACATATTTCATTTTGAAGAGTTCTCTTCATGGCTTACTTAAATCAATAATTCACGTTATTTTTATTATAACCTTAAAACCAACAATATATGAGGTTTTTTGTTGTTTGTGTAAAATATAAAATATAATATACGGAAATTCCTTTTACTGAAAACCTCATTACTTATTTTTAGGAGATGGTATTTTATCAGCTTTATTGTACAGAAATTACAATTTCTTGTCATTGGTAAGAAAATATTAACATGCACAAAACTTAACCTCTTTATAACTAAGTAGACTATACAGTTTCTTATAAATATCGAGTATTTGTACGAGAAGTGGTGATATTAGAGTTTGATTTACTTGGTCTTCTTGACAGACAAATCACTGGCTGTTTTAACACTGCAAGTTATGTACATTCTTTGTTGTGAGGATTGTGACTAGTTTAGGTTATTGTTGTTTATATGCTGGCTTTGTGGAATAATGGAGAACTGTTAGCGTTTTTATGTTCTGTATACCTGCAAATTCTGTGGTATGGTGGTTTTGTGGTCATCATGAAAAGACTGAAGTCCTATCTGTATTGTAAATGTTAGCCTGTATGGTGGACACTACTACCTCTGTGCTATGGTTTTAACCAAATTTTGAAGACTGGGGTATGACTGTCCACATGGATGTTGATGACATGCAAATTACAGCATTGTTTTTAGTTCTGTAGATATAATGTTTTTCAAAAGGGTTCAAATATGTACTTCTTCTATTAGACTCTTTATATTAAATTATTATATCTTCTGTTTTCCCATGTGAGGGTCTGATATAGGTTATGTTATATTGTTCTTTTAATTGCTTTTAATATTGGCAGTGTGTTCTTTGCATCTCATGCAAAAAATATGATCTTTATGACTTATGCACTTATGGACGTAACCTATTTTAGATGATATCGATGTCAAATTTCAAATTTAAGTACGCCATAAAAATGACTCTTATAGGTGAAACTTGTCCCTAAGAATGTAAGAATTACATTGTCATTAACATAAATAATGGTTGTACCTAGTGATGGTTTATTGAAAGCAATTATAAAACATTAGTATGTCAAAAAAAGACACTATCTCCAAACACATGCCTTTGTGACTCTAAAGATGTGAAATGCTGAAATACTAACGAATTTCTACAAATGAACTTCTGTAATAGTCAGCGGAATAAAAATGTTTCTGACAGTATTCATAAAAAATAAATGGGTAAGTTTTCTTATCAAATAAGAGACAGCAAATCTAAAACATAATATCATAAATGAACTAACTTGCTCCAAGCTGGTCTGTCCTAGAGAGTAATCCTCAATGTTGAGCTGGTGTTTTGCTCGTTCCATCATTCCAAACATTGTGGACCAGGATAATTTTGGATCGGTAATGCAGTACGTTAGGAGACCCTCATACTCCTCCATCTGAATAGCACCTGTGCACGTATCAGTACATGAGGATTAATATTCTCTGGCGTATGACACAGTGTAGTTATTGGGTACGTACCAACATTTTGGTGGCATCTACTACCCCTGTATTCCACACTTTTCTACCATGAAGACGGGGGGGAGCAGTTACGTCCAAAATGTCAGCATCTTTGCCCCAGACTACGATGCATCACATCAACTCTTATACCCTAAAGATGGAGACAGCAGTTTCCTCCAAAATGTTGGCGTAAATCTTTCAACCTGTGTGACATCACAGACTGTAATCTTTATTCAGTGCCATGAGTACCTCAATATCACATGTCAGTAACTCTCTCAGTATATCAATTTTTCATTTTCCTGGAAGTTCCCAACATATTTCTTTTGCTAGTACACAGGAAATGGTATTTGTGAACCCTTTAAACAATATAGATGAATACTTACAGAGCTTTACTTTGATAACTGTGGGAGTGAAGATTACTGTATTGTGGAATGTGATGCCGTGCAATCTGGTGGCTACTACCAGAACAAATGCTGTCAAATTCCAGTAATCTTAATAGTTACTGTCATGAGAACCCAAAAAATCACACTGTGGCATTGACTATGGGTCACTGTGGGTCTCATTTTCAACTAATATCTCATGTGAGTTAAGATGCATTAAGACCAATTCATGATAATGGTGATCTTGTAATTTACACACATTACTTCCTCATTTTTACAAATATCCATTGATGCTTTTTCACTATGTTTTCTTACCACAATTCAGTATGCATTCCTTGTTTCCCCGTCTAATGATAATGTTATTCAGAACCTAAGCAGCAAAATTATAAGTACATTTCTACTTACCAGGAAATGATTCAGCAATAAATTTCTTGACAGGCGTCAAATCATATGAATCAACTTCTCTTGAAGTAATGCTGTGATCAGTTGAGGCACTGCCATTTGCTAAGGGGGCAGGTACCTTTTTGATCTTCACACTAAGAGTGTAGCCCCTTGCAAACTTATTTTTGAGATGCTGTGTTGAACCAAGGCACTTGAAATGACCATTTACCATGATGGCAAGGCGGGTACAGAGAGCTTCACATTCTTCCATACTGAAAAGAAAAGTAAATTAATTTTTGGTATTCAGTAAGAAGGAACTAAATAAAACAGTATGAAGAAGGGTGTTAAGTTACTAAAGACCTTCATACCAATGAGATGCCTCTATTTGACTTAAAGGTAAAGGTAAAGCAGCTCCATTACAGGCCTGAACAGGCTCAGAGGATTCTTAGGAACTTAAGGTTCCCAGATTTTGTGACAACGGCACAGAATCATGGTAGGTTGTCAGCCTTATGCACCGGCCGCCTTTACCCCCAGGAAATACTCCTACTACTCATTTCTGTTACAGGCTGAGTCGACCCCAGGACCATAGTGTGATCGGAAGGACTTTATGTCAATGAAAAATCCACTGACACCGGCTGGGATCGAACCAGCGACCTTCCGATTTGTAGCACAGCGCCTTAACCACTGTGATGCCGTGGTCCCCCTATTTGACTTAAGGCCCAAATATTTGTGCTTAAGCCATCAATGATGACAATGGTGCAATTTGCCAGCCTTTAATTCATCACATGCTGCTGGCCTCATTGCACCGTATAGTTGCAAGTGCATTGAAGGATATTATAAACTTGAAATCCCTCCAGCCTGGGCAGTAGTTGGAATTTAAAATGTGTGCATAGGCTAACCAATTCTGACATACTTCCTCTCCTTCATTAACTGTCACTAAAGAAACAAAGCTTAAATTTTAACAATGTAATGGTTGTAACAGCCCTTTCAGTTTTATTTTAAATAAATCAGTGCGCCTAATTGAACATAAATTTATATACATGTAAGTAATGTAAAGTTTGGGAGAAAGAGAGGCAGGTAAACATAATGATCATAATAAACATTCAGAGCATATCCATTAATGTATATAGATGTTGCCATATGTAAAAATTAACAAAATTTGCCTTAAAACCTTACAGGGTATAAATAAAATCTGTAACTTTATATAAAGGAAATCATCCCGTTGTGTTATAAGGAATTAAACTTATTTAATGTAAACTTACAATATGTGTTCAGTCAACACAACAAACATTAGAAAATTAATGTGCTACTGCAACATGTTTTGACTCCAGAGAGTCATCATCAGGCTGAATATTTAAGAACCATTAAATACATATCCTTTATAGTGCTGTACATATAACTATTGCATTAGGGATCTCGCGTGCATTACATTGTGCTAATTATTTAGATAGGTATAAACTAAATGCAGCTGTGGGTGTAGTTGGGGCTGTCGTTTTCCGTACTTCTCAGTTGGGGGGGGGGGGGGGGGGGGGTTTTTCCTTTTTGTTTTTTTTTCCGCGTGCTTTTTTGGACCAAAACTTTTTTTTTTCCTCCTTGCAAGTTTGGATTCCTTTGATTAATCATTTTTTTGTAT
>Ga0123352_10014093_pt1 | contig 12711 bp, 6 predicted proteins | sample TergutLab28metaG_FD_89700 | JGI IMG/M metagenome (GOLD analysis project Ga0123352, IMG submission 89700) | Labiotermes labralis P1 segment gut microbial communities from Petit-Saut dam, French Guiana - Lab288 P1 | ecosystem: Host-associated > Arthropoda: Insects > Digestive system > Gut ... | reverse complement strand
GAGGCTGTGTAATACAATTTTAACCTTCTGATGATGAGCAAACGTGCTCGAAACATGTAGAGGCATGAAATAAACTTATTGTAAAATAAATTTTGTGCATCAAGTTGGTTAATTACTGAGATATATATACTGAGATGCACGGTCAGCAAAACATCAAAATCAGTGGTAACTGTCACACTATGGCCGCTGTGCATGCAGTGCCTATTGGGGAGGAGTTTGAGGGAATTGGCAATGCAGGGTCAATTTATACTTTATGACTAAGAGAAAGCTATTCCCTCTATTCAGATTCGAAACTTCATGTTGATTAATTAATACTTACTTTTATGATTGCCTCTGTTCCAACTTGACACGATTTGAAGCTGAAACTTCCCGAATGCGTAGTGAAAATGTTAATGCCTGTCAAGGGTCCTGACGTGCGTTGATGTAAATAGAACTACCATCAAATTGCGGTCAGAAGTTGAGCTACAAGAGTTCGGCCCTAATATTTATACTCCAAGACATGTATTCAGTTAACGGTGTTAGTATTGACTAAAACGAATCTATGTGTGAAGCAAATAGTTACCAGCCCTTTTAATCTTATTTCATTAACTGTCTCTTACGTATGATCCGAAATAGCTGAGCCAAAAAAGTGACCGATTATATACCGGATCTCCTGGGTTTGATTTCAATCAGGCGGTAAATTTTCTATTTTTTCCTCTCCAATTGGGAAAGGCCGCGTCACTTGTGCTTTGAGTACAAAAGAACTAGGGTCAAACACTACGTGATATTGATCATTCGCAGTTTGTAACTCTTCGAGGTTAGGAATGTTAAGGAATGCCTAAACTCCACCACCATATGTCTGCAGGGTGCAGCAATTAATTATGGAAACAGTTGTACCTTAGACTTATCGAATGACGTGAGTGTGTCGATATATCCGCTTTCTCAAAAAGGGGCATCGTATTGAGCTACAATTTCTAATTTGAAATGTTATGATCCGCTTCAAATCAGGCTTTTACCTGACGGCTTCCAGCTGTCATGACGCAGTGAGTTCGCAGTTTTCCGGGGTAAATCGGATTATGCTAAAACCCACAGTTTATTTTCTCCGTGAAAAATTAAATGACCTTAAACTAAACAGAATTAGTGTTTTTATACTTGTCGGAATCCCTGTGCATTTGCGTATATGCATGAGTGCCGATGCATGTGTAAATGCATGTTATGAATGTACATTGCGAGTTCTTTACACAGGGCGATCTAGTGCTTCTTACTTCGATTCACAGTATCCTCTCTTTTCCTTAAGGTTATCGAGTAGCTTCCAACGTCTTCAGCCTCTTCTTTCCGTCACTTCAATGCTTCCCTTATCTTTCCTTCAGTAATGTGTTTCAGAAGCCAGGTCCACGCAAGGTGTGACCAATCCAGTTACTTGTCTTTTTATTTTCTATAGCATATTTCCCTTCTCCTTAATAACTCTTTGTAACACTTCTCCATTTCTCACGTGATCGGTCAAACTGAACTTTTCCATCCTTTCCCTGTACTACATTTCATAATTTTTTTATTTCCCTATGTATCCAGCTAATATATATATATATATATATATTCGAGTAACTTTCAGGAAAATTTTCAATGCATATGATTTATTCATTCTTGTAATAAAACCAACGAGATGCACTAAATTCTCAAATGTATTTTTGGAATAGAACTTACATGTTTCGGACAGTTTCTCTGTCCATCATTAGGAGTCTAGCACTGTACACACAGCACTGAGTATATGTCATACAGGGTTTGCTGACTGCTTGCTAGCAGCAAAGAGAAACTGTCCGAAACATGTAGAGTTCTATTCAAAAAACTGATATTAGAAATGAGTGCGTTTAGTTGGTTTTATTATAAGAATATATCACGATGCACGGTCCTATGAATGCCAAACATATGTCTGACTTTACCTTCCATGCATATTTTGCATGCGTCTCCCGCGCGTACATTTCGCCCGGATGTTACGTTGACACAAAATATTAAGATATTCGGCAGACCGGATTTACAGTATAATGTGCTGTATGAACCATGGCGTTATCCTGGTTTAACTCATGTCAGATTGGAGCTGCTCGGGGAGATGAATATGATGATTGCTTTATTGTAAGATGTGACGCTGGCTATATATGCCCCGACGTTTGCTGATAATCGCGCTGTACCTAGTGGTACCACCTGGAAAAGAAATATTGACACTCGTCTGCCAAGCTGCAGGACGTAACTCACTGTGAGACAATCCGTATGGTTTAGCTCTTGTTCAGGAAATTTAGTTAAGACGTTCCCGTTGTGTTTTAAATAATCTACTTAATATAACAGTGGGCCCGGTAGCTCAGGCAGTATAGCGACTGAGCTACGGGCTGGACGGTCCGGGTTCGAATCCCGGTGGGACCTAGATTTTCCGCCCGTCCAGACTGTCCCTGGGGCCTCACCCACCCCCTTGTACAATGGGTACCTGGTCTTTCCCGGGGGTAAATTGCGGCCGGGGCTTGCTGCTGACCACTCACCCCGTTCTAGTGCCACGGTCATGGAAGAGTAGAGCTATACTTCTACCCACACACCGGGCCTGTAAAGGAATCACTTTACCTTTTAGCTTTTCAGTAAATATAAGAAATACAAATCAGGTCTATACACAAATTTGTTTGTAATTAATTATCTACGACATGCCATGGATGTTATGAACGAAATACTTTGCATTGTAATACATACTTCCTACATGATTTTGTATTCAGCCTGAAGATGGCTTTTATAGCCAAAACATTTCGCTGATGATAGGTTACAAACAAATTTGTGTATAGGTTTAATTTGTATTTTTTTACGAGTGTTATATTTAGGAGTTACAGGTTTGTCGAAGTAAGGACAGGAAGTAAGTGAATTGCAGCTAATACACACTAATGTACATAATGTACGACGTTGAGTGATTAGACACATTTGGCTCGTGTTAGAGACTTTAATGCAGAAAAATTCCCGATTTTCCTCCCAGTTAGGAACAGAAAATATTTGTCAAACATCATAACGAATTATGCATACTCTGTGTGATCTACTGAAATCACGTACGTCTTTATTTGCTTTAAATTCCTTTGACTTTTAAAAGCACGTTGTCACCATACGCCACACTTTTTAGGCGCGTTCGCAAAATTCCAAAAAAAAGGCTATTAGTATCGTCATATCTGTCCGTCCGTCCGTCCGGATGGAATAACTCGCCTTCCACTGGACAGATTGTCATGACATTTGATATTTGAGTATTTTTCACAAATCTCTCAAGAAATTTCAAAATTTAATTAACAAATGACAAGAATAAAGGTTACTTTACATGAAGACCAATATATATATTTTTATATCTTGCTCATTTCTCCTTAGAATGAGAAATGTTTCAGACAGAAGTTGTAGTGAAAATCAGAACGCACATTTTATGCTCGATAACCTTTTTTCTACAATCATGCCGTTTATGGGATAATGTGGAAAAATATTGTCGAACCGGGCAGGCAGCAGATGACAGTATGGGGTAAGCGCATTCCATGCTCGATACCTAAGGTTAAAAACACACACTCAGAATATGCAATACCTATTGCTTTCCCACTGCAACAGTGGTTGCACGAACGCACCTCACTGTTACGTTACATGCACATTGCCTGTCTCGTTTATAATTATATTTCTTTATTTTCCCCAAAGAGTATTTTTCATTATGTACAGTAATTCAGTCTGTGGACGTATTTATCGGATTAGTTTTAGCATCTGATTTGCAGAGTGAATATCTGAATGATATTTTGATAACTGCCTTGTTTGAAAGGGTAATCTGGCTACAAGAGCCCTAAAAATATGCGATTATAAATGCGGACAAAAATATTTTCATATTTTCATTGCTACTGAATATCCTACTGTTAATATTTTCTCTTCGATTAATTTACGACCAATAATTTGTCCCAGTATTTTTATGTATTCCATATTCTGTGAAACATTTATAAGCGGATAATGTGGAGGTTCAGTCCATTGATTGAATTCACTGATTCGAACGCTGAACTCTCAACGGAATTGTATTCAAAAGCCAAAAATCTTTTGGTGCTAAAACTTGACGGATTACAGTGTATTCTGAAGGGTAATATGTTCTGGGACCAACATTTATTAGGCTGATTTATCCCTTACAGTTCACTGGAAAGGGGTCAGAACGCAGGAGTTAAATCTAGATCTCTTGGGGAATACGTTAAACGTCAAATTCTTACCCAAGTGACTTCAGAGTTTAGAAAGTTTTCTAGAGTTACAGCACCAGTTGTCCACGAGGATTCTGGCGTTGTGTTAGAGTACAGTATTTTCAGCAGTTTTGACAACTTTTACACTATAAATTGCCAATTGATTGTTGTAAAGTACATTATTTTGCTAAAAATTATGATTTGAAATTGGTGTACATAGCACAGTGTAACACCAACGTTCCAAGTAAAGATTTTGGTCTTAAAATTAAAGGTTTAGAATTACTAAAATATTCACCGTCTACCACAGAGATTGGTCTACGGCTTAGATTGGTCCCATATGGTTGGACGGGAAGCCGTTTCATGAATCATGCGGTTATTCGGTGACATATCACCACGGAGACCTGGGTTCGAAACCAGGCCATTCAATATTGGATTTATGGTGAATAAAGTGGCATCGTGACAGGTGTTTCGCCAAGTAAACTGATTTAACCAACTTTTCACCAATCCTGCATCTGCGACGGATGCTGTATGATCTGAGCAAGTGGCAGTGTAGTCTGCTGAAACCCTCTCCCTCTCTGATTGGTCAGTAGTAGACCAAAAGGAATAATCACGTAGGGAAGGACTAGGCACGTAAGTCATATGTATCAACTGGCATTTCCTTCGCACAACGACCGCGATGATCGAGACAGATCAGGCTTTCGAGTTATTGACTTCGGCCCAGGTGTGATGCGCCTGATGTCTCTAGAATAGATCAGTAGTTACGTGCCCCGTGAAAGCTTCAGGTCTTGTAGATCTTTGACTGAACCATGCATATTTCGGATAGAAGCCGTCATAGGGTTATTGGATTTTAGTTTCAGAAATACCTTCCTTCATGATTGCTTGGCTCTGGGAAGTTTTCTGTATCGGCAAATAGTAACAGTTTAATGGATCGTTTTGAGAAATTTGTTCTTCACCTGTCGAATCAGAAACCATTCCTGTGGCTACCTCACATGAATAATCAGACCTTGCTCCTTGCAAATTTCCTGCTTCCATTCAACGCGTTAGCATGTAGTAGGTCTACAGATGCACTGATCATTAAATTACTTCATGATGACGTATTATGTTATGGGTCTGATGTTCTGTTGCTGCAGTACGTATTGCCATATATATATATATATGTGAGTGTGTGTGTGTGTGTGTGTGTGTGTGTGTGTGTGTAAGTTAGGGTCAGTATAAATCTGTGTTTTAAACAGGAAGGAATCTTCATGTGTGCACCGTGCATCAATGATAATTAAACACTTTATTATCCAACTAATGCACAATATGTAATATGTAGATAAAATTAAAATTATAAAATATTTAAAAGTGCTTCTACATGTTTCGGATCACAGAGGATCCATTACCAGGGACCATTGTACAGTGCTTGGCTAAAAATGACAAGAATGATTCTATCGTGTCCGTTGACATGGGCTAAGTCGGTGTTATGGCAGCATATTCTGACCTGCTGTACGTGCGTGTAGTTCACTGTACACGTGTATGGAGTCATTAACAGTGAACTACACACATGCACAGCGGGTCAGAATATGCTGCCATAACACCAACCTTGTCCATGTCATCGGACACGATAGAAACATTCTTGTAACTTTTAGCCAAGCACTGTACAAGGCTCCCTGATGATGGATCCTCTGTGATCCGAAACATGCTGGAGCAATTTAAAATATTTTATAATTTTAATTGTTTCTACATATTATATATTGTGCATTAGTTGGATAATAAAGTGTTTAAACAGGAAGGAGTTTAATTATCACAATAGATTTCGCAGTGTACAGTCCAGACGAAGAATTTAGCTCTTACATTGCACGTAATGAATCGCGTGAGACATTCAGATACACATCTATGGCCCCTCAGTACGTTTCATATTGAATTTTTAAGTCAGTTCTCTGATAAGATTTACTGTCGATTTACGTGTTAATTTCATGTGCTCTATTACGTTATTTCTCAGTTTTGGCGAGCATATATTTGCTTTTTTTGCTTACTTGTTTGTGGTGCAGTCATAACAGAATATTTACAGAGGAATGCGTGACATTTATACTGTTGAACCGTAGTACCGTGTACGAAATTTCCTGAGTCAAATTAGCCGTGCCCCTGAATGAGAAATCATTGATGTGTGTAAAATATATTACTATTATTACATGACTGTGAAGCAGAAGTACAGTTCGTGTAATAAAATTTTAATTAAGTTGATGTGGAAGACACGTGCACAGGAATTCCGATAATAGCCATGCACGACGGATGCATCAGTGGTCTTACGCGTACGTCACAGGGATACGAGGAAAACGCTGCGTGCTAATGCCGTTGCAGCATCACTAATTGTACACCGACAGACCATTGTAATCGATCAGCTAAATATGTGCCTATAATCACATCAGTGGATCGAATCAAATGACTTGAGTGCAGACATTTAACGGAGTACATATCATTAACCATTTAGTGTGCTACCACCTACCATAACATTTAGAAACTCCGAATTTTTCCGACGCAGTAAATTTATGTGTTTCATATGATTTATGGTGCAAGCAGATATTATTTCCGATACATGAGACAAGCTTGTGAACAACAGGTATGTCCACTCTGAAAATAATGCACCATCATACAGTGGCTGTTGCGCTAGGTTTCATCAGCGTTAATATAAGTTACTGTCTAGAAGTTGGTAATCAATACGCGACAGGCTATTTGAATTAAGCGTCTCTGTGATTTTCTTCGTCTCTAAAGCAATTACTGAGTGTGAACCCAAATTCCACGTCGCATTTTGTACTTCTTAACACAAAAATTTAGCTCCAATTCAGCCCTCCTGATTAAAATCAGAATTTAGTCCAAAAGTAACTTTTTCAATGCAGACTTAGCATTGAAAATATCAAGATTCAGCCACGCAAATCTACTGCTTAACTTCTCTCCTGTACTGCATACTCAAGCAGTCCATTTCCCATCATCTTCCCTTCTTCACTTACCAAAGCCTAACCATGCCTCAAAATTTCCTTTGCCAGAAAAACGAGCAGGCATTGCCTCCGAAGCTATAGAGCCGTCATATTTTTTTGTATCCCTGAAATAAATAAAGTCTCTCTCATTTCACAACAGTTTCTTGTTTCCTTTTAATTTCTTCACTCATATCTTCTTCTTAATAATTCTTCCATGTACTTTAAAGTGTTGTGGGCCGGGTAGCTCAGTCGGTATAGCGACTGACTACGGGCTGGACGGTCCGGGATCAATTTCCGTTGGGGACGAGATATTCCGTCCGTCCAGGCCGGCCCTGGGGCCCACCCAGCCTCCTCTAAAATGGGTACGGGGTCTTTCCTGGGGGTAAAGTGCGGCCGGGGCGTGCTGCTGACCACTCACCCCCTTCTAGTGCCGCTGTCAAGGAAGAGTAGAGCAATACCACTACCCACCCTCTGGGCTACACCGGCCCTGTAACGGGATCACTTTGCCTTTACCTTTAGAGTGTTAAGAACCGTGCAGCATGATGACGTGCTTCACCGACCCTCATTTCACTGCAGTGGAAAATTATTTATTTACTAAATAACCCTCTTGCTAAATAACTCAATAACGAACTAAATAACACTGTTTCTTTATTCTGAGACAGGTTATTGCTGCAGCATGTGGACAGGCAGACAGACATCTTTTATAATGCATGTGTAAGCTCTTACGTAGCGTGAGAATGCTTGTATCACTCTATCGCATCGCAACATATTTTGACGATCTACCTTATTTTGTGTCCGCTATAGCAGTAGGAACGTATCTAAAGTACAGTATCGTTAGTTAATTTGCGTAACTTTTAAGATAATCATTAAACATTATTGCAGTTTCAAAGGGTGAATGCTTCCTTATATAGGGACAGAGATGTCAATGAACTATGCATTGCAAAAAATTCTTTTCACTGGCAAAATTAATTACCTTTGCTCTTAACCAGGTTGCGAAAAGTGAAGAGTGTAAATACGATTTCATAAAGGTAGATAATTAATTTGGCCGTGAGGATCAGTAGCGCTCTAAAACTGGAGTACTGTGTTCAAATCCCGGTCGAGACAAACACGTACCTACGGGTTTTTCTCCGTTGGTTAGCCCTTGTAGTTACAAGTTGTGTTCTTTGACGAATGTCTGCCCGAGGAATTCCAGTGAACAAATATATATTTAAATACTGGGTGTTAATTACGTGTTGGAAAAGGCAAATTCATTTGAGGAGGAATGAACAGGATATAACATAGGGCTTTAGAATGAAAGAGATTATTAAAAAACACTTATTCTTCTGGTAATGTGGGTGTGTGTGTTTGTGTGTTAGAGTCTGTCTATTTGTTCATCACGTTGTGGCAGCCAGAAAATAAGATTGGAGCTTGAAATTTCAGCAAAAGTTTCAGGATGAAAATGGCATGTTTTGTGCGAAATATAATAAAACTCTCTTCATGGGAAAGGGGTCAGGGTAAGAACAGCTTATAATCTTCATGCGAGCTCACGACAACCTTTTTTGTGATGTGCTTTCTAAGGCGGAAAAATCATTTAAGCATCGATCATATGGCGGTGTGTGTTCCCTCTAAAGTGTCACTGAGGCTGAAGAAAGAGGTAACCAGTGAACATATATTACAACAAAGTACAATGTAGAGGCAGCGATGTGAGAGATGAAATTGAAACGTGGAACAGTGCGTGAATATTGTGGCAGCATTTCATATGATGGGCGCGCAGCTGTTGTTGGAATATACTTAGCATATTTCGTGTGGCATTGCATAAAATTAAAATTGTACAGCTACAAATGTAGAAGTCTTTGACACAGGAAATACATTTGGTGGTTTCGTAAGGTAACAAAAAACGGTGGGAATTTATTGAGTGATAAAAAGCAGACTAAATACTGCATGGTTTAGGGGATGAACAGCTACAAAGCTGGTTGTTGCCTGTAAGTTAGCCGTACTCTTAAATCAAAAGAAAAAAGGTCTGCTACAAAAATCTGAATGTTGAAATTACAAAAGCCACGTTACGAATTGTAGAGTTGGTGAAATGTAATTTGTTTTAGTATAAATTGGTTTGATTTTGTAAAACAAAATAGGCTTACTGCGTTGCACAACGTGAAGAGTAATGGTGAATTAAATTGTGGTTTTAAAGATATTTCGTATAAATAATTACATTCTGTTTCATCTTTTGAACAAAATTCTTCACTTTATTTGCATGCCAAGCAAGTAAAACTATGTGGATAATTTTCTCCATTCCATCAGAAGTAATTAGTGCCTACGATATTCTCAGATGACTCAGATGTTGATGATGAATAAACAAAGAAGCTGATTGCTCAAAAACGTGTAGTAAGGCATCCTCTTTAGCACGCTTCTACCAGTGCTGCTGCGCTGAAAAGTCTGCGCAAAGTGTGCGGTGTGAGGTGTGAGGTTTCCTCTGCAGTAACAAAGGGGGTTAATGTGTCCTGGATGTGACGTCATGTGAACTTATACATGTGTAGTGACGTTTCAGAGTAGCATGTTCCCCCGATAATCAGAGATAATCTGCACTTTTGGTTCACATCTACAAAATCAAACGGCGTCACATTGCAAAATCAAATACTCTTTGTTTTCACTGTCATGAGAACCTCCTGAACCTCATATTTCGCTCGGTCAGCGCCAGTTACGAAGGTACTCTACGCAGCACTATTCTGCCCTGATGATGGAAACATAATTTCGGAACACATCTACCACGTTATCTTGTGAGATTAATCTTCCTTAAAATATGCTTCAGAATATATCGTCTCTTCCTGTAACATGTGGGCTGTATATAAACGTAGCTGAAATGGCTTGTTACAGTTCTGAAGTTCTCCCTGCTCACATATTAAGCAAATCGTACAAAGAATCATTGTGTTGGTTGAGGTTTGTGACCCACAGTGGCGTAATTACACGTCGTTATTGTTGTTGTTGTTGTTATTGTTATGAATGACGTTTCACAACGGAATCCTTCGTTGACCCGACGGCAGTGCTATTGAAGTGCGCCGTGGCCATACACAGCGATGTAAAAAAAAAATATGACTTCTGAGTATGACTCACAAAATGTATTTTCCTATTTCACAAATTTATAATTCGTAAGTCATTATTATTATTATTATTATTATTATTATTGTTTTAACTCTGTACGGAAATTGTTTGGTGAGACATATTCTGTTCACGTTAAAAGATCCGCGTAAAAGTCAATTTTTTTTTATCGCTGGCATGTTTATAATTCTTTACGCACAACCGTTTTATGTACGCTGTATATGTATTGTAACGATCTGCTTATTTTAACTTGACGTGTCTCCAAGATTTGTTCTGTTGTTGCCATCCAACTGAAAGCTAAAGAAAATTTCGCACGGCTGACAGGCTTCTAATATGATATTATGCAGACGGTGTTCATAATGTCATGTGATACAGGCGTAGTTCAGAGTGTGATGTTGGAGAGTCGTAGCTCAGAATGTGATGTTTGGGAGTCGTAGCTCAGAGTGCGATATCAGGGAGTCGTAGCTTAGAGTGTGGTGTTATGGAGTTGTAGCTCAGAGTGTGATGTCAGGGAGTCGTAGCTCAGAGTGTGAAGTTAGGGAGTCGTAGGTCAAAGTGTGATGTCAGGAAGTCGTAGCTCAGAGTGTGATATCATGGAATCGTAGCTCAGAGTGTGATAGCAGGGAATCGTAGCTCAGAGTGTGGTGTTAGGGAGTCGTAGCTCAGAGTGTGATATCAGGGAGTCGTAGCTGAGAGTGTGATGTTAGGGAGTCGTAGCTCAGAGTGTGATATTAGGGAGTTGTAGCTCAGACTGTGATGTAAAACAGTCGTAGATCAGAATGTGATATCAGGCGGTAACAGTGCAGAATGCTTTGTCGTTCAGGCTTAGTTTGTAATGTGACGTATTAATGGTAAAGGAATGAGTACAGTAGGCCCTACAATATTAAATTGTTAGGACAAATACTGATTCATCAGTGTTAAAAGATAAACGCAAATTTCGGGAAAAAATTTATGATAACGCATTTACAAAAGTGGCAGCAGTGTTTCCAGTGAATGTTAACATTTACTGAACAGCGATATTTTGATAGCATAAGCCTAGCGTGATGAACTACCTCCAATTTATTTCCTTATGAAGTGAAGTTTTGTGACTACAAAAACTCACTATTAATGTTATCTTCTGAATATACAGCTAAAAGTTTAGTTCCTACCGTCCAGAAAAACGTAATCCTTTAATCTCTAAAATTTAAACTCACTTTTTTATTATTTAAGTTCTGAATAAACAAATTACCTGTAACAGGAACAGATAATAATAATAACAATAATAATACATCAAATAATATTTTCTGTTTAAGTCATAGATTTTTTGGGAAAGCCAGATTTTACAAAATACAATATCAAGTTCAAATCACCGTCCTACACTGTGGTTTATTGTAGCTAGTATCTTTTACTGCACAGTACACCTAACATCATTTAAAACCTTCTTACTTTGTAACATTTAATTTTGTACCTTCCTAGCAAAATACTCTGCGATAGACTTGTTGAAGGGCGAAGTCTGGAGGCGCAGAAGTCTGCCACTTCCACCAGAAGCCATCAACAGTGTCTATAAATATTCAAAATCACAACCAACTCACTTGTAAATACTTCTATTAATATGGCACCTACTTTCGACACTAAACTCGGGTCAACATCAGGCCATTGTTTGATGCAAAAAGTAGAGATCTCCAAATTATGCTCTTAATTTCTGCATACGTTTCAATTTCTGATCATGACCCGAGTTTAGAGTCTAAACTAGTTACCATATAAAATAAAACTATTTACCATTGAGTTGGTTGTGATTGTGAATATTTGTAGATATTGTGTGTGTTACACCGACTGGGATGTTTCATATAAAATTTAGATGTTATCAAAATGCTTCGAGATTTTAGGAGATTGAACAATACGGACGAACAAGTATGATCTTCGTGCTGTCTTCGTTTAATGCCCTGCCTGCAAGTATGACCTCGAACCACTACTTCTTTAATCTGGCGTGAAATAGGGACATTATTTCACTCTTTAACACTGAGATGGTCTGTGAAATAAACTTTTAAACTTTTCTGCCCCACCTTTCACTTAGAGTTCGTTAATAGTGGTTTAAACTAATAGAACAAGAAAATAGGTAAAATTTTGGAGTGTCCTGGTGTACAGGCTTGATTGGTTTTCGTTTATTTCCAATTCTACCTTAGGCTGTGAACGTTGAAAAACAGTTAGAATGGGTCTAGAGCGGTGAGGTGGTCGTTTTGGGAATGCAGTTCACGTCCGAAATGTAATTAGCGAGCCGCAGCGTATTACATTGGCACGGCAAAATTGCAGCATGCGACACCGTTCCGCTCTGCGTGTTGTGTGTACTGCCTAATCTCTCACCCGTTCGTGTTGAGAGTGAAAGTTAATATATATACAGAGTGTCCCAGGAGGAATGTGCCAGACTTCGGGAGAGTGTTCCTTACGTTAAAGTATACCGATATAACCCAAAACACCTATATCCAAAGTTGAACGGTTACGGAGATAATGGCCAGAGAAGTTTG
>Ga0123352_10014092_pt1 | contig 12711 bp, 8 predicted proteins | sample TergutLab28metaG_FD_89700 | JGI IMG/M metagenome (GOLD analysis project Ga0123352, IMG submission 89700) | Labiotermes labralis P1 segment gut microbial communities from Petit-Saut dam, French Guiana - Lab288 P1 | ecosystem: Host-associated > Arthropoda: Insects > Digestive system > Gut ... | reverse complement strand
TGTGTGTGTTTGTGTGTGTGGTAGGTGTGTGTGTGGTTTTGTTTGTGTTTGTGCATGTGTGTGTGTTTGTGTGTGTATGTGTGTGTTTGTGTAGGTATGTGTGTGGGTGTGTGTGTGTGGGTGTGTGTGTGTGTGTGTTTGTGTGTGTATATGTGTGTGTTTGTTTGTGTGTGTGTATGTGTGTGCGTGGGTGTTTGTGTGTGTGTGTGTTTGTATGTGTGTGTGTGTGTGTTTGTATGTGTGTGTGCGTGTGTATGTATGTATGTGTGTGTGTGTGTGTGTGGGTTTTGTAATGTGTGTGTGTGTGTATGTGTGTGTGTGTCGATTGAATGGTAATCTAAATTTACCGCTAGTGTAAATTATAACGCCTCTCAAGAGGGAAATACAGGCCTGACAACCACAGAGGAGGATAAACATTCGCACAGTGACAAACCAGTCTGGAGAATATGACAGGGCGAACTAGTCGAATCTACAGCTCACCATCTTCACAAATTCTACCCCATATTAATGACACAGGGTGGAAGAAAACCAAACGAATGGCTCCGAAGCATGAAGAGAGAACTGTTCGTGTAATGAGGCAGTGGAGAGTGGACAGTGGACAGTGGACATAGCGTCTCGTGAGGCAGATATAGCTTGGTCAGGAGTCTAATATTTTGGAACAATGGGAAAGAAAAATTGCCCGTTCTTCTGGTTGAAAAGCAAAGCTGCCATCTAACCGTTTTTCCCCCATCAGATAATGTCACAGCCAGCCAAAAGAATGAACGAAAGCTAGACCTACCACTTAGCATCTCGGACAGAATTAACCACAGCATCAGGGAAAGAGCAATTTGATTTTATAATTCTGTATGAAATTTAGCAAACCTGTATGACATATACCATTGCTGTGTGTACAGTGAAGAACTCCTGAGGATGAACAGAGGAACTGTCCGAAACATGTAGAGTTTTATTCCAAAAATAAATTTGAGAAATTAGTATATCGAGTTGGTTTTATTATAAGAATTTATCACGATGCACGGTCACCTGAACGTCAAATTCTCATAAACTACTCAACCGATATCGATGACAAAATTGTCATATACACTAAAATTTATGGAGGGGGATGCACTTCCGTTTGGACCGGTCTGACGTTTGTAAACCTCAAACAGCAGTTTATCCACTTTTATTTTTAATGTTGCCTATGCTATCTCTCTTCTATCACAACAATACCTTACAGAAAAAGAAGATGAAGAGGAAATAAAAGAAACAACAAAAACAAGTTGGGCATTTTATGTAATGCGACACATGTATTAAAGTTTGCCTTCAGAAATACTCTGTTCCCAATTGTGCGAGCCACTAAACGCTAACGTAAAAGAACGTGAAATTCAGTAGCTTCTATATTCCTGTTTACTTTGCTCTGTATTTGCCATTACATAAATAACGACGTTTACATTACAGCTACAAAAAGCCACAAATAACCCAGTAACAAGCTTCCGTGCTTTGAACTGGAAAGCATGGCCTCTTAATAAGGTCGTGAACTACAAAATTGCTGTTCGAATGACTATGACTAGATTTTCACGACTGAAGGATAGAGAAGTGGGTAATAATTTTAAGAACAATAAATGGCAGTAGTCAAATGTATTAAATAAGGTCTAATTAGACCCTACGAACGACACAGACGATAATCGTATTGGTGTACCCGATGAGGGTGTTAAACAATAACACCCCTTTGTAACAATAATTTATTAATAAAAATTAGTGTTACGTGTTTACATACATCATTACAACGTAACTTCCACACACACACACACCTACACGTGCGCACACCCACACACACACACGCACACACACACACACCCACACCCACACGCGCGCGCGCACACACACACACCCACACACACGCGCGCGCGCGCGCGCGCACACACACACACACACACACACAGCTGCAAAGTAGCCTCCTAACTCTCGAATCACCCACTGACGACATGTGTGAGAGTGCATCACGCAATTCTGCCGCCTCTTCCACACAACCCACGTCATCCAATAATGGTTTCGGTGGCCGTTTGTTTAACGTTCGTAACAAATGCGATGTTCAGTAACTGTACAGTTTTTGTATCGAGTATGTTCGCGACAAGTTCAGAATACCGTTTATAATTAGCCTTGTTACTGGACAGAATACCGAGTTCAGGCAGTGTTGTTAGGCATGCGACGGGGGACGAACGATCGGAGACAACCAACGACTATTTAAATTTTGTGTTAAACACACCGCTGTGTTACACAGAATTATAAAGTAGCTATTAAATATCACGAACAAAAATAGTTTTCATCATTATCAGTTTATTTCAATGCAACGTGTTTCTACCAACGCTGGTCATCTTCAGACGACTAAAATCATTGAAGCCATAGAACACAACTACATGATTTAATGTTATTAATCGATAAATAAATTTTATATTCATTAAAATACATTCCATAGGGATCTGAAAATGGAGATGGCTACGAATGAAATTAGAAAGTTCGCTAAGAAGCTTAAAGAAAGGCTTTTCCACCACATCAATGTCGAAGCGATCCAGCTGCTAGACAACAGTGTACTAATATGAAGGCTTAAAACAAAAACCTTTTGAACTGTTGTAGTGATCATTAAAAGCAAAGCACAGTGAAGTGGACCATAAACACTATTAGTGTGTGACAAAAACAGGGCACAGTGTTAGTGCAGTAATCACCGCCAACAAAGGAAATGACAATGCGTACGCAAACAAAACTAGACAGTTAGAACCGCTGGGCAACTCCTGAAGTTAATATTCATTTAGCAATTTGATTCAGAACAAAATAGTTTGTTGATACTAAGACTAGGTATTACTATAATTAAGCGCCGATATGTCGCTTAATAAAAAAATTAAAATACATGCTGTTTTGTCACTCCTATTGCTATGATGGTTATTGAAACCGCAATATTAGCACAATAAATATCTTAAATTCATAAAACTATGAAATTTAAAAAAGGTCTTCAATCAGTGTGTTTCTTTCAGGATTTGTATTGCTTATGGCGTGTGTGGAGTACCGGGTATTCCGTTGCTTAAATACGAACATTAAATTCCTTTATAGAGATCGTGAAAGAATTCATCTAATAAACTCAACTACATGCACCAATTTCTCAAATTTATTTTTGGAATAAAACTCCACATGTTTCGAACAGTTCCTCTGACCATCATCAGGAGTTTTTCACTGTAGACACAGCAATGGTATCTGTCATACAGGTTTGCTGACAGATACCATTGCTGTGTCTACAGTGAAAAACTCCTGATGATGGTCAGAGGAACTGTTCGAAACATGTGGAGTTTTATTCCAAAAATAAATTTGAGAAATTAGTGTATTCTGTTAGTTTTATTATACGCATTTATCACGATGCTCGGTCACCTGAACGTCCAAATCGTGATAGAAAGTTACTGCGCGTATCCTCGTAGATATTGGCATATATTAGGTTCTCTTACCGTGTTTTGCTGTCATTGTTTAGATCCGATATTTAAATACATTAACTTCTATTACTCTTCGCGAAATATTGCATCCGGCAAGTAAACAAACTGTCCTTCGTCACTTCTTTCGTTTAACATTACCTTGACAGTCCCTGTTTACTTCGGTGACTAAGAGGCAAGAACAGGAGCAACGATCGCACCTCTTATTGCTGCGTTTTTGAAACTTCGTGAAGAAAAGTATCCCAGTGTGTTGTTGGAGAACCCGTGAAAAACCAAGCAAAAGCCCAATCAGGGTAGTGCCAAAAGGGCTCATACCCCTGTTGCCTAAGAATTAAGGAAGGACTCTTGTGAATGTGAAAATGTACTTTTGGATTCCATAAAAGTTGGCAAATTTCCTGGTTACTTGAGAAAACATTGCTTTCTCAAGAATGGACTCAGTAGTCAACTTTTTTAGGTACTGTTCGCCCTGGTACACACAGCGAATAGTTATATGGAGACTGCTGTCATATTTAAAGGACACGAAGAATGACCGTAAGTTACAGGAATACGTGTCAGTCAACCTAAGCTGCACTAACACAACCTGTTATAAATAATAATAAGGAATATTGTTACAATAAAAGCCAACGAGATGCACTATTTCTCAGCTTTATTTTGGTAAAGAACTCTACATGTTTCAGACAGACGTACTGTCCATCATCGAGAGTCTTAATACTGTATTCACAGCAACAGGCATTTGTCATACTGCTTTTGTTGACTGTCTGCTACCGAGATCGGGAGACTACTGATGATGGATAGTAAGTTTGTCTGAAACATGTAGAGTTTTTACCAAATAAAGTTGCGAAATAGTGCATCTTGTTGGCTTTTATTATAAGAATATATCACGTTGCACGGTCCTATGAATATCAAAGAATGTCAAATAATATGGAATGTTTTCATATCCAAGTACAAGAAATAAAGTCTCACATACAGGGTTATTCAAAATGATTATCGGGGTTTTAACAACTTATCATACACAATACACTTGAAATAGGGGTATATGTATTTTTAATTTAATTTTCGTTACATCCCTTACAGATGCTCTGTATGTTCACCCTTTGTGATTCTACAAACATCAACACGATAATCGATTATCACCGCTGACATGCTACAAACAGTTTGAAACGAACTCGATTATCGTGTTGATGTTTTTAGAATAAAAAAGAGTGCATATATAGAGCACCTGTAAGGTATGTAACAAAAGCTTGGAGTGTTGTTCTATTAAATAAAAAATTCATATACTCCTATCTCAAGTGTATTGTGTATGACAAGTTGTTAAAACCCCGACAATCATTTTGAATAACCTTGTATATTGAAGTCTAGAATTCACTTTACTCACTCCCGGTCATGAAGTGAAATTACACTAAAAAGGACACCGACATTTGCATGATCTAAAACATATATTCTTTCAAAAATTTTACATTTTTTAGGGAAGAGTTACTTTCTACTATCCAACAGTTTGAAAGTTTAATATATGAGGTTACCATAGCTTGAAGATAATTCAACATGTGAATGACGATCTTCTTAGCTTTATAACACACCCATTCTTAATGGGTATTATCCATTATTAAATGTTGCCTGAACCATGGTGAAATTCTAATATGTGCTCATGATATTCGGAAATTAGCCATTATTAACTTGTTCACCAAGTCTCTTTAGAGATAAGAAGGTTTGGAGAGCCCAATTAGTGGATAACAAGACACAATCGAAGGCAAATTACAGATGACTGACAGTGAATACACAGACTGCGCATTTCTGGTTGCGCAACGAATGCCACACAAAAAAAAATTCTCTGTTTGGTACAGCTTGATCAAGATATTCGAAAAAGTGCTCCATCAAGGACTCCATACTGTAGTGTTCAGCAGACTAACCTGTTTGTGTGGTACTGAAATGATGAAGAATGAGATGGGCGGGTTGTGTTGATTACCTCATTTTTAGATGCGTTCGCAAAATTGCCAAAAGTGACTATTAGCTTCGTCATGTCTGTCCGTCTGTCCATCCGAATGGAAAAACTCGGCTGACACTGAACGTATTGTCATTAAATTTGATATTTGGACTTTTTCCAAAATCTGTTGACAAAATTCAAGTTCGAACAAAAACTGACCGGAATAACGGATATTTGACGTGAATAACTGCGTACATTTATGATAACATCTCGCTGAATTATTCTTAGACGAAGACATGTGTTAGACAAAAGTTGTAGAGGCAACGAAATACATTATCCTTATATTTTCACCGTGCATATCGTCGAATTATTTAATTAGTATACCAACTGATGCACATACATAAAAATTCCACATTAAAACATTAAAATTGCTCCGACATGTTTCGATCCTAAGATCATCATCAGAGAGCTACACTTTCCTCGCTAAAGTCACTATTAAAATTAGTCACTGATTAATTTCAATGTATAAACAGGGTGTTGTGGCAGCATGTCTTATTGTGTAAGGTTATGTTGTTGAGAGTGCCCAACTACGGGTGTGCGTCCTGTGCTTTGCTGCGTGATACTGCAAAGCAGCAAAGCACAGGACGCACACCCGTAGTCGGGCACTCTCAACAACATAACCTTACACAATAAGACATGCTGCCACAACACCCTGTTTATACAACGAAATTAATCAGTGACTTAACTTTAATAGTAACTTTAGCGAGGAAAGTGTAGCTCCCTGATGATGATCTTTGGATCGAAACATGTCGTAACAATTTTAATGTTTTAATGTGGAATTTTTATGTATGTGCATCAGTTGGTATACTAGTTAAATAACAAAACACGCATTTTATATCAAATAACTTTTTCCCGCAAAATCGCACCTTTCATAAAATTATGTGGAAAAATATGGTACAGCCAATTAACAATATAGTACGGCGCATGCGCTTTGTATGCTGGAAAACTAAGGTTATGAACACATTCAGAATATGAAACAGCTACTGCTTTTCCAATGCAACAGTGGTTACACAAACGCTCCCTGATGTTAGTTTATAAGTACCTTGCCCGTATTGTTTATTAATAACAAAGAATGCCGTGTATGTGTACACAGAACGTCGGCTCAAAATTAATACCATGCTAACAGTCACAAAAACCATCACCACACCTAACAATGAATTTAACAATCTCACACAAATCTGTACGGGACTGGACGATCGAGGAAACATGCCTCGGCTCCCGACGTGGACGAGGGAACTTTTCCACCTCAAAGCATCAAGATCGGAAATGAGGACCGACCAACTTCCTGTTCCACGAGAACGCTCGGCTATTTCCACCGAAGGCAAAGTGACCAGGGGCGTGAAGTTGACCATTTCCATTCAATAGCGAGATTTAAGGATCAGCGAAGTTACATGCACATCTCCACTCCCACAAAAGCCGTCATGACATTAATCTTTACTTATTATCATTCAATAAACCAACTTCTCCCGTATTTTACTGACCTTAAACTAGAGCAGTGTTTCTCAAACTAGGTTCCACAGAACCCCTGGGTTCCGCCAATAGGTGTCAGGTGTTCCGAGAAACGAAAATGCGTAATGGCGGACGAGTTCCATTTGCGGTCCTAAATTTTTTGGTAAGAATTAAATTTCGTGTACCGATATTCGACACAAATCATTCCGTCACTGACAGCACGCAGACAATCAATCGCTGATGTTTATTGGACCGTGCATCATTGTGATATGTGAAGAATAAAAAACCAACTAGATGCCACTTTTTATTTTATTGTACTTCTTATAGGCTCAACATGTTTCGGGCATTACGAAACGACCAATGTGGTAATCAACATCATAGTCGCGAGCTCCTGATGATGGGCATAGTAGTGCCCGAAACATGTTGAGCCTATAAGTACAATAAAATAATGAGTGGCATCTAGTTGATTTTTTATTCTTCAATCAATCGCTGCTTCAGTCCAGAAGCTTCATGAGTCTGTAGTCGTCAGTTAGCACAACTCGCTACAGACAGTCAATGTGTCGGCGAAACTATCGGATTATCGACCAGGTTGAGGTTAGTCTTTGTTTTTTTTTTACATGTAACGTATATAAAAGATAAACAAATGCTGGTATTAAATTTATATTTGACTTATAGTCGAGAGAAAGGGGTTCCTCAGTAAGCTATGTAGCTTTTTTAGGGAACCGTCAGCTAAATATGTTGAGAGCCATGCCCCTGGGGCTTCTCCGTTTACTGGATATGAACATTTCCCAAATTCTAAAAGTAACATACCTGGTGACACACATATAACGACGTCAACAGAGGGCTCACTTTGTCTCATGCCTTATGACCACGAACTTTCATAGTCATCGTCCTGGTGCCCGAAGTTTTTCTGCAATAGCTGAAGAAAAATGTGCATGTTTCAGACGAGAAACTCGCGTGCTGCAGCGGCAACCACGAAGTTCCAATATTTTCAACTGAGATTAATGGATACGTTTACGAGCTGGAGGCAAGGCTTGAATGACGCTCTATTTTCTGCAGCAGCTGCACTTTGCAAGCCCCAGCGTGAGGGAACGTTCAGAATTCTGCGCATGGAAGGTAGAGGCGAAAGAGAAAACTCGGGAAAATCGCGGTTTGTAATGAATCCGTCAGCTGCTAGGATATTCCCCAACCCGCGACTTTCCACTAGGCCTACCATTCAGGAGCTTCATCCGACCCAAAACGCAAAGGTTCGTGTCCTGGCAGAGGATATTCATAAGACTCAAAGATGCTCAAATCTTATGGACCTGTTCTCAAACGAAGTTTATCCCACTCGGAAGAGAAATGAAAAAAATGGAGAAATTTTCAATACTCCTCTAAAAAAAGCTTGGTTTTCGCTTCACTAATACTAATACTAATAATAACACTAATACTAATATTAATACTAAAGACGCTAACAGGATTATGTTCAGATCTTCCATACCGGATTTAACAAAAATCGGCGAAGTAATGCAGAAAATAGGGTAAATATTTGCAGGGTGAGCATAAAGTCTTTCCCTGATTACAAACATTTATTTCGTTGCAACTCAGTTAGAAGAGCTTCAGCCGTGGATAATTTTCCAACAAGATGGTGCACCTCCACACTGGGGTTCACATGTTCGTCGGTTTTTGGGTGTATCATTTCCAAACAAGTGGATTGGGAGAGATGGTCCGACACCCTGGCCACCACGATCGCCGGATATCATCCCCCTTGACTTCCTTTTATTGGGGTATGTTAAGGACAAAGTGTTTTCGACACCAGTTCCAAATATTACAAATTTGAAGGCAAGAATAACAGACGCTTTTGCTACAATATTTGAGGGAATGTTGGAGAACACGTGGAGAGAAATTGATCATCAATTAGACGTTATCCGTGCAACAAAAGGAGCACATGTTAAGTGTACTAATGTGTTGTAAAAAACTTCTTGAGTTACATTTTGAAAAAAAAAAGTTTGTATTGTACGTACAGTAGTTTTCTTATAATAAATGTTTGTAATCAGGGAAAGACTTTATGCTCATCCTGTACTAATATATTACTACTATAATATTAAGTAAAGCGTGACTCTTACTTAGGAGACTTTCACCAACCATTCTTTGTGTTACAAGTACTTGTAAAGTAAGTCTATACAGAGTTTCATGAAAATCCGATAAAATGTTTAGTCACTGGCAACAGGTCACAGGTATAATCTCCACATTGGGGGTTCGTTTTTTACGTAGTAAAGGACCATTAAAAGAGTCAAATTTACAAGCCCCAAGTACGATTTCGGCCTACCACAGTAAGTGTTCACGAGACAGACATTGGATTCATTCAATTAGAACTTTTGTGAACCAAGAGTAAATGGGGGGGGGGGGCCGTGAAATACTAAAATAAAACGAATTGGAATTGCCAGAAACGTGAATACCTTACACAGAACCGTGCGGGAAGCACGGTCACTCTCGCGACAAGTCTACTGCGAAAGATTTATAGCAGAGGAGTTTTCCGTTATACCTAGGTTACGTATCATATTATTAGAAGTTGTAGGGAAATTCACTCTTCAAGGAGCCAGAAGATCAGCAGATAATTTTATGCGCCAGACAATACCAAACAGGTTTTTGTTACGTCAGCAGAGGACGGTGTGCTTAGCTCAATAACTACACTCCAAGTTCAAATCCTGGTTGAATTCCCATCTATGACATCCAGCACTACTACTGTTAACACGGTCGTAATCGCCATGTACGGGTTCAGTGATCCGGACAACTGGACAAACACTAAGCTATAATAGAACGTACATCAGAATTAATTAACCCTTCAAGGTTTAAGCTCTCCACCTGCCGTTAAGCGGACTAACTCTTCCGTGTATGTGTGGGATATTCCTGGAAATTGCTACCCTTCTCTCTGTATCGGTAGAGATATTTCTGGATTTCGTTTACATGCATTTTTATTGCCCAAACACAAAGATATAATAACAAAGAATTTTTGTGTATTACACATACAGTCAAACACAACTATATTTCACCTAGTAGTACAGTAGGTATACAACTACATGTTTCCGCCCAATATGTTGGCCAACTTCAGGTTGTGATTTAACTTACAGAGCAGCTATGCAAGATGTGTGGGGTGCTCTTTTAGGGTATTGGGGGTTGGGTTGGGTTGGGGGAACGAGATCTCATTGTTTCAATAGAGGGCACCATGACCTAGGGCTGTTATGAGTGAACAGTCCTAGGTTAAGGTACCCACTACTGAAACAACGAGATCTCGTTCCCCCCACCCAACCCCAATACCCTAAAAGAACACCCCACACATCTTGTTTAGCTGCTCTGTAAGTTAAAGCACAACCTGAAGATGGCCAACATATAGGGCCGAAACATGTAGTTGTATACCTACTGTACTACTGGGTGAAATATAATTGTGTTCGACTGTATGTGTAATACACAAAAATTCTTTGTCATTGAACCAACACAACGGGAATGACGAACCTCAAAATTACAAAGATACAAATTATCCCTAAACAAAATACGCTCAAAGCATAAATTAAACTAAGAGAAGAGACAGAATGGTTTCCGCTACGTCACCTGCGACAGAAGATAAGAGCAAGGCGTCTAGATAACTGATGAGCAAGGGTGTTCAAACAAGACGAAACTCTGTTCAAATACGACAGGAAGCGACACGAAAACTGCAGAACATCAGAGATAATGCAAGGGACGTAGCTGAATAACCGCATTAACAGGCATCTCTAAATTATGCACGTCTAGGAGCGAGGACGCAGTTCTTATATGGAAAAAGCTGAGTGACGTCATACGTTGGGATTACAAGATCCCAAACAGGATGTAAACAATACATAAAACGTTCCAAGAAAAAATGTATGTTACGTCAATTATACGCTATGGTTAAAACAAACTCGTCACTTCTTATGCACCTAAACCTAAACCTGAAATACGTCGACGGAGTTTTCTTTCTGAAGCCTAAAACTTTCCGTCTCGTGATATCACGCATAACAACTCAGGAGGGTTTCTGAACAACCGGCCCTGACCTATATGAATTAGTCTCTCAGCCGACGCCTAGAGGCAAGTAACAAAAGTTGTGCAAGCAGATTTGTTGACCGAGAACAAAACCGAACTGGACCCAAATATGATCCAGACGTGCTATTCCCGAATTAAACCTACATAAAAAGTCAAGTTACGTTTTCTAATTCCCAAAAGTTTATTTTCCGAATTGTTAAAGAGAAGGGAAGTAAATGCGCTGAAATATCAGTCCTCACACCAAAGCGGAGCACCGTAATTGGGGAGGATCTCCGGTGTCCTGCTGGGTTGTGCGCACAGGGCGTGACCTGCAGAGACAACCATGAAATTAGGTGGGATGGAAACTGCTATAAATAATCCTGGATGACAGGCTAAACCAGGTATTATTTTTCAAGTTAAGTTATTATGGCCACAAAATATCAATAAACTTAAAATGCCTGCTATTTAATAAAATTATTCAGGGGCTCTGAATCCAAACATTATACATGAAATTTTCAGAAATTTTCATCTACCTTCTCAGTATATAGAATCCAGTTTAAGAAAAATAGTTGCAAATACTTCACAATCTATTCCTTCCCACCAGACTGGTGCCATAATAAGCATGAAATTAATCTATATAAAAACAAGGTGTCAGTCAATAACACAACACTTTATTCTATATACAATAAAAATAGTGTATTGTCAGGGTGACATTTTTCGACTTTTATTAGGTCATCTTCAGGCCCTCTGAGAAAACAGATCCAAGAACTCTTTGATCTGTTTTCTCAGAGGGCCTGAAGATGACCTAATAAAAGTCGAAACATGTCGCCCTGACAAAACACTATTTTTATTGTATATAAAATAAAGGGTTGTGTTATTGACTGACATGTTGGATTTATATATTATAACACTTCGGGATGGAAAACATTTAAAAAAATGTAATTAATCGTCACTGCAAAGAAATGTGCATGCCAGTGTGCAGATATGTGCACGTGGAATTAATTTTCGACCTTTCTCAGACATTCTCTGCTTTGTAACAGCCAGCTGATGTGAAAAAGATCGATTGCGTCATCCGTTAAACCAAACCATGATGGCAGAGAAAATGGCAGCTACAGAAACGCTAGAAACTAAGACCACTTTCACACAACCAATTTCTCAAAACTTCATTGCATACATCCGCCACGAAAGCTGCAAATCGTACAATTATTTCCCATTCATCTGCACAGAAACAATAAGATTCGAAAAAAGAGCCAGCAAAAACCCTCGTAATTTTGAACAGCACCGGACCCATGTAAATAAGGTGACGAAAGGAATCTATTTGACTGGGAGAATGACAGTTATTGTTTCAAGATTCACTCCTTTGGGTTAATTTTTTCAAATGTAACTTCGTAGAGAAACTATTCGTTATTTTTCACAAATTTAAGGTGAAACAAATCTCGAAATCGGTTCTTTAAAGAGAAAAAGAAGGAGCATTCTAATGCGCACATTTGCAAAAATGGAGATGGAATAATACATACTTCCACGCAGCAAAGTAGACCTAATTATCGAAAGAGACTAGAATGTCGATTACTGATTTCACCGGAGCCTCCACTTGTTCCTACCCGGACCCAGAATAATTCAGCTAGCAGCCTCACACACCATTTCTTTAAGACTCACCACAACACAACTTTCTCGTCTACTGCTTGAGTTTCCTCATTATACAGGGTGAGTCCTTCGCTAGAGGCCCCAAACTATTGTCTATAAAAAATGATGTTATTGAGATAATGACTTGAAAATTTATATACACATACCGGGAACGATGCAAAACAGGACCTGCTC
>Ga0123352_10014089_pt1 | contig 12713 bp, 6 predicted proteins | sample TergutLab28metaG_FD_89700 | JGI IMG/M metagenome (GOLD analysis project Ga0123352, IMG submission 89700) | Labiotermes labralis P1 segment gut microbial communities from Petit-Saut dam, French Guiana - Lab288 P1 | ecosystem: Host-associated > Arthropoda: Insects > Digestive system > Gut ... | reverse complement strand
GTTGGTGTGTTGTGGGTGTTGTGTTGTGTGGTGGGGGCGGGGTGGGTGGGGTGTGGCTGTCGTGGGGGGGGTGGGGGGGGGGGGGGGGGGTTTGCTTATTGACCTCCATTTTCAAGGTAGTTTACAAGCTTTTGATTGTTTACATGCACTCGTCTTGGTCTACCTTGAAGAATTAGGCAATAGGGTTCTACGGTTGGTTGATCCTAACTTGTCTGCACGGCGTCATATTCCAGAAGACCGAAATCTGCATCATTGTCGCTGTGACAACCCAAATCTCGGGTAAACCCATTGTTTGCAGGACGACTGCGAAGTGATCCTTTATTGTGAGTAAGTATTCTCAACCGAACGCTGAACCAGGTATTCTTCTAATAGACGGAGGTGGGTGGTCAGCGTCGTAACGCAGACGCTGTTTCCCTGGGGAAAGGTCCGTAGTTTCTCTTCAGTAGGAGGCAGGTGGACCCCCAGGGTTAATATGGTCGTTTTGGAGAAGAGAAAATCCCTTGTCCCCGTCATGAGTTAAACTCCATATCATCCATCCTGTAGCCTGGTTACTATATCGACTGCATTATCCATTTTCATATTAACATTTCTTAGTAACATGCAATTTATATTGCTGAAAATATTTTTAATGTTTAAGAGGCAGCGGCGTATGTTGCTTTCACGAATTGCTTGAATTCGTAGACGGGAAGGGCCACTGTGCTTATAAGCGAGATATTTCACGGGAAAGAAACTGTCAATGATATGAGAACAGCGGCGAAGTTCGAAACAGTGTTAGCAGTGTACCTGAATTCGGCCCTCAAAAGGGCCTGAACACGAGGTTGAATAAAACAGCTGATAGGTAAATCATTTTAAGCATCTGCACAATGACGATAAAGAAAGTAAAACAGAAGGAAATACAGATCAATATAATCATAATAAATAAGTATTTGAAATAATAGGTGAAGAAGAAGTTAGGATAGGCGGTGAACAGACGACGTAAAATGAAAAGAAATAAAAAATGGAGGCCGTACATTTCCACGAAACGTTGGTATCCATGTACCAAACTGCACGGCAGTACGTCCCACAAGACAGTAATATTCACAGACATTGCCGTGAGGTCGTCAAGTGTCACAATTCTAGACCAACATCTTAGTGGCATTAACTTCACTGGCACATCTGATAAAACTTCTGTAGATCAATACAGATCTGCTGCTGCTTGAATGGTTCTGTGTTTGAAATTTTTGAGACCTCTGTTTATAAATTTAGTACTTAAAGTTCTTCTGGAAACCTTTGTTAATAGTTTATAGCATTCACTTTAAAATTTTACAAACTTGTGTTTATAAATTAGCACTCCCTGCGCCATCTTTCTCGATACTTTTGTAAATAAGTTGACCGTATTTTAAAGTTCGTAACAACTTTTCTTTAGGTAATTATCGTTGCATGCGCTCGGATTTGACATGTATCGCCTTCGCACTGATGTATTTCAGTTCTGCGTGTACACTGTCTTCTTCTTGTTAAACTCATGTCATTGTTTATTATTACATAACAGCGCTTTCAGTTGCGAAGGTTATGTAGCGTCGGTGGTAGAGTATGAGTATGGACCGTTGGTGGAATGAAATCGACAAGGGATAACAAAAGTACGTGTACGTGTACGTGTCCCAGTGCTACTGTGTCCACCACAAATCCCACACGAACTAGCCTGGGATCGAGCCATTGCCTCCGTTGTAAGAGGACAGCGACTGACCGCCTAAGCCATGTCATTACCGCATAACAATGTTGTTGTTATCACTGTTGTTGTTGTTGTTGTTGTTGTTGTGTTGCTGCTGCTGCTGTTGCTGCTACCCTGAACAGCAGGAGTATACAGTATTTTGAGCGCATTGGGAACGGAGAGTTACATAAATTCACCTACCGTTTCGTCGTGTCTCTCTGTGCGCCTGCGATAACTCGAAAGCCTCCGAATGGATTTTCATAAAATTTGGCATTTGGAAATTTTACTGAAATTCGTCGACTGTTGATAATTTTGGTTAATCGGACAAGTAATTTAACGCTGTACTTGAGGGCCTGCACACATGCATACGAGTGCCTCGACCGTGATTTGAGGCTTCCGCCGCGAAGTAGATGAGAACTGCGCTCTTCTGGGTTATAACGCAGCGAGTAGTGGTAATTCCTTACCGACGTTCCGGGACAACCTATCGGTCCCACCTTCAAGGGTCAGGATCTTGATATGATGTAATCAGAAATGTATATTGGTCTTCATGTAAAGTACCCGATATTCTTGTTAGATTTTAATGAAACTTGAATTTTCTGGACTGATTTTCGAAAAATACTCATATATAATTTTTTTTTAAATCCGTCCAGTGGGAGGCGACTTGTTCCATGCTGACAGACGGACGAATGGACAGACGTGACGAAGCTAATAGTCGCTTTTCGCTATTTTGCGAACGCGCCTAAACAACGAGACCCCCTCCATCTCTGCAGCAGCTCTCTTCTCACTGTGTTGCTGTTTTGTTCCACATGAGTTATTCAGTGACTGGTGGCACAAACGTACCTTTAGTACACTCCTTGGAGTCACTCAATTATTTTACTCCTTGGAGTGTTTCATCCCGAAGATGAAGGCAGTACGATCCTTTGAAACATCGCAGCCATTTGCCAGCGGACATGACATAACCTTCCAGAACATTCGAGTGTCCAGTAACACCGCTCTGAGAACCTGTGATTTCGTAAGCGGGTTACCGATAGTACTTGGACTTGCACGTTGTAGGACCATCGTCATGTTCCCCCACACCCTCTTTCTCCCGACATGGCACTTTGATATTTTATTTTGGGCTGTAACCTTTCAAATGGGACATGACAAAAGGGCCAGTAGGAATGACGGTTGGGGGCACTTGAACATTTCAACAAACCGTTTTGCGTTTTGCAGTAACATTATGGAATATTTCTTGATCCCTTCACATACTGCACTCCTTCCGTGACACGGACGATAAAAAGTTTACAAGCTTCATTTAAGTCCGTGTTGTGGGTTAATTTCAGGCTTGAACATCTATTCTTTGTCATGTTTATCTTATTTTTAGCACTGTTACGATTTTGGATCTTCATATACGATTTAGGAGCAACGTTGTCCAATTCAGACTTCTTCGATAGAATTAAAAAGAATATTACACCCATTTTAAAGCCTACTGGTTACGTGGTGCACCAACAGTTTAATATTCAACAGATGTAAGCTCTGCCCACACTATATTAATGTGTTTCGTATTTATCTGAGAACAAACAGCGACTTGTGCGACTTACACCATAAATTGATTGGTTTTTGTAACCGAGATGCAAAGTGTTTACTGCGCGGCACGAACTGGGCCTTTAAATAAAGCAGTCTACGCTTCGTCTTTGAATGCTTAATGTTTGTTTTAATCCAAAAGTGACCAATTACGGCTGTGTGTATTTACACCACATGAGAATAAATTTGTCTTTTTGTAAAAAATCGAAATCGCTTAACGGTTTTTTCCCCCGGCAATTGCCGCCAACTCCATGCCGAACGTTCTCCCAATATCAGCGCTCTGTGGTTTAGTACCAAGTGTACGCTGTGTTTGAAGCTAGTTAGGTTGACATGTCTGCAACCGAACGAGAGGGCTCCGACTTTGTGATCGAACGTCGCTGTGTAATGTTTACCACTCGTGTCTTACACTGGAGAAGTCTCAAGTTCGAATCTCGATCGCTGTCTAGTTCCGAGAGAGTAGCGAATGGTAGGGCACGATGCAGTTTCTTTGCTAATAAATCTGCGTAAGTGTGTGAAGAACGAACGCCTGTTTAGATTGGGAAATCTGTTACCTGTGCGTTAATTTTTGTATTTAAGCAGTTGCTCAATGTGTGTGGATGTGGAGACCCGAGAGAATTGCATAACGAGGAACTTTCAACAGTATTTTGCATCTTATATTTTTAGACTGGTCAAATGAAAGGGACAGGTGGGCGAGTCTTTTAGCACGCATGGGAGAAATTAGAAATGCATTGCAATAGCATTGGTCGGAGAACCTGAAGGGAAGAAACCACTCTGAAGACCAGGCGTACATGGAGGATAATATTAACTTGGATCCTTTAGAAACGGAGAGGTATGGTGGGAACTGGATTAATCTGGCTTTTGAGAGTTCAGGCTGTGATCAACACACTTATTAACGTTAATGTGTCATACAAGGCGGTGAATTTTTTGACCAGCTGAGTGACTGTTAGCTTCTCAAGGACACTCCTTTATCGATTTCGGTGCGTGTGTACGAATCTGCCTTGTTTTCACATCCTGTACATATTGTCTCACTTCCTACAGCTTACGCTGGTCTGAATGCTGTGAAGAACGCTTTTTCTACGAAATACGGCGAAACCATTTGCCTCTTTTGATCTTCGTTATATTGTAGAGAACTACAGTTGCACCTGAAAATCCAATCCGCCGCCGAGTTTTACATTTCACGCCCGGTTCCGTGCTTCTGGTTAGAAATAGCAGTCTTATCAGACACTACACAGCCATGGCGTTTTTGTTTGTCTTGTACTGAAACTTCCTCATCCCACGAATATCTTTTAAAAGCATCGTAATACGCCATACAATGGCTACCCGGTCTTTCTTTCCCGGGAGTAAAGCGGCCGGGGCGTGGCGTTGACCGCCCTCCCCTATCTAGCGCAGAGGTGAAAGAGTAGAGCTTTGCTTCTACTCCCGCTTTGGGCCTTCGTGGCCTGATCTAGGGTGAACTTTACCTTACCTATACCAATGGAACAGCTGGATTTTGACCGTTCTTCTAGGTGGATATCAGCGTTTCATGATGACGCCTTTATTTCTGCAGATGGAGGAAGTATGTTCGTCTACAACGTCGGTGCCAACATTTCAGACTACAAAGTGTAATAATTGCAAGACTATGTTACGTACTTCGCCGTCGTGAGAACCTCGAATCTTACTACTGGTAGCCGTGGATGAGCAGAATCCATCCACTGAAGACAAGCTAGTACGCCTTACGTGTATGCATCACGTCCAATTCTTTTGCAGCACTGGACAATATATCTTCCCTGGCGTTGTGCAAATTTGGGATTTGCTACTGTCGAAGATGTCATTGTCTTGTTGAAATACGGCAATTTTGGTGCTACATTCTGTATTACTACTGGAAATGGACTCAATTTTTGTTTTCGTAACAATAAGCATACTGTCCATTACACGAAGTGACGTGAATGCCAGTGAGTAATGCTGAGCGTCTTTGAAATCCGAGCCCAAATTGTGTTGATTTCTGCCTTCAGGGACGTGACGCCTTCTTGTCTCTTACACGGCCTCACATCCCTGAAAACCGTAATTTTCGTATCCACACTGTTTGCTTCTCGAATGCGCAGTGTTAGAATAAGGCGACCATTCGTGCCAGATTTTCGAGGACAGATCCCGAACTAATTTTGTCCCCGACTTTGTCCCTTTTTTTATTTTTTCTATTTTATTCTGCCTTGCTGATAATCTTTAGAATGGAGACTTTTTTGGGGTCTTGTTAGCGACTTTCCCGATGAGGAGATGGCGTGCTGCTCATTGAGTTATAAGTATCTATCTATCTATCTATCTATCTATCTATCTATCTATCTATCTATCTCTCTATCTGTCTGTCTATCTTTCTATCTATCTATCTATCTCTATCTATCAATCTATCTACCTACCTATCTATCTATCTGTCTATATATATGGCAGGTAGTGTACGTTTAACGTAATATTGAATGGCGTTCGCGTAACCATCCTTGCCTTGGAAAAGCAGTTAAGTATTATATATTCTAATGTATTTGTAGCCTTAGTTACATACAAATCGCATACGCCTTGTTTACATTGCATCTGTGGCCTCTCCACCTCTGCAACATTTTTCCATGTTCTCATAAACGACATGATTTTTTTAAAAGTCAACTGCACCTAAAATGTGTGTTTTGATTTCCTCTACAATTTTTATCTGAAACATTTATCATTCTAAGAAGAACTTAGGGAAATATCATAAATGTACAAAGGCCTTCATGGAAAGTACCCGTACTCTTCTGAGAGTCTAATGAAACTTGAACTTTCTCAATATATTTTCGAAAAGTACTCTAATCAAATTTCATGAAAATCCGTCTAGTGGGAGCCGAGTTGTTCATGCAGACGGACGAATAGACACGAACAGACAGATTATAGTCATTTTTCGCAATTCTTCGAACCCGCCTAATGACATGACCGTAACGAGTGTATAAATGTAATAGTCATTTCAGTGTTTTCCCCATCCCTGCAAATGGCAAGGAAAAACAGTCACTTTTATGTTACACGAACGAAGTTGCGTGTGTCTTTACACCTAATCCCTCAGCTTTCTTGTTGTGTGTAATTTAAAAGCGGGTATTGAGTCAGTAGGTACCGCTTCTTAGAGCCTTTTAGTGCCGGCATTTCCGATCGTGATAGCAAGCCATTTAATTACTACAGCACCAGGTTTAATCAACAAATCCTCAGTAAATATGATCAAGTAATTAGGTTCATTTCTCTTAACATTTTCACTTGCTGACTAAACAAACTGGTAACAGCCTTCTAGACTGCACGGCGTCATAGTCCAGACGATACTGGTCTTAATGCAAACTTTTAGCTGCTACTAGCTTATTATGTGCTAAATTTTGTTTGCCGCAATTCAATATTTGGGCCAACTCTAGACACAGCATTTGAAATTAGAACTGTGTTGACGAAAGTTACTTTGTTAAGGTTGCGATTCTGCTTTTAACCGGTGTGTTGAGTGTGTGTGTGTGTTTAAGTGCGGTGGAAGTGCTTGATGAATTATCAGGTTTCGCTATGCCCATAATCAGTCGTTTTATTTGACAGCCATATTTAAATTCAATCGTAATGATTCGTTTTTTTATTCGTATAGCTCGAACCGTAAAATTGTTGGCGCAGATTCCTTCGACTCCATAAGCAGAAAATTAAAACCACGCCTTTACCTCTGAATTAAAAGTTCGCGTGAATTCGTTAGGAATATAGCCTCATTTGTTACTTTTGTAGAATACATTTTGTAATGTAGCGACCTATACATGCCACCCGTCCCTGTGTATAGAGAAATGTTGGGAGGGGGCTTTTTTGAGGCGGTAACGTTGGTATTAGCCATGCCGTGCCGTGCCTTGCCGAGACGTGCCGTTGTATTATCGCTGCGTGCAGCGCCTCAGTGCGGCAACGACTGAAGTGAGGCAGACATGACCTTGTTGTGAGAGAGATGGAAACAAGGAAGACGAAGGAGGAAATATTCAGGCGAAGAGAAGAGAAACAGTATACTTATCATTTATTTTATATAAGCCTGTAATTCTTAATTTTTGCAGAAGGGATTGTCAAACTACACGGTAAGAGTCAGTTGTGTGATAATTCGGGACTGGGAAAAGGTAGAAGTTGTCTGTAAAGGGTTTTGGTTGGTCGCGTGTTTGAGGTAAGTGTTGCTAGCAAGCTGGCTGGCTGGCGTTTCGAAATGGTGGATATCCAAGTGCGAGTGAGAGGGAAGATGATATGGCTGTGGCGGATAGGGGAGTGCGAGAAAGATAGATAGTATGTAGTAGCCATTATACGCGTGTGGAATATTGTGATGACTGTATCAGTTGAGCTGTGGAGCACATGTGTGATCTTCGCGCATAGCGTTGTGTTCCAGCTCATATATATATATAGCAACACTGTATCCCGTTTCGTTCGTTCCTTAGTCCTGGATCTGCATTTTACGACACATCTCGTTCAGTATAGAATACATTCAGTGTTTCGTTGCCAGCGCCAAATTCTCTTCGGATTAATTAGCCGTATTTCACCTCCGTTAGTTTGCGTTATCAAGATGTACTTATTTAATGTTTGGCATTCAAGGAAAGCGCTACTCCATGCGCTCGTTTTTAAAAACCAATGCTTTTATTACGTTTCTCCTGCCTGCCCGTAAGTTCCAACTGATTCGTCACACCCCAGAATTGTTTACGATTAAGAACGCCGTTAAAGTATGCATGTTTGTGCTTTGTGGCTTATGTTCTCATGTCAGATTCTTAACTGCGTGGAGCAGAATCCTGTTTGAGAAGCTGATAATCGCTAGGTAAGGATTCGCGCACGACCTTTGACGAAACCCACGTTTAATTATCGTTTTCACAGTGACAACCACTACTGGATCCTGTGCACTGATGAGCATACACATTTGATTTCATACTTAACGTAGCGGTAGATTAGCATTGCTGCTTCGTATTTTGGATGGCTCGTGTTCAAATCTCGGCCTTGAGGCTGCTGTCCTGACTGAGGTCTTTTATGGCTTTCCTCGGTGTATGCAGCCAAATACCGAGATAGAACCTTAAACTGCGACACAATCGCCACCTTTCATATTCCGCTTTGTTATTCGAGGCTGATCCTACAGTTCGACTGCTTGATCTCAGCTATTGACAGCTTCGTTAACTAAACCGCAGTCAATAATAAATTAGATGTTTTCATTTCCAGTGTCAGTGCCTGTAATTTTATTGCATCTATTAATCAGAGTCTTAAATAGGTTTCCCATTTATGTTTTCTCCGTTATCTGCAGCTCTGATCTCTGTTATGTTCACACTACTCTAATCTAATAGTCCATATTTGGGAATATTTCTGTTTTCTCTAGCGTCGTATTTGTATTTCAGAGCAGCTGTTTAGTGGAGTGTGTATCTGCTTAAAGCACAGTGGTCGATGTACGTGTCAGCTGCTTTAATATATACAACTCTGCATTTTGCCAGAAAAGTGTACTGTATGTGTTTCCTATGATACTTGTAATGTAGAGCTGTTTTCTCACTGTTCAACATCAACTTTGCGATCTTTGTAATGGAGCGCCGTGTGTTTCTTGTGAGGTAGGAACTGCATATTTAAATATAATTTGGACGAGTTAAAAGCCTTTTAAGTGGTTAGAGATGAGGGCAACATTGTAACTAAGTCTGTAGCTATGGGGTGAGGGTGTGTAGGCAGACCTCCAGCATTGGATCTGCATGTGTTTGTGTGTGTGATCTAGAACCCTTAATAAATAAAAAATAAGAAATAAAAAATGTTTTCGCCCACCAAATTAAAATTATCTGCAAAGACCAGAAGCTGGTGTGTCCCATTCAGTTTCAGTGACTTCTGGTTTACAAACAAAGAAGCGTCGTTAAATGCATAATTGTGTATTTAGTGTGATCAGGTAGAAGCAAAGACTCATTTTCATGGTCTCTCTGTCGTTCCAGGGGGTAATTCGGTGCCAGTTGGATAGAAGGGTTTGCGGAGATGTGTGTCGTTTTAGGCCTTATGCGATCATTAATATCCTATATGACCTTGTTTACTGAGCTTTTGCCATGCAGGTTGTTGTACATTAAGACGAAAGTTGTGTTCGTCTCAGATTTCAGTTTTTAACGGCAGTGAAGTTTTAAATTTTAGTTTCCTAGGCTGTGAAAACATGCGAGTGATTACAAACGTTCAGAAGTGCTGCCTGTGTCTGCATGATAGGACGGCAACAGTAACTAGGTCACAAAAAGAGATCCGTCTTGAGTGACTACATATCTCGAAAATTAAATAGGAAAGGTAGTAGCTTTGTCGTAAACACTTTCAGACACAAATTTACCTCAGAGATTAAACAGATTTCGAGTACGCCCATCACTACATTAGGTTTCTTACAGAATTGATCAGAAAAGTAACGGGCTACGGGTTGGACCACCCTCGTGTGGCTTCGTAGCGTGGTTCATAAGGAGCTTATCTTAGCCATTGTACTCGAATTGATAATTCTAACCTACATCACAGTCTTCAAATTACCAGTCTCTTTAGCTTGGATTGTTTAATTCTCGTTGGCCTTTAGGGGGCTCTGAAATGGGTACAGTGGAGGAAGCTTGTTTATGTGCCTAGTTAGGTGTTGTTGAAAAGGCCCCTCCTTGTTTGGTTGTAACTGTTTGAAAACGGCACCAAAAGTTACCCTTTAGGCTTTTAGGTGCTGTAGCGTCTGGAGCAGGTTCGTAACCTCTTTTGTGCCGTGAACCCCCCTTTAAGAGTATAGTGAAACCTACGGATATATTTAAATGCATAAAATAGAGTTAGTGAGATCTATGGAAATTAAACATTTTTTGGAGATTAGGAGGCCGTGAATTACTTTGTTGCGTACACTCATCATTGAAGGAAAAGCTGAATTTGAATTAGAGGTTAGTGAAAATGAAGTATTTTCCCCCATTCCAGTTCACGGGACCACAGGTTAAGAACGTCTGTTCTAGAGAAATAGTATTGTGTGTTAAGATCGGGCACTTTCGCAAAAGTTGCGAGAAGCTACTGGTAGCTCCTTCGTCTCTTCTCACGTGGAAAAGATGGCTTCCTCTGGTCCGATTTTCTCAACATTTTATAGTGGGAATTTGAAGCCTGTTGTATACCAGGGCCGCTTTATTGTCGAGGCCTCCGATCACACCCAGATACAACACTTTCGGTAGGACTCCTCTGGACGGGTGATAAGCCTGGTGTAGAGACCTCCGACACCACACAACGCTCACAAGAGACAGACATCCGTTCCTCCGGTGGGATTCGAACCCGCAATCCCAACAAGCGGGCGGCCTCAGATCCACGCCTTAGACCGCGTTGTCACTGGGATGGGCCTAAGGTGACGTATAACTAAGGAACGTCAGACGTGCAGTATTTAGTACTTGTTGATTCTTGTATGTGTGGGAGAAGATACTTAGGTATGTAGATAGGTTATGAATATACCGGCATGCAAATTGTGTACAAAATGTTGCGTGTAAGTCAGCAATTACAAAACATTTCTATGGGTTGAAGTTTGGAGATAATGAAGGACAAATTCAACGTAGACAAAATCAGTGTACTTTTATAAATAACAAGACCTGTAAAGAAATACGGAGACATACTTTACGGCCAAGTTACAAGAGTCCCGGATGCAACGATTCGAACCCACCCGTCTCTTAAATTGTATGTGCATTTTTTGCTTGTTAAGAATCTGTCTCGTTCTGCTTTTATTAGCCTACACACTCCTGTCTGTCTGCCTCCTGATTTCACTTTGTACCAGTTGACCGATTTTAACAAAACCTGGCATGAACACGCATGGTCACCGGACGTTGTACTTTTTACTTTCAGTAACAACGGTATGACGTATGCGCGAACTTGTTAGGTAAGAGCGACACTAACTGTATTTGTTTCTCCTTTACAAATTGCATTGGTTGGTTGGTTCTGAAAACGTATGTCGTAATAAACGTTGAAAAAAAAAGTTTTGTTGAGCATGTAAAGTAGCCAGGTGATCGGACGGTAGTTTTCTGTAGCTTGCGGTTTCATATCAGCAACGAAAGAACCATTTTTTTTGCCAGGAGTGTGAAGTTTGGTATGAAGCTAGTTGAAAGACATGTCTACATGAAATGTATGCAAGCAAGAAATTACAGATGTTTGGATAATGCGAAATTTTCAGCTTATATCTGGTAAGTTAGCGTGTACAGAATCTGTACGCGGGGGGCTCGAGTTCGATTATACGCCGGTCCATATTGGACTGCGTAAAGGTGGCATTGTTGTGGCATATTCTCCCATTACGTCTGTTTTCCCCTGTCATTTACATTCCAGTAATTCCCCCTACTCATTTCATTCTTCTGTCACCGACGCGTTTTTTTATTAGCATTTGACAGCGTCGTTAGTTAAAAGAATAATCTGAGATCTTCGCTGTTTTGGAAAGTTACGCAGCGTTGATTGGTAGTTACCGACGTTTCGGGACACCCATTCGGTACCATCATAAACGGTTAAGCAGTCCAAGAATAATAGTCTGTAATTGGTAGTTAGTTCTTTACACACATATATTATAGGCTATGTGGAATTCGGCTCGGCCACAGGAATTGAAGCTTGGGCTAAAGTACAGCGTTGCCACATAATGGGACCATGACCCACGCCCCTGTCCCCGATAAATCGTGACGATCTTCAGTGCCGTACGGTTGTGTTATCGACTGTTTATCAATTCTTACAGTCAAATACAACACATTATGTTTGCTGTAAGTTAGGAACAAAGGAAAGAGCTGCGTTTGACGGAAGAATTAATTATTAAGTGGCAGCATGTTCGTCGCACGTTTCCTAGTTCGTTGGCCCTATTCGTAGTTTTGATTGACAAGAAATTGAGCAAATCAGGAAACGTACGTGTAACGTGACGTTGACCCGTCCGTGATTCTTGCATCCTGGACACTTTTCAGATGGTCACAACGTGTAATCCACCCTGCTAACTCTTTTCTCTTGTTGCGACAGTTGGTGCTTGTCTTACTAGAATGTTGTTCTGTTATTAATGTGCGTAATGTTTCTGTGAAGAATGTATTATATATTTGTTTGCCTTGATTTTGTTTTTGTTAAAATTTAGTCACACATAACCTCACAATTTCAAACTGACGAACCATTTTGTAATTTCGGATTTACAGTCTTCACTACACAATTTGTATGTATATTATTTACGCACAAATTTCATATTCATAGGTATAAGTAATATTAAATATTTTGATTTTATGTTAGTGGTTTCCTTAACCACTTAACCATGCATGGTGTAATTGGCAGGAAAAAAATCGATAACTACACAGGTACGTGACGTCACCACACGAAGGCTACGTCATTGATTATGTCACACCACAAGTTTTTTTTTCTACGTATGTGGCGCCATATTATTACGTAATTCTGGTGAAGTATACAGCAGTGATTATGCTTTTTTTTTTTTTTGCTTTAACTATCTTTTCTCCCGAGATGTATTTTAACCTCAAATTTTTTTGGGGCCGAAAAAAATAAATTT
>Ga0123352_10014088_pt1 | contig 12714 bp, 4 predicted proteins | sample TergutLab28metaG_FD_89700 | JGI IMG/M metagenome (GOLD analysis project Ga0123352, IMG submission 89700) | Labiotermes labralis P1 segment gut microbial communities from Petit-Saut dam, French Guiana - Lab288 P1 | ecosystem: Host-associated > Arthropoda: Insects > Digestive system > Gut ... | reverse complement strand
TTTATAAAAAGTAACGACAAAATTTTAGATATTTTACCAGTCTTTTACGTTGCAATAATCAGGGTGGTGAAAAGAAAAAAAAAAAAAAAGCACCCTCCCCCCTTCTTCCAACAGAAGGAAAAGAAGAGACAGCGGTCACGGAAATTTAAAGGTAGTGTTTGGATAAGAATTACTTTGAAATAATTATGGTCAAGTACATGGAATCTCTAATGTAAACCCTGTTGGCACTTCTAACGGAAAGCTCTTGAGCATAGCATGGGCTACAAAGAAAAAATGAATTATTAATACGTGCAACACTTCTGCCCACGGAAAGAAGTTTTGTCAAAATGGCTAACCTCTAGTAATAAAAATACAAATTCTGCGACCTAAATCAATAACAACATTCGAAACTTACTAAATTTCAAGTGGCGTGCATTGTTACCTTCCTGTTTTTCCTAGATGTAACCACAAAAGATAACTTTTAATTTCGTACTACACAGCAACAAATAGCAACTGACCATCATGATCTTCCAAACACATCCGACACCATAAATCACGTAAATGCAAAACACCAAGCAAGTTTGCTCTAACGGTAACGCGTACGACCATTTCAAATTTCGGCTGGGTTACTGACACGCCTAAACGAGGTTTTCGTGCCTCTCAGTCCATCCAGTTCTGAGTCGTGACAGTACGAAGGTCGGTACGAAAGTAATGCCTTTTTGTTAATGGGTCAGCGGGTAGAGTTTCTTGCTTTAACCACCGGAAGCGGCAATTCCACCTTTACCAGGATCATTGGCGCTCCAGTCAGACACGTGCATTCAACACAATAGCAGTGCAAAACGGTAGATGTTGTGGACGTACGTACTAGGCAGACAGTGCCGAAAACTCTGGTCCGAGAGAGAAAGTAAGCAACTGAGAAGCGTGTATAGTGAGGACACCATAGATCTTAGCTCACTTGGACGCTTGAGTCCGTCATATTGAAGCGGTGAATAGGATATTGGCCACAGGCCCCGGCATGGGCCGACCAGTCACTGCTTCTGGTATAGTACAATGAAGGAATCTCTTTAGGGGAATTCTTAGAAGTGCCACAATCAATTCAGAGCGATATGGGCAGACATAAGAGAATTTAAACAACGATTTATATGGTTTCGGCCGAACATGAAGATGAATCAAGTAGTCCTTCTACATGACATCGCCAGACCGTACACCTCTCTGCACATAAAGGAGGAAATTACAACAATGGGGCAGACTATTCTCCCTCATCCTCGCTGCAGTCCCGATTTAGAACCCACCGGCTTCCATCTTTTTGGCCCGCTGAAGGACTCACTTTGAAGACGCCGTTCTGCGGACGACGAAGAGCTGAAATACAGCGTGCGTTAGGAGCCCCGAAGCTGCAGCAAAGAATTTTACGCGACCGACATACAGCGTCTCATGTAAGACTAGAAATAAAGAAGGTGATAACGAAGAGGACTTTGTGTAAAAATAATCTCAACTTTTTAAATGGTGTACCCATTATATACGCAAATTTCACTGTAATTTTTATCATAATTCCTGAGATAAAAATAGAAGGCATAACTTTCTTATCGCCCCTTATCATACATTTGGCCGCAGTCATCTCTTTCCATATACGAGTATTTCCACTTCACTATTCTCACTTACAGCGTCCGTAAATAGACTACATTGAAATCAGTATAATGCAGGCGAACATTAACCAACAAACACCTACCAAGAGGTTCTCACGGAAATAAATGTTTAGATGTTGATATTTTTGTTTACGACTATCTACAGAAATTTCGAAGGATTTACTACTTCCGTCTACAGAATTCTACCCTGATGATTGCGAAATAATATTCCTCCGAAACGTCAAGTAGCTACCCGTAAGACTACTAATTACAATACAATTATATACGCAGCTGAATCCTTCTTGAGAAGCTAACACTTGCTTAGCCAATCAGGAAGAAATTTTCCGCATTAAATGAAACCCGGAAGTCCACTTCCATGATCAGAAAAGCCTACCACTTGTCTCTATTGCGAAACAGATTGATCCAGTCAAACCTGCCATTCTATTTATTAAGATCCATTTTAATAATCTCCTCCCTTCTACGCCAGTGTTTTCCAATGGAGCTCTTTTCTTCAGGCTTTGCAAAGAAACTACATGCATCAAGTCTCTCCTCCACATGACCCCCATGACCGCCTGTTTCATCTTCCTTGATTTGCTCACACGAACACTGTTTGGTAAGCAGTAAAATTCACGAAGTTCTCCTTCATGTAATTTATTCCAGTCTCCTATTACTTCCCATGTTTTAAGCCCAAATATCCTCCTCACAACCTACTCTCGAACACCTTCGGGAACTGATCTTCCCTCACTGCGAGAGACTAATTTTCACACCACATTAAAACGACAGGAAAAATTGCAGATAAAATTTATAATTTTTATTGCAAAAGAAAAATAAACGTGTCTGGACTTATTCGTATTAGGCATTCTCCGAGTCAATCTGCCACACGGTGCCAAATCCAAGAAGCCTCCCACGCTATCCACCCACAGTGTTTCTTATACTCTGATTCATAATTAGTCACATTTGTGGATATTGCTAAACACTTCAAACACAGCTGTATATTACATAAACAAATAGTCTATTTTTTTCGCATTACAAAATTCCCTATGTGTTTCGGTGTCTACCATCTTCAGACGATTTCTAATTACAAATTACATATACTACAGGTGAAATGCATAATTTTATCTTAATGATTTTAATAAAAAATTATGCATTTAACATACCGCAAGGTCTAATAAGACATTCGCCCGAACATATGATGCCATAATGAGACATGCAGCGAATATATAAGGCGAAATAATATTGACGTAACGCGACATTGTTTGTGTTCGGCTAGTCAGTAATATTCACACAATAAAACACCGCTCAAAAATCAACAACGATACAGTATCAAACCACCACGTGAAAAAGTGACAATGCCCAGACCAGATCGCAAGGACAAGCGTAAAGTATAAAATATGAAAAATATTCTAATACGAAGGGGTGCTGATAAGTCCTTAGCCCGACCTACTTCCCGATGTCGTAGGACGGAATCGATAGTGTCGTTGGAAAAAGGGATATGTTCATGTGCCGAATTGCAAGTCATTTCTTGTTACAGAGGCTGAAAGGAAGCATGTCAGGCGACGCGCGCGATTTCAACAACATGGAGACGCGACCTGTCATCAAGTTTTTTTTTTCCTGCAAGGCCAGGCGCCGAAGGAAATTCCCGCTATTCTGATAGAAACATTAAGGGAACATGCACCATCGTACGCCACCGTCAAAAACTGGGTGGTCCAGTTTAAACGTGGTGATTTTTCCACCTGTGATGCGCCTCGTCCTGGAAGACCGAAAACAGTGACCACCCCAGAGATTATTTATCAAATTCACGAGCTAATCTTGGAAGACCGCCGGATTTCGGCTAAATCAGTAGCTGAACAACTGGTCATCTCACGTGAGCGGGTTGGTTTCATCATTCATGAAGATTTGAACCTGCGGAAGCTCTCCGTGAAGTGGGTCCCGAAATACCTGAACGCGGATCAAAATCCTCAACGGTGCCGCTCGTCTGAGCAACTTTCGGAATTTTTTCGGCGCGATCCAAATAATTTCCTGTCGCGACTGGTGACCATGGACGAAACCTGGTTATATCACTACGACCCGGAGACAAAGCAACAATCGGTGGAGTGGCGGCATAGCGGCTCATCCTGTCCCAAAAAATTCCGAGGGCAAAAATCCGCTGGAAAAATAATCGCCTCGATTTTTTGGGATCAAGACGGCATCCTCCTCATTGATTATCTTTCAAAGGATCAAACTATCAACGCGGAGTATCTCTGCTGGTACAATTGAAGGACATTTTGAAGGAAAGACGCCGGCCGCGGTGAAGGTCACCAAGAGGGGCTGATTCTTGCACGACAATGCCCCGGCTCACCGGGCACTTGCAACCCAGAAGAAACTAGCCTACCTGGGCTTCCATTGTCTTGATCACCCACCCTATTCTCCGGATCTGGCCCCGTCGTACTACTACCTGTTCCCCATATTGAAAAAACAATTGAACTGTCGCCATTTTTTTTTCCGACGCGGAGGTCATTACTGCCGCGGAAACCTGGTTGGACGGACAACAATCTTATTTTTTTTTTTGAGAAGCTAGCAAAAGGTAGAGCAAAGGTCTAGGAAATGCATTAAGTTTCATGGGGAGTATGTTGAATAAATCCCGAGTTTGGTCGCCGTAGCTTGTTTCCTTCCTAGTCGGGCTAAGGACTTATCAGCACCCCCTCGTAAAATATGACGGCTAGAAAGATGGTAAAATCTTGAAGGAGACATAGACTGGCCTGGGGAGACAGTATTTAAAACATACTTAGAAGGAAATGTTCCTCATTTGTCTTCTATGTATAGCGAACGATGAAAAGTGTCTGTGACATTAATCAAGATATGGTTTATCTGTGGTAACGGAACCAACAAAGGCCAGCGATTTGTGACTCTGAGAGGTCTGCGGCTGAAGGTTGTCAGTCAGGTTTAAGTTTATGGTACTACGGTGTTGCTGGAGCTCTTCTTGTGTGGCAATTCATCATCCAGTTAAAGACGGGTCTATATCCACAGAAGCCACTAAGGGTAATTCAAAGTAATGTGTTACCATCCCATTAAACAACGGTGTTTTACCGCACAAGCGGTAGAAGACATGATTCAGTTAAGTATGCGAAAACTCTGCGGTTGATTGAGACGTACCAAGGACAGGCTCATCCCAAAGCACGTTTCAGTTAAAAAGCTGTCTGGTTCCTCGGGCTCGTTATTGGCTAGCCCGTGACACGCTATGTTCCGACATGCAACCTCGACTGTCTTGTTTCCGTAAAAGACGATGAGGTTAAGAATATTAATTTATACTTCAATTATGCCTCATTTTCTAATTCACGCTCATCGTTAAAACAAAAACAGCTATATTCAGTTATTTATGCTTAGTTTTCACTAAGTGCACTAAGTACATAAAATAAATGTACATATCAGTGACGGAGCAGGGATATTGTAGTCCTTACCATGACCAAGTTTTGGCATGGACGACCAGGCGATTGTGGTTTAGTTTCATTTTCTTCTGTCTCAAGCGCCCATATCGGCCCATTTGTCTACCCAGCCTCACATTCAATGGGCAGAGGGGGCTCTTTCCCTGGGCATAATGAGGCCGGAGCGTAAAGCTCACCACCTCTCACTGACTCTAGCGCCGAGATTCAGTAGTAGTGGTACCATTGCTCCGCTCCAGTTTATGCCTGATTGTGTCCAGAGGAATAACTTTATCTTTATTTATTTATCAGTGAATTACAGTCCTTTATTCCACGAACCGGAAATGTAAATCACACTAACTTTGCAACATAAATAGCACCATTATCTGTCCAGTATCCCGGCAAATCACACCAAATTTATTTCGTAACGTTAGAACATTGGCGGTACAGTGTAGACGCAACTGCTCAGCTAAAGTCTATTTTATTTTTTTTTAATAAATTTAATATTTGGAAGAGAAAAATCTGCAATGCTTAAACTTTTGGGAGTTCACGACCCATCAGAAGGAGATCCTACGTTTCAGAATCTCTGGTAACCTGGAGAACTTACTTGTTCATTAGCCCGTTATATTTCATCTCCGAAAATATTTAACAGATTCCATGAAATTTGTGTTGGACAAATATATCTGGTAGAAAAATTTCTTTTTTTTTTTTTGGTACTAGTTGGATATGTTTTGCGTGAAACCCAAAAGGAGCTTCGTAAATTTTCATCACGTGCTAGGCTACTGCTAATTTCATGGCATCCCTCATGGATCCTTAATGTACTAGTCTGGATACAATTGTTTAAAAAGTCTCAAGATTTCCTATTGATATTTGACCGTGTTTTATACCAATGCGTAATCAACAGATACCAGCAAGGAGGTATGGAAAATCGCAGAGCACATTGCAATTACCTACAGGGAAATATAACACAGAAGACCAAAGGAAGAGTTTCAAAACCAGAAAGACCTCAAATCTCATTTGATATTTTGTTTTGAGCAGAGTAAATATTTATTGACTCGCATCAACCACGTATCTTTAATTTTCGTACAGGACACCCCGTTGTATTTAAAGTACGTTATTCAAATGAAATGTAATATGTACTCTGACACAATTATCTTTTTATTTATTGTTTCTATTATTGGCTACTAGTTTCGGCTTCAATAGGCTATCACCAGACCAATAATTACAAAAACTTAAAAATGCTGGTGCACATTGTACAGGGTGATTAAAAAATATGGACTCAATTTCCTACGTAATTTACTGTTCAATTGATTTTATCCTAGTAATTAACCAACTTTGATGCCAAAATTTTGTTTTTTAATAAGTTTATTTCATGCCTGTACATGTTTCTAGCACATGTGCTTATCATCAGGAGGTCAAAATTGTATTATACAACATCTGGTACCATCACACCTGTAGGTGGCCGTCCCGTGCACAGGTTGTGTGCTCGGAACGGCCACCTACAGGTGTGATGATGCCAGATGCTGTATAATACAATTTTGACCTCCTGATGATGAGCACATGATGCTCGAAACATGTAGAGGCATGAAATAAACTTATTGAAAAACAAAATTTTGTGCATCAAGTTGGTTAATTACTAAGGTAAATATACTGAGACGTACGGTAAGCAAAACATCAAAATTTGTTCAATTGAGTATCTTTTTTAATCACCCTGTATAACTCGTCAATTTTATGGGATCCCATTCACATTCATTATCAGTCATGATAACCTTGGTAGAGGACATCCCGTTGTGTTTATTATAGTAATGAATGTGAAAGGGGTCCCATAAAATAGACGAGTTATACTATATGAACCAGCATTTTTAAGTTTTTGTGAATATTGGCCTGGTGAGAGCCTACTGAGGCCGAAACTAGTAGCCAATAATAAAGCAGGTAAAGCAGTCCCGTTATAGGCCTCGACAGGCCCAGAGGGTTCCAGAAGTTAAGGTTCCCAGATTTCGTGGCAACGGCACAGGAAGGTGGTAAGGTTGTCAGCCTTACGCACCGGCCGCCTTTATCCCCAGGAAATACTCCTGGTACTCATTTCTGTTAGAGGTTGAGTCGACCTCAGGGCCACAGAGTAGCCAATAACAGAAATAATAAAATAAAAGGTTAATTGTGTCAGACGGAATACACACTTACCTTAACTGCCTAAAATTAACTTTACAAATTTATATCCATAGAGATACGTGGATCCAAGTCAACTGATATGATCGGCCATTCAAAAGAATTGTTCGCTACTCTTCTATAGGGTCTGTCGTTGGAGTGTCTAGATTCTACGTTTCTGTGCATACCTTACCACCTTGGATTTGTAAGTATTATGCCTTAGAGCGGTGCATGATGAACGTAAACTGAAGGCTGTGTCAAAACCTTGCTCTGGAACAACGAAAGAAGATAGATGGTTTTTGCCTTTCAGTTTTATTAACTCCCCTGCCAAGTATTTCAAAGACGGTTACAAAATGCTCATTACCGGAAAAAGTATTTTTTTACATTTTCGCATATTTTAAGCCTGCCCGCACAGTTACGTCACATACAAAAATGACATAAACTAACGTAGGTTATTCTAACAGAGGCAAAAAATTAAATAAAGTGTTTCATTATCAATTAATAAACATACATGCACAAGCATGGCCATCTTTTTAATTATTTTGACCTACTTGTGTGCAGAAGGGTCCCTGCCCCTTTGTCAATAGCACTGAGTATACCGTTAAAACATAAAAAACAGGCAATGTACGAATAAAGGTAACATTGAGGTGCGTTCTTGAAACAATTTTTTTTTAGTGGAAAAGCAATAAGTATTACATATTCTGAGTGTTTGTCTGAAGCATTAGTTACCCAGCGTGCAAAGCGAACGCGCTGCATTATACTATCATATGAGGCCTGTTTGTTTCTACCATATTTTTCCACATTATTTCGTAACAATTGATTTTCGGGAAAAAAAATTTACGGTACATAAAATGTACTTCTTGATATTCTCAACAAATCTGACTGCAATATCTCTAATTCTAAGAAGACTTCAACGAGATATTATCATAAAATTACGCAATTCTTCACGTAAAGCACCCGTCGTTCTTGTTGCATTTTAATCAAACGTGAAATATCTCGACAGACTGTCGAAAAATATTCCAACATCAAATTTCATTAAAATTCCTTCGGTGGAAGTCGGGCGTTTCATGCGGACGGGTAGGCGGACATGGGAAACAAATAGTCGCATTTCGAAATTTTGCGAACTTGTCTAAAATGGGTCTAAAATAATTGTCATGACGCAATGCGTAACTGACACACAGACAGTGTTACAACAAACAGCCAATTACCTTCACAGAAATTGTAAACATCGGACGCGTCTTACATGTTACTCAGCAGTACTGCACAACCGAAGATAATGTATCTGAAAATGCAAAAGTGCATGAATATCTGTTGTTAAAACATATGTGCAGCACACAGACGTCGAAAGATGTATGGCGCCGACTGCCATATCCTGCTCAAACATGGAATCCGGAGTTCTGATTCTACAAGAAGTATGGATGTGCGAGAATAGGTCAGTGAGTTCTTCAGTGTGTTATTAAAATACTTTTAAACCTTAAGACTGCATGACGTCTGTGATGAATGAGAATGGAGTATTAGTGAAAAGACAATGACAGAGGAAAACTGAATTGCTAGGAGAAAGACCTATGACAGTGTAGCTTTTTCCATCACAAACCCAACATGAATTCGGCTGAGGGTCGGTCAGAAAATGAGGTTTAAATCAACACGTTTTGCGCTCTTGCTCTTCATCACTAATAAGAATAATTAAAGTTTAATCACACTGTTATCACTCGACTCTTCCACATTGTCCCCGCAACGAACGGGGCATTTCCCTCATCGTAGGACGTAAATTTCTGTTCCTTGGTGTGTCCTGTGTTATCATCGACGGCGCCATAAGTGTTTCCACCTCACTGACGTCTATAAACTTGTGGCCTTTAATATTTTACTTCGGCGCTGGGAAGAAATTATATCACTCAGGGACAAATTTATCCGAAAAATGAAAACCAATGTTGGTTCTTCTATTAAAAATACACACTATAAAGTCATTTTCTAACCAAACATTACATTTTTTATTAAATGATATAGATACGAACCTCAAGATAAGTCTGTGTCTCGTCCAAAGCGTCCTATAAATTTTTTCTAACATTGTTGCTCAAACTGTGGTACGCGTACCAGTACGGCCACGACAATCATTGTTTACGAGGCTGACATTAAATAAATCGCAAAATTAAAAAAATATATAAACTTTTAAATTTAAATAAAATATAAGCCACACGCATTTGTTAATAAGCAGTATCTGCGCTCTCAGCTTCCTAATTTAATACAAAAGATACTGATGTTCCATTGAAATTTTTAAATTGTAATTAATTTTACGCCAGAGAAAATGTATGGGAACCCCTGGTCTGGGAAATGCATGTGTCCTAATGCTTACTAGGAGTTGGAAAATGGCCAGAAGGTTTAATCCATAACGACTGAAGAAAAATGCGAATATATTACCTTCAAGCAAAAAGTACAACCTTCCACGCTTGTTAAAGTAATAGAGTAAATTTATTGATGACTGCAAATAAACATGTTGAAAATCTGCAAGTCCATAATATCAGGGTAGTTAAGATTAACTGTATAGATATGATCGTCCCATTATGTGTTCATTCTGTACAACAGACGTGACAATTTAAAATTAAATTTATGGTGTTCTTTCAGTGTACTTCGCGGCTAGAGGGCCACATACCCAACAAAAAACTCAGATAGTGTAATACACTAGTGGGTAATTCCAATAAGGAAGCTACAATTTCAAACTCTATGGAAAAAGTAATACCGATTCTTTATTTTGGCGTCGTGTGCGGTATAATAAAAGAAAATAACTGGCATTATATTTACATGCGTGAGTGCGTGCGTGCGTGCGGAGCGGTCCACCAGCTGTTTAAATAACTGTATGCTCCAAGCGCACATAACTTAGCAATGTAACAAACACCGTGACGACAAACATGAATCTTCTGTGACTTAAAATCGAAAAAGCCAGATTCTTACACATGCAAATAATACATAATTTATTTTAATATTTTAATAACTATTTTTATCCTAGTGAATGCACCACTTTCTAACCGTTGTGCATGCCAGACCTCCAGGATTCGAGGCTCCTTTCCTTGTATTCATGTCCGAAGTTTTATAATAATAATAATAATAATAATTTAGCTATTATAGAGTTGGGCCACTTATTGGCCCGTTCCGGTCTCACACATCCAGAGATGTCTCTTCAGTGGTCTCCAATGGTTCATTCTACCTTTTGTTTTGTATCCGAAGTTTTAAAAGACAAGACAATAAAGAAATATATTCTCTTTCATAACGTAACGAAATGCTGATGACGTCGAAACTCATACGAAAAGCTGGCTGTGAAACCTACATACATGCTAGCAATATAAAATATTCCAGGCAAAACACAAAGCCTGATGCCCTACTGCATACATCTGCGGTCCTACAGATCTATTAGAACTTATGACAGTTAAACGTGTCTTTAAAAAACCTGGACGTAAATTATACCTGTCATTAGCGGAAAACCTCTTTAATGCCGAAGGCCTAGAGTCCCGAGAATCCAAAATTCAAGTACTCGTAAAAAAAGGGAACTTGCCTGAGTGGAACAAAAATTTCCGTACCTTGCAGTTTTGTTACAGGCAGGTTTCACTGCATTATAATGCTAATGTGTCTTTATTGTCTTGTTAACAACTTAATATTTACTTACAGATTCCGCCCAAGATGAGTTCGTCAAATACACCATAATATCAAAGATTCTGCACCGTTCCCAGACTCGTAAGTTACGGCGTATAACGCAGCTCACACGATAAAGGTACTTACACGGTTTCTCTCCAGTCCAAATTTTCCACATTCCTTAAGACCGAAGAATATCACAGGCTGTAATATTATTGTACTTTTTATCCACCCTGCCTTAAGAAACATTATATATTCGTATCTTTTGAACATCTAGTGTCGCTAAGATATTTAGCACCTCAAATTATGTGACACTTCCGGCATATTGTTATTCTAATTGTATGAAAAAGCAATGCTATGGCATACGGGAGACCTCCAATCGGAAAGGTTTCATATCAAGTTTCGTAAAAATGGAAAAATTTTCGAAGAGCGTAAAGGATAAATATAAACAGCATGATAATCTCATAACCTTAAGCCAGTTTCTCTCAACACGCAAGGAAAGCAGCTAAAAGAATGGCAATAAAGTGAGAAACGTACTATATATCTAAGCACACATGTATGTAGTAGACTACATTTGGTTCTATAACATCCGTGTTTGGTAAGGTGAATTCCGTCAAAAAAAAAACACAACCACAAATATGGCTAAATGATGGTGTTTATTAGCAAGGAAGAACTACATATTTCGGCCTACAGCGGCCATCTTCAGGTTCTGACAATTTTCTGCTAAAAGAGTTTATATAATATGTTTAAACCGCGTGGTGATGTTGAGATCTCATCACCATTCTGCGTGCTATTGTTCAGCTAAATTGGTGGGATGTCAGTGGATAGTTCGGTGTGGATGTGGATATGGATCTTGACATCCCACCAATGTAGCTTAACAATAGCACGCAGAATGATGATGAGATCTCAACATCACAACGCGGTTTAAACATACTATATAAAATCTTTTAGCAGATTATCAGAACCTGAAGATGGCCGCTATAGGCCAAAACATGTAGTTCTTCCTTGCTAATAAACACCATCATTTAGCCATATTTGTGGTTGTGTTTTTTGACGGAATTCACCTTACCATATGGTTTAAACGCACAACGGGGATGACACACCTTAGAAACATACGTGTTTATGTCAACTAAAAATTTGTAGCCCCCTTCTTTTACATGTAGGCCTACTGTACCTTTAATTATCGACATTGGTGCCCCTTACACTTTGAGACAGCTTTCCTTCCGTAAAAGGAATAAGCTTGTTAGTTCACCATGCTGAGTGTGTGAGGGACGGAAAGGGCCTTTCAAATTTCAAACCAGTTGACAGATTTTCATTAAGTTTGGTGTAAAAGTTAACCCATTACAGACAATCCAGCATTGCACCTCGTAATTTCCTATAGTCAGTAACAGAAACATGGAAAAAGCGCAAATGTATTAGCCGGGAGCAAAACCTTTTGTAATTCAACGATTACAAACATGGCCGCAGCGCGAAAGTTTTACGTTATGTCCGACAAATTTAACATGTACAGTATCTGTAGTTTTGTAGAACAGTTCGTTAAGTCGTATAGCTAAAGTTTTCATGGCGATCAATTATGACAAAACTGTGAAGTGAGAGAGAAAACCAACAAGATGCAACAGTTAGAAGTTTATTATCAACACTTTCTCAGCATGTTTCGGGCATCATTATGTCCATCTTCAGGAGAACAAGACGTGTGTTACTGCACGTGGTGTGCTGTGCTGGTTCTGCTGGATGTGGTTGGTGACGGTTGTGGGGCGCTGCGTTGTTGGGTGCGAGCACTGTGAAGGTTACTGTTCGACTAGTGCTCGCATCCTACAACACAGCGCCCCACAACCGCCACCAACCACATCCAGCAGAACCAGCACAGCACACCACGTGCAGTAACACACGTCTTGTTCTCCTGAAGATGGGCATAATGATGCCCGAAACATGTTGAAAAAGTATTGATA
>Ga0123352_10014087_pt1 | contig 12715 bp, 9 predicted proteins | sample TergutLab28metaG_FD_89700 | JGI IMG/M metagenome (GOLD analysis project Ga0123352, IMG submission 89700) | Labiotermes labralis P1 segment gut microbial communities from Petit-Saut dam, French Guiana - Lab288 P1 | ecosystem: Host-associated > Arthropoda: Insects > Digestive system > Gut ... | reverse complement strand
CACCTATAGGTCTGATGATACCAGAGGCTGTGTAATACAATTTTGACCTCCTGATGATGAGCACATGGTGCTCGAAACATGTACAGGCATGGAATAAACTTATTGTAAAACGCAAAATTTTGTGCATCAAGTTGGTTAATCACTGAGATAAATATACTGAGATGCACGGTCAGGAAAACGTCAAAAAAAAACCAATATTAATACAGTCCAGCCGTAAGTCTTGAAACGAGTATATTTTTAAAAAGCTATGGATTCTGTTCTTACACAAAAGTGCTACATGATTGACCCGATCGGTTCATTATCAGATCATTTCATATTCTTTTGGTTCCATTTTTTTATCACCGGATATATGGTTGTGTGTTTTGTATGCTTCTGTTTAATTCTGTAATCTATGTGCTTTTATTGTTATGTTTATGAATTCTTATTGTTATGTATGTTCTGTTCTGTGTATTCTGTTTCATTGTGTTGTTCTGTGTACTGTTTGTGTGTAAATGTGTACTGTACTACTGACACAGGGTGTCAACCCAATTGCAGGTAACAAATACAGCATATCGTATCATATCATATCATTATCACTTACAAATACGTAAAATGATGCTGGCTGTGAATCATTACAATTGTCATCCCATCATCCAGTGGACTGAGGTATCGCCCTTAACATTTTTGTTACAGTTTAATTAATTTTACTGAAATTCATAAGCCTGATTATGACCCAGCTGTGTCGAAACGTGTAGCAACTTTATGTAAAAACAAAATGTATTACTTTGCAATAAAACAGTTGTGTTTGACTGTATTGTTCGGTTATATTACTGACTTAACGCAACACAAAGAGAAGTCTTCCATCAGCACAATAGAAACCGCATTTTAATGTACGTCTAGTGCTTTGTATGAATTTTCCACTTATAATGTTAATTAATCGCCTCTCCGCATTGTGGCGCGCGCGTCACACTACGGTTAGAACACAAAATTAGCATGTACAGTTTACCAGTTGTTGAGTTTTTCGTACATTTTGGGATAATTTGCCACGTCACTGGTTGATTGGTGTCCGAATTTTCGAGACAGAGTACCGGACTGTTGTCAAGGGTCAGGCGTCCAGTATTGCACATCCGATCCTTGAGGTTGGTATCGAAACATCGTCGTCGGTCACCCGGTGACGCGGTACATGTGCCTGTTCCCCAGTTTGTGAAACAGCACGTGAAGTGGTCGATATTGCGGACAGTCCGTGAGTTTGCACAGTGGCGTCGATCGGGTCTTCGGAGACCTCTCGACGAGAGGGCCTGAGTACTTGCAGAAAATTAAATTCGTTGTTGATCTCTTCGGAATGGATGATCTGACAGGGGACGGTCTTCTTTAACTCTGTTGAGAGAACTAAGGGTAGATCCTTTAGGAATTGTTAGGTTGGGGGGGGGGGGGCTTCGGGGGGCGACCCTTTTTTTACCCCAATGTTTTTCCACAGAACAAACCCCCCCCCGCATATTTACTGTGGGCGGGGGGGGCGGGAAATTAAAAAAATTTATTTTGTTTTTGTTTTTTTCGGAATGGTTGTTTTGACGGGGGGCGGTTTTTTTTAACCTTGTTGGGGGAATTAAGGGGAGATCCTTTGGGAATTTTTAGGTGGGGGGGGGGGGGCTTCGGCGGGCGACCCGTTGTCTACGCCAATGATTTTGCACAGATACAACACACACGCTGCATATTACTGCTGGTCGGAGTGTGCTGGAAGTTAGAGAATTTGATTTTCAAATGAGGGGCGATTTCCTATTTTTCTTCTCTCATTGGATAAATCGAGGTTTTTTTTTCATTTTTCTTTTTAATTTTTGTTTTCAGTTATCCGATTTAAACGTGTAAAGTTTGCAACTAGCTTGAGTATTTTCCGAAAGATATTTGTCTTACAAAAATATTTATTATTATTATTATATATAATTTATTATTATTATTATTATTTATTGAGTCTCTCGTAGGTATTTCCGGGAAACGCCAAGAAACGCCCGCAGTTAACTTCCCAGATCTATTCCTCATTTCACTGGTGGACACACGTTAGAAATGAGGTGAATAGAAAAAGCTTCAGAGGAAGACCAGGGCCCACCCGGGGCTGTCGAACCAGTGATGATGATGGGGAGGAGGAGGAGGAGGGGGGAAGCGGAGGACGACAAGGGCTGATTATTTAATATTTGAAGCAGCATCACCTAACACCGTACATTTCGCAGTAACGCTAACTGTGGGTTACAAATTACGAAGTAGCTTCTTGAGTAATTTTCTCTGTTAACACCAGCCACCGTGCTGCTGACGTCACGATGTATTTGAATGTGACACCTTGCACCCTCTGTGGGCACTCTCAGAAGTACACATTGATATCACTCTGGTCGTGAGAATCTGGCACCTTTCGGTCCCAGTCCGCCCAGTACAAATGCGGAAGGATTGGATTTCGGAGAACCGGTAGAAGCAACACAAAATGCCAGTGCAAATTGTAACACGAAGCGAAGTGATGTGCAGGAATCGTGTAAACAGTTGTTGAGACAATGGACAGCTAAACCAGTCGCAGTGGTGTGGCCGCCAGCCGTTTCTTCCTTCCATTATACCGGCAGCCAACGTGTCTATACCCGCGAGTGGATGCGCGGGCAATGACCTACCTATTCCTTTATTAGTTATGATTAGTTTCGGACTCCCCTGTCGGGCTTTGGTCCAGCCTTCAGACAATCCTGTTGCCGTTCTGAGCACACTGAGAATAACAACGAATCATTTGTTTAACCCCTCCCAGGGCAGAGCACTGAACCTGTTTCATTAATTTGGTCGGGTACGGGAACACGCATTCCTCGAATTCGTTGGATATAAGAGATCCAGGTGGTCACGTGATTGCAAGCGATGCACTAGCTTGTGCCTCTGTTTCGTATCCCGGTTCTGGCATTCTGTGTCGTCTTTGGTGGGGTAAGCCTAAGATTTTTAGAAACAGAGTTGGGAAAGGCATTATAAACGGGGTGAAATGAAAGGAATAGACGTGTGGCGAAAATCGTCTGAAAGTGCGGTGAAGTGAGGTGAAGTGTAGTGATGTGAGGTGAAGTGGAGCGGTAGGGAATTTAAATGGGTTTAAGCCACATGAGAGAGTAGTGAAGTTTAGTGAAGTGTAGTTGGGTGAAGTTTAAATGGGAAGAAGTGAAGTTTCGACAAGTGAAGTGAAGTGGAGTGAAGGTCTTAGTAACAGGGTGTCTATCATTATCATAAGATATATAGATCGTATGAAGTTTGCTGCTTATATGGCTGTTTCGTTTATCACATTATTTCATATTCTTTTGGTTCAATTTTTTATCACTGTATGTATGTTTGTATGTTTTGTATGCTTCTGTTTAATTCTGTAAACTATGTACTTATATTGTTATGTTTATGTATTCTTATTGTTATATATGTTCCGCTCTGTGTATTCTGTTTCATTGTGTTGTTCTGTGTACTGTTTGTGTGTAAATGTGTACTGTACTGCTGCCACCGGGTGGCAACCCAATTGCAGTTAACAAATATATATCATATATCATATCATATTTCATACCAGAGCTTCCTCTTGTTGAAGTAATTAGGTGTACCAAAATTTAACCATTTACACCCCAGTGGTCACTATTGTACCACCACGTTTACCATTACAAAACTCTACCTTCTGCCCACACTGTGTGTGTGTGCTTTGTGTGACTCTCAGAAGCTCGCCATATAACATCAGCAGTGACGAACTAGACGTACATGCGAAGTGATCTGCAACGGGTCGTTGGTATTCTTCTTCTTTGTCACAACTGTTTTTTAGTTCTGTCCTGCTCTTCAGTCCGTTTCCATTCATTCCTACTTTTAACTTGCTTTCTCCTGTGTTTTTTTAACCTTCAATCATGCTTTACACAGTCCTCCAACCTCATTCTGTCTTCCTGTTGGTCTAAATGCTATGAATTTCCATTCCACATTGCTGTGCTGTTGTTGCTGTTGTTATTGCTGCTGCTATTGTCGCCTTCGTTCTTGTTCTTGTTCCTGTTCTTGTTCTTCTTGTTCCTGTTCCTGTTCTTGTTCTTCTTGATCTTGTTCTTGTTCCTGTTCTTGTTCTTGTTTTTGTTCCTGTTCCTGTTCTTGTTCCTGTTCTTGTTCCTGTTCTTGATCTTGTTCTTGTTCCTGTTCTTGTTCTTGTTCTTGTTCTTGTTCTTGTTCTTGTAGGCTTGCGACATCGTGAACGTTGACTAACAGAATCTTTTCAACATCTTCCTAGCTTCGAACTGTATTCCTCCAGACCAACAAACACTTCTCTCCCAGTCATTACATTTCGATCTTATAAACGTCACCCGTTTTGTCCAATTACCGTAGCCCTGACATCCACCAGAAAAAACAACATCTTACTTCGAATTTAATACGCCGCCCTGTAATTTAAGAAGCACCCCCCACTTTAAAAATTTGATTTCCAGAAAAAAAAAGAATGATAATTACAAAAGAGTAAATTTGTATTGAAAGGAATTTAGAATGGGAATGTTCTATTTAAAATGAAGTAATCTATATATTAGTAAATATACCGTCACTTATTTAATAAACGTGTAGAGTAACTTGCATAAAGGGGGGAATGTCACTTGAGAATAAATATAATTAATATAATCAATATAATTAATATAATCAGTATAATAAATATAATCAGTATAATCAATATAATCAGTATAATAAATATAATCAATATAATGAATACATTTCGCTGCCCGTAAAATTTACTGATTTTTACGGAGGCCATTTCTTCTTTGAAGAAAATTATGTTTTGGAGACTTTCATAGAGTGAAAAATAAAAACCGCGAATTTAAGACTCGCCTTAATTTTCAGCTCGGAAAAATGTGGGAGGGGATGAGGAAGGTGCGCTTACATTCGCAGTAATTGTCAGTAATTATTAATAATTATACACGAAACCCAAATCACGCATTTTAGCGACTCACAATAAATCAGAATATGAGTTTACCATATCACTGCTGACTAAAACAGCAACAGACGTTCAACCATCGGCGGTGATCGGATAACCAAAAACCGGCGTGTCTGAACTTGCCTTTAAGAAGCACATGCAACCTTGGGACTCAGCTATCGGCCGGCGAAGCGGTCCAACCCCGGCAGGCACCCGGCGGTCGGTCGGGCGAATTCACCGACTGTCTCAAGACCGGGTTGTGTAAAGATGCGTTTGCTGTCCTGCATGTCCGGCGAGACTCGAATCTGCCTGCAAGCCGAAAACCAAGATATTTGAAAGTCTCTGTCTCAACGGAATTGCAAAACCAATCCTCGGGGTTTGAATGGCTGTAGACTAGTTACTGATGGACGTGGGTGCAGAAAACTAACAAACTGCTTTGTTCGCCCAACTTAGATCCTGCGACCTCAGAGTAACAACCAACAAGATGCGACGTTTCTCAAATTATTTATTTCTGTAAGACGCTCTACATGTTTCAGGCGGTTTTTCTGTCCATCATCAGGAGCTCAAAACTGCACATACAGCGTCAGGTATTTGTCAGACCATGCTGAGAAACGCTGCATCTTGTTGGCTGTACTCTGCGAATATATTAGCTCTGCTGCGCACGGTCTGACAAATGCCTGACGCTGTATGTGCAGTTTTGAGCTCCTAATGATGGACAGAAAACCCGCCTGAAACATGTAGAGCGTCTTACAGAAATAAATAATTTGAAAATCGTCGCATATTGTTGGTTGTTACTCTGGGAATATATTAGCGATGCACGGAACTATGAATGTCAAATTCAGATCCTGCGCTTGTATCGTGCCTACGGAATAAAGTGGACCCTCTTACACTGCTAACGAAACAGCCGTCCAACTGCGAGCACAGGCTAATGTCATGTCCTTATGAATTTTATAACGTTACAGTTAGTTTTGAAATGTTTATTTTTACTTGCTCGTCTGATTTTATGGACGTTGTAAACAATTCGTTCAGTCTTAAATAAAGGAGCTAAACTAAACTTGCATGTAATCTTGAAAACTCAAAACAAAACCTAAAATGTTGCATGCCTTCTTCTAGGTAATTCTCCGGCGTCTGAATTTTATATGCCGACGTTTCGGAACGCTCTGTCTGTTCCATCTTCATTCTTCATACCTGCCTGCCTATGAAGATGGAACTGACGGAGTGTTCCGAAAAGTTGGCATATAAAATTCAGACGCCGGACAATTAGCCAGAAGAAAGCACACATCATTCAGAACACAGCGAAAGTTTGAAATCAAGGAAACATGACGTGTTAACGTTCGATACTGACACCGTCATTTACGAACAGCGAGAAGGACTGCAGTTGAAGCAGAAAATGGGGCGAGGTAGCTAATGAGATGGGAAAATGTTAACTGACATATTAAAGTTTCTGTAAGTTTCAGTTCTTGTCTGGTTTTGGATAGTGCGCAGGGTAGAAGGGTAGATTGTTACCGGCGTTTCGGGCCAACATATCGGTACCATCTTCAAGGTAATTGTACTGTTTGACCCTTGAAGAGGGGTGGGGGACCGCGGTAGCACAGTGGTTAAGGTGCTGTGCTAAAAATCGGAAGTTTGCTGGTTCGATCCCAGCTGGTGTCAGTGGATTTTTCATTGACATAAAATCCTTCCGATCGCACTATTGCCCTGGGGTCGACTCAGCCTCTAATAGAAATGAGCACCAGGAGTATTTCCTGGGGGTAAAGGCGGCCGGTGCGTAAGGCTGACAACCTACCACCATCCTGTGCCGTTGTGACGAAATCTGGGAACCTTAACTTCCTGGAACCCTCTGTGTCCCTCCCGGCCTGTAATGGGACTGCTTTGGCCTTTTTTTACCCTTGAAGATGGGACGAACTGTTTCTCCCGAAACGTCGGTAAGAAATTGCCTTTCTACGCTCTAATATCTAAAAAAGCGGGGAGACCTCAAACTTACGCCACGGCGGAAGCCTGAGGTCACTCTCCGTAAGGTTCTCACACAAACTGTAATTTAATGTTCATTATCATAACTCACAGAGGACACATTACATCCACATTACAAAGACCAGCATTTCAGTAATGTGTCGTCTAATAGGCGTTTTTCGTTATGAGAGCCGTCAGAAGTACGTTAATGCAGTTGGTTGACAGAGTGTACAGATCAGCTCACGCTCTATCCGGCCGATCACCTAATATGAGGCATGCAATACGAAAGCCTTCCAGCTGCCAATGTCAGTTAAATAAAGTGTGAAGAGAGAGAAAACCAATTATCAACTTCTGTCTCAACATGTTTCGGGCATCATTATGCCCATCTTCAGGAGAACAAAGACCGTGTGTTACTGCTCGCATCCTACAACGCAGCGCCCCACAACCGCTACCAACCACATCCAGCAGAACCAGCGCAGAACACCATATGCAGTAACACACGGTCTTTGTTCTCCTGAAGATGGGCATAATGATGCCTGAAACATGTTGAGACAGAAGTTGATAATAAACATCTGATTATTGCATGTTGTTGGTTTTCTCTCTCTTCACACTTTGCTCACGATGCACGGTCACAGGAACCTAAAGTCAGTTAAATAGTTGTAAGAAGATCAGACCCTTTCCAGAGTCACTCCAGTAAGTCAGTAAATATGAAGACTTTCAAATTATGGAAATCTATTCAGAATGTAACTGATAGGACGGGGCAGGTTTGCGATTCCGTTCTAAATTGACTAAGGAGGGCGGTGGTTATCACACTTACTACTTGTTTCACGGTTAAAAGACTGCATTCCATGCACACATGATGTTTTCATGCCGGTCATTTGATCCTAAGAAAAACAGCAAAAATGTTAACCGGTTCATCTGCCTAATTGTAATGTGCTGCATTGATCTTCGGGCATTAGATGAGAAATGTTTGGGAAGTTTTGAAATGTGGCGCGAAGAAGGAAGAAGAAGATCATTGGATCGATCGCGTGAGAAATGAAGAAGTATTGCACAGAGTCAAACAGGACAGGAATATCCTACGTACAGTAAGAAAAGAAGGAAGGCGAACTGGATTGGTCATATCTTACGTGGGAACTGCCTTCTGAAACACGGTACTTAAGGAAAGATATAAGTGAAGGGAAGACGAAGGATAAGACGTAAGCAGCTATTGGATGAACTTAAGAAACGAGAGGCTAGTGGAAGTTGAAAAAGGACGCGCTAGATCGCACGGTGTGAAGAACTGGATTTGTAAGTGGCTGTGGGCCTGTCGTAAGGCGGACATCGGGTTAATGGCACTGTACTGTACTGTACTGTACTGTACTGCACTGTACTGTACTGTACTGTACTGTACCACTAGTGATGTAGCTGACGAACTTTAAGCACATAATTTAACTGAACGTCTTTCTCTGACGTGAGATTTGGAACTTCCATACTTTGGTTTTTCGGTTCCAACTCATTTACTTTGCTTCCTATTTCTCTTTCATTTCCGGTTGTTGGAGGCTAATCGCGAAGGCTCAAACAGTGACAATTCTTCCGATATTTATTTCTGTTCAATAGCGTTCCAACGCTCCACATCACAGAAAACACATCGCATCTACATTAAAAAGTTCAACCAGTTGATGTTACATAGGAACTCATACTTACTCCATGGTGCAGAGTCCTTCTTGAGCAGTTAACTGGTTTGCAGCTAGTCAAGAAATTCCCCGCATTTCACGGAACCCGAAGGTTCATTACCGCACTCACAAGCGTCCGCCACTGGTAGCAACTCATATGAAATACAAATACATTCTGTGGGTATAGTGTGGAGCTTCTACGTTAGAGCAGATGGCACCTACATTTATCACTGCGCTTTGCAGTTTCAAAATATGCTATCAGGATTGAACAGAATGTTAAGATAGACATCCTATTGTGTTCCGATGTGACTGTTGCGGCCTGTTATATCATGATCTACTTCTGCAGAAGAGTGTAATCTTTGCGTCACGACCGCTATTTTTGTGAAACGACGCCATCTGTTGTGTTGTCTGTCGGCGGGACACGACTTTGAACCTAACCTTTTGACATGAGGCCAACTATGCTGCGATTGGTGACCTAAATCAGTAAACATCTTGATTTTGGTCGAGACTTTACGTTGTTTCTCTTTCCTTTTGTTTTAAGTTAGAAAGTAGGAAGCAGTTTCAGAACAAATGCGCTACGCTGCCCGAGTCATTTCAGTTTGTATCTCCCCACGTGAGAGTTACGTGGCATCACATAGCTATGTATTCAGTGTATGGAGTAATACGTGATGTGAAGTGATCCCGTTACAGGCTCGGTGTGGCCCAGAGGGTGGGTAGAGGTATAGCTCCACTCTTCCATGACCGCGGCACTAGAAGGGGGTGAGTGGTCAGCAGCACGCCCCGGCCGCACTTTACCCCCGGCAAAGACCCAGTTCCCATTGTACAGGAGGCTGGGTGGGCCCCAGGGCCGGTCTGGACGGGGGGAAAATCTCGTCCCCACCGGGATTCGATCCCGGACCGTCCAGCCCACGTATGGATTAATATATTATTGATTTATTAGTGATAATTTGTGTAAAAACATGAAGTGATATTAAGTTATTGTGCGCTTGTTAATGCTCTGTATCCTGTTAGGTGTGTACCAGCGTTTCGGAAAGATATACTGCTTCCATCTTCATGGCAGAATTGATACCAACGGGATCGGACATTCTCGCAGCGGTGTTGATGAAATCCGAAGTCTTTTGGCATGTTACGCCGTATCAACTGGTATATAATTACGGACGTTTCGTAGGTCGCATTGTCTCCGTACTCAATGTAAAGCGGTCTACACGGTGTGCCATTTCATAAGAATCGAATTTTCAGAATTAATTCAAATGGGGAAATCAAGAAGGTCGCGGGGAAATTGAACAGCCAATCAGAGTGAAGGATGGGGAAAGGACAGTGTACGGACGGACCAATGGGGGCCATAGGTTCTGTAGGGGAAAATGCACCATGGCAAGGGGAAGGGAGGGTAATAAACAGCTCTTTCGCGGCACGAAAGGACTTTGGGGCCAATTTCCGTCCCCTGAATGGATGTGTTTAGAGTAAAATATTGGAAAATGTTGCACGCTGGTGTTTATTGGAGGAAATTGCGCAAAAGTGATAAAATATTTTCATTGCACATAATAATAGACTGTAGAGGGCGGGAGACCACATTTCAGTTGCAGGTAGAGCTGAGCAATTTTGCTCACTTCAGAATTCAGCACCAGCACCACTGGGTACTGGAATTCTTTCCCCGGGGTTAAAGCGACCGATGCCTAATCCTCACCACCACCCTCCGTCTAGCGCTGAGGTTAAGAATAAGTGGAGCCATACCTCTACACCTTCCGTAGCCTTCGAGCCGCGGGCAGGGACACCTTTGCGTGGATTTCAGGCTTCCCCCCCCCCTCCCCCACGGTGTAAATGCGGTTTTCTCTCATCTGAGATGTTACTCATCGTTGATTGATACTAAGTTACCGACGTTTCGTCCCATCCTATAAGAATTTTTCCTGCCCTACTTGACCCTTGAAGATGTGACCGATAGCCAGTCCCGAAACGCCTGCAGCTAACTAACAGTCGACGCTGCACCATTCACAACCCTGCCCTCGTTATACGGTCTGCAGTTTGCTGTTGGCTTCCACATTGTGACAATCGGGATAGCTCTTGCTTGTCATCAGCCACAAGGATTCGTCGCGGTGTTCTGATATACGGCGCTGTGTTGACGAATTGTGCGTCGCATCCCACAAGGATTACCCTTTGGACGCCTAATGTCAACTATAGTGGTCGTACCGCACCGCTAACCTCTAAAGTTGCATTTTATATATTTATTCAAGAAATATAGGTACTGAATATTTTAAACATTGTGTATACTCTCCGTTTTTTTCTCTTCAAAATGCAGTTTGTTTCATAATTCTAACATATTTGGTTCATGTATTATTCACATTTTATATACAGGGTGTGCTAAAATTAAAAAAATTATTCCGGCGCCAAAAGGTTAACCTTCACCAGCACCGCTACAATGTCGAAACATTATTGCTCTTGTTCACTGTGGACCTTGCATAACGACGGATATTGTACGCACGTTGCAAGTATATAACCCGTTACTACATGGTCCTCCAACTACTTCAGACTCCACGTTACCCAGCCTAAATGTCTCTTGAGTCATCGGTAGCCATACCAGACGTACCCCCCACTTCCCACCTGCACAAATCTCTAAACGTCCAGCCCATCCTCTTTCTCATCCACCGCCTTACTGACAACTTTTTCGTTAATTTCCCCTCAAACCCCAAACCCCCGGCCCAACAAATAGGGAATTATACTCTAGCCGACCTGACTAACTTGTGCAATAAATATAAACATAAACGTACGAAGCATATACTGCTTTAATTAGCTTACCGGAAGTCGCTGTGTGTTTCTGTTCATAATCTTTCACTGCCGCTATTTGCACCTATATTTATATACATATTATTCAGTTCCACTTGTACCGTAGTGTAAATATTTATTCAAATTGGTTACAGGAACAATTTTTTAATTTATCCTTGTACATTCTCATACAGGTTTGCTGACAGCTTGCGAGCAGGATCAGGACAGATCTCAGTTCCGTCCTGATCCTGCTCGCTAACTGTATGGCATATACAATTGCAGTGAAAAACTGCTGATGATGGACAGAGGAACTGTCCGAAACATGTAGAGTTTTATTCCAAAAATAGTTGAATAAAGAGAGACCAACTTGATGTCACTTGCTTTTTTATTTCATTATTTAATACTCAACATGTTTCGGATGTTAATACATCCATCCTCAGGAGCTTGCGACTTATTTGTTGAGTTATTTCATGGGTTGTATTGTTCTGTTACGATGCGTGTTGGTGTTGCGTTGTGGTTTGGTTGGGGTGGTGTGGTATCCGGATGCAGGCTGAAGCACGCGTCGAACCAGAGCAATAAAACCCATGAAATAACTCAACAAATAAGTCGCAAGCTCCTCACGATGGATGTATTAACATCCGAAACATGTTGAGCAGTAAATGATGAAATAACAAAGCAAGTGACATCAAGATGGTCTCTCTTTATTCAGCTATCAAGATGGTGGACGTTCTAATAAACATAAGATTCCAAAAATAAATTTGAGAAATTAGTGCGTCTAGTTGGTTTTATTATAAGAATTTATCACGATGCACGGTCACCTGAACGTCAGATTTATCCTTGTACACACTGTATATACTCTCTGTGCAAAAAACTCTCTTTAGAACACACTGCTATCCATAACCTTACGCTAAGACACAGTGAAGAAACAGCAGTGCTCAAAAGGCTGCTTGTCAAACAGCATCGTACATGTGGGAAGGTTAGAGTCAAAGGGACTTGCAAACAAATCCGTAAATAGGGTTGTGTTGTGGTGTGGGGCACAAGGAGTCAGTGACAGTGGTTAGCTCTACACACTGCTTGATCATAAACAGTACATTCCATCGTTGCGTAATCGTGGATGAAAAAAATGTACATACTTTCACTGCTGTGTAATATTCAAAAGGAACCTGGTTTTTAATGTTTTAACACTTGCTGTACTAAATGAGACCTTAACCGCCCCAAATCGAATTACTGTCCCATTCCGCTCCAACTTGCGCAGCTAGATGGAGATAGATAGTTCGCAGCGCGTGTGTTTTGTGTTTAACCTTTTGGCGTCGGAATTACTTTTTAAATTTTAGCACATCCTGTATATAAAATGTGAATAATACAGGAACCAAATACGTTAGAATTATGAAACAAACTGCATTTTGAAGAGAAAAAAACGGAGAGTATATAGCATGTTTAAAATATTCAGTACCTATATTTG
>Ga0123352_10014086_pt1 | contig 12715 bp, 8 predicted proteins | sample TergutLab28metaG_FD_89700 | JGI IMG/M metagenome (GOLD analysis project Ga0123352, IMG submission 89700) | Labiotermes labralis P1 segment gut microbial communities from Petit-Saut dam, French Guiana - Lab288 P1 | ecosystem: Host-associated > Arthropoda: Insects > Digestive system > Gut ... | reverse complement strand
TGAATTCGTCCTGCATTCTGATCTCGAGACATGACCATGTACTTAGTTTTATCAGCACTTACTTCCAGTCCAATCTCCCTAGTAGCAGCTACTAAAGCTTCTGCATTTTTCTTTAGAGTATGTATGCTTCCTGTCAGTATACTAACATCGTCAGCATAAGCCAGCAGCTGATGTGAACCATTTAGTTTCAAGCCATCCCTCTTTACCTGAATCCTCATAATGACATATTCTAAAGCAAAGTTAAAAAGCAATGGTGATATAGCTTCTCCTTGTTTCAAACCATTCCTAATAGGGAACCTGTTAGACACATTCTTGCCTACCCAGACTCGGCTATATGTTTCAGTCAGACTCATCTTTATTAACCTTACAAGATTCTTAGGGATTCCAGACTCAAATGAGAATCTTATATAGGACATCCCTCCTAATTGAATCATGAGCTTTCTTGAAGTCTATAAAGAGCTGATGAACTTCTTCATTGTATTCCCATTTTTTCTCAAGTATTTGGTGAATCCAGAATGTATGATCAATAGTCGACCTGTTGCGTCGAAAGCCACATTGATGATCCCCAATAATTTCCTTCGTGTATAGAATTCACCTTGAGAGCGGGATGTTGGATAAAATTTTGTAAGTGACTGGCAAAAGTGATATGCCCCTATAATTATTACAATCTGTTTTATCTCCCTTCTTATGAATAGGTATTATGATTGACTCCTTCCACTCTTCAGGCAGTTTCTCCTTCTTCCAAATAGAAATAATAAGTTTATGAATCTCCAAGCAAATTCTTCTACCCCCTGCTTTAATCAGTTGTGCCGGTATTTGATCAATACCTGGCGATTTGTGACTTTTTAGCTTGTCGATAGCCAGCTCAACCTCAGAGGCACTTGGCTTAGGTACCAGTGGTTCTGCTGTGTGTATTTTTGCCTGCCCAACATCCTTAACCCCATGCACATTGAATAGTTGGGAGAAATAGTTCCTCCACCTAGCCACAATACCGTGGGAGTCTGCAACCAAATCGCCTTTCTCATCCTTTACTGTATTACATTTAGGTTGGTATCCCTTCTTAAAGTCATTGATGCCCCTATCCAAGTCCCTAATGTTTTGGATCTTACTGTTAGTTTCAAGTTCCTCAATTTTAGCTCTCTGATATGCCTTCTTTTTGTTCCTGAAAAGTCTGCTAACTTCACGCCTTACATTGTTCAAATTATCTACATTGCTTTGGCTTGGATCCTGTATCCACTTCATTTTAGCCCGTTTCCTTTGATCCAAAAAAACCTAAACATTCGTCATCAAACCAGGGTTTATTCTGCTTAAATTCATGCAGACCCAGACTCTCTTTTGCTGAGGTTTGGATATTCTCTTTAATGTTCTCCCAAGTCCTATTTACGTCCTCGTCATCGTTCAAGTTCTCCAAAGCTGCAAACCTGTTTGTAATCTCAATGTGATACTGTTTCCTAACCTCTGGCTCATTTAGCTTCCTCAAGTTAAATCTTTGCCTATCAAACTTCTGTGCAGCCTGTTTACCCACTGCTAATCTTTCCCTAACAATCAGTATTTTAGTGTGTAAATATGGAAAATGTTGCCAAGATTTTTCAAACAGCTGGTAAAAAGTATGTTCATTTATGCCCATGCATGTACACACACACACACACACACACACACACACACACACACAGTATACACAACGTCCACAACTCATCACACATGTATGATGTTCAAAATCATTAAACTGATCAGTAGTCTGAATCAAAGGATTAATTATAATACACACGATTGTATTTTTCAGTGTCCATTTGAGTGGTTCCATTACAACTGTGTGGACATCACGGCACCACCGAAGGGCAGGTGGTACTGTCCACAATGTACGGCCAATATGAAACGCAGAGGGTCCAGAAAGAATTAATGTGTTGTTTCATGATGGTTTCCTTCAACAGCATGAGGATACTTAATTGTTAAACAGACATTGTATGTGTGGACTTTACTCATAAATTACAGAAATAAATTAGAATATTAACAGACAATAATAAAATTGTTTCAGTCAAACACAGCAATATTTTGTTATTTTGAAATTAAGTTTCACATAATTTACTTACACCAGTGTTAAAATTATGTTTCACACAATTTTTACACTGGTGTAAGTTTAACAGGCTCCCATATGGCATTGAATTTAATGTGCATTACAAGTAACCTGTTTTAAACTTCTTGTAAAGATGGCCAGATGTTGGTCTAATGACCGAAACTGGTCACCAGTAAGTTAAAATAATAAAATATTATTGTGTTTGACTGAAACAATTTTATTATTTTCTGTTAATTCTATAACACAACAGGATGTCCTCTAAAAAAAAGTGAAAATTTGCTGAGGTGGCAGAATTTTTTATGTGATTGTTTTTCACATATATATAGTACACTCTGTACAAATATCTATGGTGTTTGAGAATATATAATTTAGAATGAAGAATGCCTGACACAGCACAGAAATGTAGTATGGAGAAGAACTGGGATAAAGGTAATTACGCCCTTTGTTATGCTTCATAATCCAGATATGTCTTGGAACACTTGAGCAGATGATTTCAAGTGCCCCTAAACTTATGGTGTAGTGTAAAAAAATCTGATGCATATAAAATCCTGCTAATGTGTATAAATTATGACTTGTCTTCTCAATAGTCAATTTTCATCATATTCCTGTCACTTCTGCATGATGAACTGAAACATCATTATTCCAGTCATTATTGCTATTTATATTCCATGCTTGAACTAAGATAATCAACAGTTTTGCCATGGTTCAGGCAGTTAGTCACTAACCTGTCACCATGGAGGCCCAAGTTTGATCCCTGGAAAGTCCAGCTGGTATTTGTGGTGGACAAAGTGGCAATTGGATAGGTTGTTTCTCCAAGTACTTAAGTTATTATCATTCCACCAGTTTACCATATTCGTTCACTCGTCAGTCACTGGTGCTACATAACCTTAGAAACTGACAGAGTCATTAAACAACACATTTTAAAGATAATCAGGAACTGAGTATTTGTTCAAATACCTTGATACTATTTATTATTTACATCCTGAATTCCACTTATTGAATAACATTCTGTGTAACTTAAAAGCCAAGTTTCTACTGACAAGTTACATTATACAGCTCATATTTTTGTGACATTGTGGTTGATTCTGAGGGTATCTGAGTATACAGTAACCGCACATTAATTGGCCATACAGTGAAATAAATATTTAACTTTATCCAAGTGTATGGGTTATTGAATTTTATAGTGACAAATCTTTTGTCATTTTAGGCCTCTCATCCCTTTTTTTCCTTCCTTTTTTATTTCTTTCATTCTGTTGCTGTCTCCTTTTAATACAACAAAATGTGTTTAGAGGTTATTGAAACATGTTTGAAAAATGGAGACATTAATGACCCTACTCATAACTTAAGGCATTGTATAATCTGATTTGTTGTAGGTTAGCAATAAATGTTTGGTATCTTCATCAATCAAGCTGGATGTTTGTTATTTTTAAAACACCAAAATATGCATTATGCAGTACCAAGTGAATTAACAGGCTTTCAACCCATTCGACCACATGTTTTGCAACGGACAAAGAGAGCACATTGAGGATGATGGCATCAAATTGGGCCAACAAAAACCAAGAGACATCGGGTATGTTTTAATGGATCAGATTATTACTGCAACCTAATTATTTTCCCCAGATAACATATTATGACAAAATCTTGAGCCTACCCTCGAATGGGCCATGTCACCACGGTGACAATTTCGTATGATGGGGCCCAATATTTGTGGATCCTGAGTTTGGAACTTGCTGCATGTTACTGTTTTTGGTGTCTAGAATTTTGAGTTGGTTCTTAGAAGTATGGAAAATTTGTGAACTCCTGCCTTGAACTACCAGTATTTCAATGTGGATGTCATAAGATACATTTACCAATTGTGATGTAAAATACAAGAACAGGTGCCACAGAATGTGCAGTTTTTTAAATTTCCAGTTTCAGGCCATTCAATGTGGTAGGCACATCAGAAGTTCTGAGATAATGTAAACATACGACAGTAAGAGTAAGCACAAGTCTGGTTATGACCAGACACCCAGAGTGTCACGTAGCCGTCTGGCAATTACCATTTGTCTTCTGATGCCCCTGAAGTAAAAACATATTGCATGTGAGATCTGATGTTCTTGCAATTCTGTTGCTGATAGTGCAAGTCTTCAGGGTTGTAATATTGTCATTGAATCAGTAGTTCCTGAAGTTATGAAGGATCCTTTAGGGTCAAATAGTTGTCTTGGACAGTCCAAGAAGGTGGACACTGAAGATAAAGGTATTATGATCCTTCAGAATGTCAGAAACTATGCTGGTGACAAAGCATTACATTCATAAAGACTTGAATCTAGGAACACAGTACGCCCGCGGAAACGTAAGTACTCTACATAGTAAAACTCCGACCAACAGTACAACAAGTGCCTCACAGTACCACTTACCACACAGTGCAAGATCCAGCCGCATAGTAAACATAACACCCAGTTAACAATACAACCACACCCGACAGTGAACAAGGTGAATGAACCTACCACAAGCAGAGACACGGCACAGGGGGGAGACCATCAGTGAGCACCGCCACCCATATGGACCCACACCAACCAGGGGACAAGCAAGACAGGAACACGTTAGCACCAAGAGCTTAGGCAAGGAAACCTGCTACCAAGCCGCTCGGACCACCACCACCACCCCGCCCTCCCCCCCGCACAATGCAGCACATTCAAGGAGAAGGTCAGAGAACAAGCCTCTGCATGACTACAATGCCATACCTGCCGAGAACACCCCCCCCTCCCCCACAAATAGCGTTATTGTCTGGTTTATATTCATGTATATTGTATTACTATCTGTATCTGTTCTGCTTCATAGTGTTTTATTTGACTCCTGTTTTGATTCAGTTTGTCAAGATATGCGTATGTAGAGATCTCTACACCACGCGTGCGCGCATGCATATAGCTTAAGTTCCCTAGACAACCTGATGATGGCCAATACAGGCCGAAACATGTAGTTGTTTCCATCGCATAGTCATTAAATACACCTCAGTGATTAAGTTGTGTTTGACTACATACCTTTTCTTAGAAAGACCTGAGTCTTCGAACGTAGTCTGCTGAGACGTAGACATCACAACACTGTTAACTCTTCAATTCAAGCTAATTCCAGTAAGTTATTGTGTGGACTGATTGTCCATTCTTTGTTGCTGAGTTTGTCTACCAAATTTTCTTATGAAGATCAACTCAAGTTGCATTGGTTTGGTCCTAGAACCTGTTCCTTCAAACCTCGAGGTGTTCTTGGCCTTTCTCTCTTTGTTAAGGTCATCCAATGTCCTGTTGTCCTCTGTTCTGGTACTGGAGAGTCAGTTTTGGTAGTCCATGTCCATTCATTTCAGGTGATCTAAACAGTTTTACTTATGTGCTTTCCAGTCTTCTGCTGTGATGTATATTTTTAGTTTGTGTCAGATGTCACAGTTACTTTGGCAGTCTAGAATTGTAAGTCCAATTAGTGGTCTTAAGAGTGTCATTTGTGATGGTTTCCATTTTTTGGAGGAGGATTTTCTCTTGTTTATGTTCCAGGTTTCGCTGCCTAGAGGGAGGGGGAAGCTGCTTTGGAGGTGATGTCATTCAGTCTGAATTTTTTGTTGTCATTCACTATCGAAAATGCCATTTTATTTATAAACATAAAGTTTAAATTCCTGTTCATAGTCACATGAAAAACTTTATATTTTCAAGTTTTGTAGTGTTTTGATTGGATGGGGTGCATTTAAGTGAGTGAAGTGTAACATGCTGCTGGTAGATGTCATGACTTATTATGTGTGTATTACAACTACATTTACAATATGCGTTACTGAAGGGACAGTAAATATAATGATTTTGGAAAATCTATGCCCATCAACAATAATATTTGGAGGGGGGAGAGGGTGCTTTTGGAAATGTGTATATGTATTTGTTGCTGCAAATAGTATTGGAAATCAAGTACTCATCAACTTATGCATCTGTGCTAGGTTTATGTTGTGATAGCAGCTGAAGTGAATATTTTTAAATTCGTATATTTCTTTGGAAATACACAAGAGTGTAGCAATTGTTGTGTCTGTCTGAGGTGTACTGTGTGGGTGAGAGGCCTTGGAATTGTGTGTAAAAATTCCATGTGGTGAGTATCTGAGTAGATTAGGTTGTGCTGTAATTGTTATGTGTAACCAGGTAATACTTATATTGTTTAATTTTATTGAGTTGAGATTAAGGGGCTCTGTTTCTTTTACTCCATAATTTATTATAGACTTTACTCCATGTTAATCACTGACTATGCCTTATTCAGTAGGTAATAGCTAAACTGGTGTCATATATCTGCACACTGTTGCAAGATTATTTCCATTTGTTTTATCCCAGATATGGCTACTACTAGTTGTGGACATATCATGGATATTGTCAAGCCAGAAGCTGGGTTCGAACCTTGAATTGAGGATGAGGAGAAGAAAGTTTAACTCAGTGTAGTTTCGTTTAGAAAAATGAATAATTATTCACTCTGATTTAATAATTATGACTGGAGATTACAGTGCAGAACCAACTAGCAATGACTGACTGAGACCTATTGGTACTGGTAACCGGCATGATGTGTCCTCTCTGTCCCTCTGACTAGACACTGTCTCTTTGCTTGTCTTGTAACATCATCATGATATATGTGTGTGGAATGTTTCGTGAACCTGGTCATGATGTTCCCAATGTACTGACTTCGTAGATCTCAATCTTTGTACCACAAGTGATTCTTAGTTGCTTGAATTTGAAACATGTGGCCTCTGAGCTGTATTTGTACTTTTTAGACAGTGACCCTGAGATAGATTTGGAGCAAATACCGAGTTACGACAAGTTTTATACAATGGTGATGATAGAAAGAAACGTGCAACGAATAAAACATACATCATGGGGTAAAATATGGGTGTTCTAACCATTATCTTTACTATCCAGTATCTATTCATAGTACCTGTGTGATAACTATAAAACATGTCTTCTGGAATATGACGCCGTGTAGATGTATATATAGGTACTAAGGTTTCACAGGAAATTATTGCCTCTATCTTCAGGCAAGTTCAAGACTACAAGGCTTCTCCTAAAGAAGGAGGGGAAAGGTGGTTAGAATAGAAGGCCAGTTGATTAGTGGTGCTGTGGGGTGGGCCAGGGTGTGTGATAGAAGAGGACGGGATGGTAAAGATGTGGCAAAAAATTTGTAAGGTGTGCAGCAGATGAAACAGTGTGAGAGAAAACTGGGGTGAAGCAGACAAAATGGGACCAATAGAAATAACATCAGGGGTGGGAAAAGGAAGGGGGACAGTCTGTTGTGGAGGAGTTGGTGGATAGCACTGATATGTCCATAATGTTAGAAATGTTACAGGAGACACAAGAAAGACGAATCTGGGACAAAACAGAAAGACTAGGGGTGTGTTAGGCCAAAGGATATGGGGAGGTCAGTAGAAGTAAGAGTGGGAAAAGGATGGCGATTTTTTGCCTGGAGAGGTTGTTGGTCGGTGGTGCCAGAAACTTCTACAGTGGGCAGGAAGTATTACATCATTTTCTGCGACCACTACAGTCAATGAGGGTGGAAGCAGAATTCATGCACCTAGTATGCGAAATGTTTGTGGATTATATACCGTCAAATTGGGCAGCATCTCAACAGCAAAGTCATCATGTGTGTTAGTAATGTAGTTCTTTTTTGTCCACCGTTTTTTAAATATGTATCCTAAAATAAAATAACTAGAGTAGATTACAGTTACACAGATCACCCGATTTACCTTCTAGATAATTAATTGTGAGAAGTTACAAATGGGTCAGTAGAAGGGGCACCCACACTTTTAGAATTTCCTAATAATCGCATGCTGTTAAGCGTGGTTCAGACTTCCGCCGCGAAGTAGATGAGATATGCGCTCTTCTGGGATATTACTAAGCGTGTAGACGTAATTACTTAACGATACGAACCCGTGTTACTAGTTAATAATCAGTTAACAACAGATGTGTTGGATGTTGGTTGTGAAGAAAGAAATTTGTTTCTGCGGTTCAGTAAGAGCAAGGCCAAATTCTGTGACATTACATAGATGTTAGTAAATATCTTTTTTTTGTGAACGAGGTGGGCTTAGACACTAAATGCTTTGCACGGGATAGAATATTATACTTTACATTTCGTATTCTATTTTGTATATTGATCTTTCCATATTTTGATATAAAGTTAGACTTTGGTTTGTTTAGTAATGTTTGAATATAAAATTAACGTGGTGGTTATATTCTCCAAGAATATGTGACTTTCCATGTTTCAGGCGAATTCAAATCTCGATCGAAAATGGCCTACACAAACCGAGTGAGTGATAGAGAGCATGGCTATAAACGACTCTCATTTATTGCTCAGATGGAACAAGGCCTTTTGGTTGGCAGCACTGTTAGTAATCAACGTACTGCATGCTGTGGTAATACTCCTGGTGCGTGTGTTTTATTTTGTCTTGTGACTGTGCATATTATTTTGTTTCGCTGTACCTGTTCTTACAACCTTAAATAGGTAAGTTCCTGCTGAACACCTGTTAAAATACACGTCATATGATTCTGTTCGTTCAGGTGGCGGATAAGGCAATCGGATTCCGATGTTAGAATAACTCCTGTTTTTCCTGACTTCGTAAGTTACGGAATTGAAGTATGGCGTTAAAATAGAAGAATGTAGTACTACGTTTCATTCATGTATAATATGATGATAAATTGCTTTTCGTTTAGATTGTTTGTGTTGGATTACGTCCTGTGACATATTTGACTCAACACAGTTAATGAATCTTCAAGACACATGGTGGGACTCGGTGATAGCTCGGTGATAGGAGTGTCAGCCAATCACAAGGCTTGTAGCATCAAGAGACGGCAGAATAACACAAACTCCATGCCACGAACAATACCTTAATGCACAGGGCGGGCGTATTCGGTCGTCGCCTCCAAATTAAATTGGTCATCGGGATAGGCGTATGAATTACTTATTTCGTTATAAGCCAGTATGCCTACGCAGTAAACTTTGTCCTGAACTGTGTGTGTTTTCCCGGCGTCAGAGAAACGGCGCTGTAATTGTGCACCATCCTTGCAATATACCATTGAGGAGCGTACTATGCTAGCATACAAGTCTTCAGTAAATTGCTCGAATATATTGCTGAGTCGGTTCAAAAAAAGTGTGTTGTATCAAATTTGAATAAGTACTTAACTGACTGCGTTGTTTACTCAACTGAAGAATATATAGACTCTTAATATCCTATTTGATCTGAGGCCTGATTGGGTTTTTTAATCGTTTAATAATTATTTATGATTTCTGTTAGTGTTTGCCAGAAAAAATAATGCCCCTTTCTATACGTATGTAGGTTGCCCTCAGTTATGCCGCCTGTTGTTATGATAGGAATGTCGGTTTTATTTGCTGTTGATATATATGATAAACGCTTGGTACTAACACAAATGACGACCACAGAAGCAGTGAACGATGGAAGGGGAGTTGATAGAGACATTTATAACACAGTAACATACTTCATTCGGGAAAATGGAGTTTTGGAAACTATTTCTTCACAATGAACCCACTTGGTGGAAAGAAGATTTGCTTCAGGTTCCACTGTATTAAGTATCCATTATTATTATTTATCTGCCTGCTACTTTTATCTGTCCCTTGAAAAAAGTGGCAGGATGTTAACAAAACCAAAAGGTTAGTGTAAGAAAATGCGTAGTTCTTTTCTGTGTCGTTCATTTGACGAACGGAGGTCGTCAATGAAGTTTTCTCATGGTCGTATTAGCCTTGGCAGTGCTAGTTGTTGTTCTGCATTTTACTTATTACAGTACTACCGAGGCCGGTCCCAGTGGCCGCTCGAATGCTGGGATTGCGGGTCCAAATCCCGCCGGGGACATGCATGTCTCTTGTGAGTGTTGTGTGCTGTTAGGTAGCGGTCTCTGTGTCGGGCTGATTTCTCGTCCAGTGGAGTCCAACCGAAGTTGATGTGTCTGAATGCGATCGTGAAGCCTCGATAACGGGGAGTGCCTGGCCCGCTAGGGGATGTTGGGCCATGGGGGAAAACAAAATACCCGTTGATCATGACGTTCGATCTACCCGTGTATAATTCATGTAATCTGGAACTTATTGCGTGACTTAGCTACTAACAGCTATGTATTTTGCCCAAGAAACGAATTCTTTGGCGAAAATATTATACTGAAAACTTCGTGTTCTTGAGGTCTGGCTTTTGATTATCGGTCCAAAGACCATCTATCCGATATAGCGGCCTAACAGAATGTCCTGAATTTCCTAACAGAAAAATACCTATCTCTAAATAGCCCTTTCTTCTTTATACAGTCATCGTGTACAGTGACTGGTCTAGTCTACGATGGTGTAAACTTTTGCAGTTAAGACAATGGCGTTAATTAATCTAAGAAACAAATAAAAAAAGAGAATTATTGTTGAGGTAATGAAACTGTGGTAGAATGGATCCTGTTAAGTCACAGTAGAGTTCGTGTCTTTCCCATAAAATAATTCCGTGTGCAATTCTGACCCGAACTTCAGAATAAGCTGAGAGTAGAGGCTGCACGACCAGTTAACTTGATTTAGTTCTTGCACACGATTGTTTTGGCGATGGCTTTGATGGCTGCGAAAATTTCTTTTCCTGTGGGAACAATCTGGGTGGCAGGAAGTAGGAATCCGTAAGTTCCGTCGTCCCTCAGTTCCACCGTGTAAGCGTATTTGATCCCAGCTGCTCCCTTTGCCCAGTCGTTTGCTCCACCTATAAAAAACAAGACATTAAAACGCTGCTATGCGTTTGACTATCCATAAAGAGCTATCTAGCTCGGACAGCAATTGCTGGCTTCTCACAGGGGAGGATTTGTGGTGGACAAAGTATTGAAGCAGGGGTTTCTCCAAACAGTCCGTTTTTCCTCTTACGGTTACCATTCAGCCCTGTTAACCGGATGCAGTCAGGAGGGACTCTACGTACTCTCAGGTACGTACTTGGGCTCAGGCTTGTTTTCGGACTTGTGTGTGCTTAAAAGTGGACGTTTTCGCGAACCTAAGCACCCAGCAGCGCATTCAACCGGGGCCCTGGTCTCCAGTGGCTCGGCAGAGTGGCGGTATTTCAAAAACACGCTGGTCAAGACGAATGTCTCCAGCACCCTTTATTATAACGTCTTCGTCAATAATTCTGTACACCGACTGCGTCGATCATGATGAGCTTGTAGACGGGGGTAGCAGAAGGCACTAAACAAGCAACCAAACAATTCGGAATTGTCATCGCGAGTATCGCGACAATACGCACGACACACAAGTACTAGCACATGCACGAGTAGTCTTGGCGCACTCGCACAAATACAACTAGGGCTGGAATACTTTATGTTTGTCATAATTGTTATGTTATTTATTTTGGAATATTTTAAAAGATTTGATGCGAGAGACAGCGAAATTTTTAACTTAGTTTAGAATGTTTGTGGACTGTTCTGAAAAAAACTATACGGGATTCTTAAGTACTGTCTACAAAAAAAGACACCCACTTGAGAAAATCCGCAGCGGATTTTGGCAGATGACATAAATGAATTATTCCGTGCTGAATAGTTCGCTTCGATTCGCCACAAATGCTGTCTGTCCCCTAAAACCTCACACACAACCGCATGCTCTGTAGTCTCCCGTCAGTCTTACAGTCTTAGAGCGATAAGGTGGTAAGAGCGACCGTAATTCAGTCGCCAGATGTGACGCGGTCGACCATGTCGAAACCCTGCCCGCTTACACTGTATACTCATTCGCTAGCGGCTTGATTTCCGGTGTGAAAGAGATCTTACGGTTTAAGAAAATCTCTCCCGCAGGGTAGACCTCAGAATTATGGTTCAATTACCGGGAGGGGCAAGATAATTTTTCTCTTCTCCAAAGCATCGATACATCCTCTGGGGCCACCTTTCCGCCTAGTCACTGGGTACGTGGGCTCTGCCTTTTACGGAGAGAAAAGTGGCCAAGGCATGAAATTGTCCACTGACCTCCATCTAGTGTCGAGGTTAAATTGCCCAGAACTATACTTCCACTCTGCCATGCATACTTACGTGGCATGCAGAGGGGGCAGGTTTGCTTCTTATTTATGAATTAATTTATGAGGCGTCGAATGGAGAATTCATTGTCGGGAATGAAAGATGTTATGTAGTCATGGCGTACATGAAAGGGACTATCTTACCATTTTTTTCTGGAGTGACAGGAGGGTGATTTAAAATACCGGGATGCAGAGTCCCTGTCCAATGCTTTAGTCCGGTTAGCTGCGCTACAGTGGCGTACCGAGGGGGGGGGGTTCAAACCCTCCCCGAAATTCCGAAGGCTCTACAAAATCATGCCAAATTCAACCCGATTGTGGAAACTGTTACAAACTGCTGAATTTAGGACGCCAACACCCCAATATGTTCGGAAAAAAGGCAGTAAAATTCTAAAACTACATAGGTTCGCAATTGTTTTACATTAGCAAAGACAAATAAATTGGTTGTCATCATAAATAGTCTTAGAGTACCAAAAATTAAGAAAATATTACTATATGAAATGAAATTTCTTGTACCAAATTACAGCTGCCTCCAGAACCCCTGACTGGGGGGCTTCCGCCCCCAGATTCCCGTTTTCTCTGTCCTCTGCCCTCAACTGAATTTGTTGAACCCCCCCCCCCCCCCCCCCCCCCCCCCCCCCCCCCCCCCC
>Ga0123352_10014083_pt1 | contig 12716 bp, 6 predicted proteins | sample TergutLab28metaG_FD_89700 | JGI IMG/M metagenome (GOLD analysis project Ga0123352, IMG submission 89700) | Labiotermes labralis P1 segment gut microbial communities from Petit-Saut dam, French Guiana - Lab288 P1 | ecosystem: Host-associated > Arthropoda: Insects > Digestive system > Gut ... | reverse complement strand
TTTGATGAATATAATATTGGGAAAAATTAAACCATATATTGAAAAAGTTATGGGGGACTATCAGAATGGATTTAGAGATGGAAGATCTGTAATTTACAACATATTCGCATTGAAAATAATAAATGAGAAACTTTGGGAGTATAATCAGAGTGTACAATATTTATTGATTGATTTTCAAAAGGCACATGACTCCATACATAGAGATACACTATGGGAATGTAGGAAAGAATTTAAAGTTCCTACTAAATAAATAAATAAATATGTGTAAAACACGTGTACAAAAGACAAGAAGTGTGGTTCAAATAGAAGGAACATTGTCATCTTTTTTTGAAAATAAAACAGGCTTCAAACAGAGTGACCCTTTATCACCAATATTATTTAATATGGCATTACAAAAAGTGATACAAAGTATAAAAATGATTCCTAGTGGTATAAAGATTAGTAAAGAAGAACTGAATGTATTAGCATATGCAGATGACATTGCATTAATTGGAAAAAATGAAATAGAAATAAGAAAATTTTTGTAGAAATTGAAAACATTGCCAGAAAGTTCGGACTACAGATAAGCCAAGAAAAGACAAAATATATGGTAGTGGAAAGGAAAAACAGTTTAAAGAAAAATAAAATAGGACATTTGAAAATAAAAAATTACAAATTTGAAAGAGTGGAAAATTTTCAGAATTTAGGAGTTATACTTAATGGAGATAACAATAACCAGACAGGCTTGCAAGAAAGAATTAAAAAATGCTAACAAAACATATTTTATGCTACAGAAATCTTTTAAAAATAAAAACGTATCAAAGAAACTAAAATTAATATTAAAGAACACAACAATAGACAAAACGTTAACATATGCATCAGAAACTTGGCCACTAACAAAGAGAGATAGAAAGCAATCGAACATTTTTGAAAGGAAAGTGTATAGAATTTTAGGCCCAGTATATGACAATGAAAAAGAAAATTGGAGGATATTAACCAAAAAATAAATTTATGCAAGTGTTTAAAAACCTACTATAATAGAGGCAATAAGGTTAAATAGATTACATTGGTTTGGGCATGTACAGAGAATGGAAAAAAATAGAATTCTCAAAAGGGTATTATATGTGCATTTGGGAACAACAAGATTGAGAGGTAGACCAAGAAACAGATGGCAAGATGAGGTGAGAGAGGATGGAAGAATAATTGGTGGAGAAGGGTGGCAGGAAAAAGTACATAACAGAGAGGAATGGAAGAAACTCCTGAGAACGGCAAGGAATCATCGTATTCTGCACATGCCAATGGAATGAATGAAGTATGCCAAATCAAAGGAAGCCAGGAAAACATAGGCTACGGGCTGGATGATATGGAGTTTGAATCCTGGAAATGGCAAGAGATTTTATTCTTCTCCAAATCATCCAGACTGCCCCTGGAACCAACCCAGCCTCCTACTCAATGGCTATCAGGATTCTTTCCTGGAGGCAAAGTGGCTAGGATGTGATGTTGACCACTTGCCTTCACATAGCACCAAGGTTAAGGAGTCATATAGCTGTACCTCTGCTTTCCCTGTATGTCTTCATGGTGTGGACAAGAACAGCTTTACTTTTTGTCCCTAATCACACACCAAATGCCAAAAAAGAATGCTGGTTGTTTGCCTTATGATGCTTACAGAATGCTGCAGACATACTCAATATATGTAGAATGAACAGTGAATTTTATCCAAAGGATAACTGAAGACTGCTAAACATAATTCCTACATTGCTTACAGAAAGACTTACAGAATAACCTTTCGCTGGTATCAAAATTCAAATCAGAATTTGTGACTAGTACTTCACCTTCAGGCTGCAGAATCCCTAACCTCTGGGAAGAAACCAATCAAGTGACTAGTTCCCACCAATATCCCCTGACCAGATTTTTCCTATACACTGACATACAGGAAAGACATAAGGCAGATTAATGGTCAGAATTTCAAGTTAATGATTGGCAAATTTGGAAGCTCTATTTGATGTGCGAACTATAGACCATGGGTGGTCACATCCCGCAATTTACCTCCAATGAATCTTCTTAACAACAGTGCTTTCAAAACATGTTTACTGAACCTTTCAAACTTGGTAAATAATGATACAACCCCAACTAAAAATTCAATGCTGCAGATTTAAAAGTACAAGTGTTTCTAGCAGGACACCTCAAGCAGAAAGTTAATTAGCACTTCAGTAGTACACCCCAAGACAGTTCAATCCACCTCACAACCTGTTTTTGCAAGAACCTTCTTAATATCCTCCCAACCCTTGATGATTTCACTAGTGAGCTGTATTCAGCTTGGTTGCTTAAAAACAGGGGTGTATGGCATGAATTCACCTGGCTTAGTGGCAGGTTCTTGTGAACTTTAAGTTCCGTAATATGTACGTTTAACTACCTGAGCATCTGTTACCACCTCATGACAGTCTCTGCTGCATGGAGTTAATAGTCAGTTATCCCACACAATACTTTTTATGTTAATGAACTTCAAAATTCAGACAATCTTGATGGCACTTTATTACTTATTCCTTAGTCCTTTTCTATTACTTTTCATATATCCATTATGTTCCCTTCATAACTGCTCAGAATATTCTTTCTGGTCTTTTTAGGTGCATTTGCAAAATTGTGAAAAACAACTTTAAGTTTCAATATTTTTCACCATCAGTTTGTCTGTGTGGAACAACTCGGCTAGCACTGAATGGGTTTTCATGAAATCTGATATTTGAGAACTTTCCAAAAAATTTGTCAAGAAAATTCAAGTTTGATTAAAATCTGACAAGAATAATGGGTACTTTATATAAAGACCTATGTTCATAAATGACAATATCACTGAATTCTTCCTAGAATGATATGTTCCAAACAAAAGATGTAGCGAAGACTAAAATGCACATTTCATGTTCAATAAATCCCTTCCAAAAATCACGCTGTTGATGTGATAATGTGGAAAGATATGGCAGAGCCAGCCAAGCCAAAAATGACAATACAATGCATGCACTTTGCATGCCAGATAACTAAGACAAGAATACAGCCACGCACCCAAAATATTTTATAATTATTGCATTTCCATGGCATCAATGTTTATGCAAACATGCCTCAATGTTACGTTATGCCAGGCTCACTCACCTGCAGCTCACAGGCAACATGTTGCCTGTAACCTAGTGTTGTGTTGTCCATGGAGACATTTAAAATTAGACTATTTTAACCCTTTCCCTGGCTAAGCCAGATAGAACACTGAAGCAGTTCCACCTGTTTCCTAGCAAACTATAACAGAAGCTAAAAATATACATATAAGTGTACATATATTTATCTATTCTTCATGTTGCATACTGAATTTCATGTTTCCTGCAAGCAGCCCAAATTTTCCTGAAGATGCCTGCACCACATAAAAGGTTGAGTGGACTTGTGTTATACATATGTTGCCTGTCATGTTTAGCGTTTTATTTAGTAGCATCAGTATCCAAGACCAGGGATGCATAAATATTCCAAAAACCTAGGAGCACCCTCAAAATTCTAGGTGCCAGAAAGATGACATGAAACAAATTCCATGCTGTGGACCCATATATATTAGGCACAGCTGTGCAAAATATATTAACCCTCCTAGTCGAGCAGTATCTCTCAGATACATGTGACTTTTGTTTGTTTCTTTGAATATGGGAGAAGTGCACTGATGTATGTCTGAATTGCTACCTACGTTGCCCCTTAGAAGCCAGTACAGTGTGTTTCATGTTCCTAATGCATTGTTTGGCTGTATTTAGCAGTGTGTATCTGAAAGACACAGCAGAACTGTGTTACTAGTGTGGTGTTACTTTCTGGCGCACGTTATGGATCACTTGTACCCATGTAATGCAGAGGATACCTAGCATATTTGTACAATAATATTGTATGATGATGTAAATGATAATGAGAGCATTGATGAGAGGATGGAATGCAATGGAGACTATGTGGAGCCAAGGGAAGGTGACTCGGGGAGTGGAGAAGACGCTACGTCAGATGATAATTGCTGCAACGAAATGGATGCAACTGACAGCTGTTTTCATAGGAAAGGATAAGATGAAGTGGGGCAAGGTAAAAAGTTCTACACACATTCGATGCAGATGGCAGAATATTCTAACAAAGTTACCAGAGGTTATTGGCCAAGCAAGGAATGCCACTATGCTCCTTCAAACATGAACTGTCATGACAGATGAAATTTTAGATAGCATATTCCAACACACAAATCAGTATATTATTATCCAACCTAACTCCAGCCCTAAAAGTGATGCCAAACTTACAAACAAAACTGAGCTAAAAGGTTTCATCGGTCTTCTGTGCAACGAGCAGAGTCTGGAAGAATTGTGGGGTACTGACAGAGATGGTATCAAAAGATTTTGCTCAGTGATGAATCTGAGACACTTCAAGGTCTCAATCAGATGCATTTTGAATAAACTAGAGTTGCATCCATAAAATTCTTCACCTTTTATTAGCAGAAACCTAGAATGCATCTCAAGGATACATGCGACCAACTACGTTTATATTAGGGTTGCAAATGGCTTAGGGTTAACCTGGGCAACCTAACACCTGGGATTTGTGCACCCTTGTCTGAGACTGTAGCATTGATGGCAGATGAATGAATATAAATAACAAGCATTGGTGGAATGATGACGGGAGACAAATGAGTATTCAGAGAACAACTTATACTTGTGCCACTTTGTCTATCACATTCCCAGCTCCTCTTTTCTATTCCTGGCTCTGAGTTGCCAATTTCCCTGTTCATGACACACACCCCTTTCCTACATCACCTACCCATTTTCCACTGCAGCTTATGCTCACCCATAACATTGAACACAGGTTCCCTGCAACATTTGTAGCCACCACACTACATGATGTCATAGCCTAGATCACAGTTTATACCTGTGTCAACCCTTGTATTTTGTGGTGATAATAAGTGATTTCATTTTGCTTGCTGAAAGACGTTCAGCCATGACATTCTGACTTCCAATCAAGTAACTGTTTATTTTAGTTTTGGTAAGTAACCCTAAAAATAAACAATTAAAATACAATCACTGACATTTATTAGCACATGTAAATGAAGAAAAAATGCAATCATTACAAGCATCTTTCATCCAGAATATGCCTGCAAAATATTCACGATGTCCACTGACTGGAGATGGTGTTCATTAACATAACTGCTTCATTATACTGTTCTGCATCTGTAACATGTAAACACAATCACTAGTTTTTAATTCAGAAATATCAGAATGTTAGTTCAAGAAAATTTCAGTTATTATTTCTGAAATTTTTATTTTATGTTTAATGGCTAACATGGTTAAATGAGACATCAAAATGGAAACTTCACATAGAACATAAAATTTCCTCCCATCCAAGAAAGAGTTCAGCCCACAAGTACCTCTTACAGAGCCCCTTTATAGAGAGAGATTCTCCATTCCCTGAGCCTTCTTTTACATACTGTATCTTTCAGGGTCCCCCATATAGGAGCCCTCCCTCCCTCCAGAGAGAGAGAGAGAGAGATATGCCCTGTTTCCAGAATCTTCTTTTACCTGTCTCTCAAATTCCCGGGAACAGAAGGCCCCCTCCAGGTTACCTTATTGAGCCCCCTATGGAGATGCCCTTTCCAAAGCCTTCATTTACATCTCTCGGAGTCCCCAGGGATGGAGCCCTCCAAATAATCACCTGTCTCTCAAAGTCCGCAGAAAAGAAGCCCCCCCCCCCTTCCAGGTTCCCTCAACAGGGCCCCTAGCAAGAGATGCCCATTTCTAGAGCTTTCTTGTACATACCCCTTGGAGTCCCTAGTAGAAAAGCTCTCCAAATAATTACCTGTCTCTCAAAGTCTCCTGTAAAGGAGCTCGCACCCTCCAGGTACCCCAGCAGAGCCACGTATGGAGACAGATACCCCTTGCCAGAACCTTCTTTTACATATTCTTTTAGCCAGAGTAAAGAACAGCATCATTCTAAACCCATTCATCCCAGCCTCAGTCCCCTCTTCTGCCCCAAAGCTGTCTGTAAATCAGACAGGCCCTAAGAGGTCTGTAGGAGCTATTGGGCCATGAATCCAGTCCTCCCTGGATAGAAAATAGCCAGATTGAGACACTTTAGGTTCTACTTGTGGAGCTCTTACAAAATGAGATGCCCCATTTCCACAGCCATTCAATCAGAGTCTCCAGGTAAGGTCTCATGGAGCCCCTCACAGACAGAAGGCCTACCTAAGATACAGTGCAGCCTGGTTCCCCAGGAGGATCGTTTATGGCACTGCTATTACTGCCTCAGTGCCATGCAGCCTTCAGCGCAATACCTTCCACTATGGCTATGGTAGACCAGAGCCCCACCAGCCAGTATTTGTTGAAGTAACCCTCTACAGGGTATCCCCTCCACACCTGTTACCACCTCCAATGTGACCCAGGGATCAGACAGCCAGCACGTAACCCCCCCTCAGGGCAGTCCCTCCACACCTGTTATATCTCAAAAAAAAGCCTGAGGTTTTATGGGAGGCATACAAATGAGAGAAAAGGTAGATGGCTCTGGGCCTGTTAATATAACAACCTGATATATTTGTACTGAACATTCTCAGTGAGGATTGCATGACAAATGCAGCAAAGTTCAAAACTTACAATTTGTGAGTTACATCCTCATATAGCTCAATTTTTAATTTAACATTTTTAATTTATGCAGCAGATACATTATTCTTAAATAAACCAAGGTGCAAAATACTGTATCATTCTATGCCCTCCAGTATATGACATTTAATTTTTAATCTGCAAATCTTCATGAATTAATATTCACGGTACCTTTAACCATGAATTACAGTCATATTATGTGTATTCCACATGCAAAACCTATATCAGCAACAATGTTTACTGGCCTGAACATACCCAGTTTGGTCTTTTCTACATGTTGAGGTTTCCACCCACCTCCATTACTGTACTAATTCTACAAATACTGACTGACAAACTGTACTTGGCTCCAACTGCTGAAGACCTACCAGTACTTGAATCTCACATTCCTCTCTACAACCTCATACCTCAGAAAATTCTTAGCTATATACCATCTGATCATTGTGTCATACCCCACTCAGTAACTTTCAAACTGCATAACTTGAATGTGTGGCCTATGAATGGTAGTTTGGGAAGAAAGTCTTGCAAAATATTTGTTTCAAAGTATCAGCCCTGTATGTCTGGAATGCGTGAGGAAAAGCACAAAAGCCGTCAATGAGGAAAGCTGGTCTTCCAGCTGAGAATCAATCTGGAAACCTACAGCATACAAAGCATAACCAAAATATTAATGAATTATGTGGCATATAAGATAATTTTATTAAAGGTGCTTACAACTCGCAAACCGTCAAACACAACATACTAACCAAAATTTTTATTAAACTCAGGAGGAAATGATAGGTAGAAATCACTTGAAACAGTATTTTTTCCTTGTACTGTTCCATGGAACTCCACTAGTCCTATCACAGGTTCATGTAAGGGCTGTTGCATTTTCACTGTCACTACCTGGTTGTCAACTGTTTTGATCTCTAATGAAATTCCACTTGGATGAGTCTGCAACAAAGAAATGTGAATCTTATGCGTATTGGACCGTGCATCATCTTGATATTTGAATAAAGGTTGACCAACTAGATGACATCTAGTTGGTCAACCTTTATTCAAAAGAAATGTGCTTGTGATCAGATGACAGCAGAGCTTCTCAATAACCCACATGATGGGTGCTGTGAGCGTAACCCATTTTAAACAGTGCCGGGATGGAGTTCAGTTTTATAATCACATAAGCACAGTCTGCACAAGGATGAACACAAAAGTTCCCCCAATTTCCCTACATCAATCAGTCAAATGACAACATTCTGAACCTACATTACTACATTTGTAACACAGGTCAACTTCCATAAAGTTTCATTATCCTTTACAAGCTACTTTACTTCCTTAAGGAAATGGCAGAATAACAGTATAACCACATAGTTGATGTCCCCTCCAGTTCAACCAGATGACTGGTTTTCACATTATTTGGTATAGGCATTATCCCATTGAAGGACACCAGTCATATTTGCTAATTGACTGTCGTCTTCAGCAGCAGCATGAGAAGTACAAACACCTGTGAGAAAATGAGAGATACTAACACCACTGGATCAAGAGTTAAGAAATTATGTATGGTAATATAGCCTCAAGATCATATATACAGTCTTTCCGAACATGAAAATTTCATAGGCTGTAACCTAACAAAATAGTGGCTGAAGGAAAACTGTATTTGTTGGTTTGATGAGAGCCAATGAACCAATGGAGATGAAAAAGAGATTTTGATATGGGCAACCTCAGAAATACTGTATGAATACCAATAATAATTCAGTAATATATGACAATCTCAAACATGATGATGCAAGTAAAATTTTGAGCTCATATCTGATAAATATTAAGTAGGCAAAAGTACAGCAGTAGCAGCAGTAACAGCAGTGGGGACTGCGATGGTAGTGATGGTGGGGTTGTAACACTGTCCTTGAACTCAGCCAGCATTGTGTATCAGCTAAGCACACATACTTTTAGACTCAGAAAATATCTAATTTAAATAAATCTCTCCCAACACAACTTGCATTTTCTGAAGGGGAGGGACCCATAAGTCACAAAAAACATTTGACAAGTTATGCACTGCATTACAAAACAGCATCACTGGGATATTCTTAACTTGCCTCTTACTACAGGTGATGATACAGATGACTGACAACTTGTGGAGACTGATGGATCATCTGACAGATTCAACTGTGGCTTGGATTATAAAATGCCTACTAACCTTTATTGTCCTAAGTGACCATAAACCAAACTCCAAAATGTACTGGCAAACGGTATATTTACTGGCAAATGGCATAGCGACTCATATACTGGTATCTGCATGCTACATTTTGTACATTTATATGTCCACAATAAGCCATCCAACCCTCAAAAATACACTTGGTATATAACTCATCAGTTAAAGGTTAAGTACATTTTCTATCAGGGTGTCCTTGAGGGAGCAGGGGTTCTGTTTGAGTCAATTTCCATATTATGATGAGGTGTGTCTGGACTTACACATCACATAAGAGTTGTACTGGGAACTTGGGAGTATTAGTTAACTTGTGCAGCATGTACAATGAAAAATTGTGTAGTTCATTGAAAAAATAATGAATGTGAATGACTCCATAATATATAACTCGTGCGATATGTGCAATGTTATAACAAATAAGCACCAGACATTAAAATATAATGTGAAATGCAGTGATTTTGTGTAAAACAGCACATGTCAGTAACATAAAAAGAACTATGGTTCTGTGACAAACACTGGAAGTGGCTGACTATGTACAGAATACATGTATATTACTCTCCTCTAAATGACAGATGCACTTTGCAGCTTTCTGTGTAAATGAAAACTAATCAGAATATTTTTCTTAATTTTCCCAAAACCAGGTTTCTTTACATGTTTCATGTAGACAAAACTTATTCAACTACAACAAATTAAACTTAACATGATGTACATTTGATTTTATGATCATTTATGAATGAATCCAGTACAGTAGCCCAGGAGCTCAACTGTATTTCACTGTTTATTGATTAAATTAGATTACCTGAACATGACATTACCATTACGAAACTTGTAGGACTGCAAGTTTTTGCACTGGATAAAGCAGGCTTAATGTTACTTCTTATTTGTCAAAATCAACACATTCTGGTCACTTAATTTCCATCTCTCAGCATGGTGGGATAGTTTTATTTTGTCACCACGTGATGCTGTCATCTCTTGGTTGCAAACAGGAGACCATCAACTTGGCTTCATTAAGAAACAAATCTGTTTGTGTGCTGCTGGCTTAGGTAGACTGTCTTACCTGACATCAATTATGCAAACCTGAGATTTTAACTTTCACACCATTTAGCTTCTTGAGATTAAATTGTCTGCAGCCAGTAGATAGTGGTCACTATCAGAGTCAGAAACTTTCACTCCCCCTTCACCACATAATGGTGTTGCCCTGTCCCCCTCCCCATTTGTCATCCTGTCTGTCACGACTGATGTAAGTTAGGGTTTGGCTATCTCTCTATTATAGTTGGTGTGCCTGTCATCCTGCTCCCCATGTCTCATCCTGCCAATCACAATTGACTTAAGTATGGGTTTTGGCTATCTCACTACTACAGTAAGCACTCATTTTATGAGGTGTGGTGTGTTCAACAGACCTGTTGAAAGACGTGTGTGGCTGCTGATGGAAGTTGACATTCCTCCACCTGTCATTCAAGCCTGAAACAGTCCAATCTACCACTCTCTCCTCTGTCCAACCTGGTCTACAAAATACCACAGCTGCCACACTTCTAAAGAAAATTTTTCAATGTGGTCAGGCTAAACTGGAGCTGATCCCAGTAAATAAGGTACTGAACTTTATTTTGGAACTTGTCCAAGGTCATCTGATTGAACCTTGTACTTACTGCTATGCACCAACAATGACCTTTACAATACTGTGACTGAAGCTCAAGTTTGTTAAATATGCAAGACCAGGATATGGATAAGTGAAGACAGGTGGCTGAATTAAGCATGGAATATAAACCTACATGCCAGGAAGTATAGGAAGACCACGAAGACACTAGAAACATTACTTTAAAGCTCACGCAGGCAATGCAGTTCTTAATCTGGAACAATTTTACTGCTTATTGAAATATAAACCTGGCACAGAATTTGAGCTTTACGTACAGCTATTAGACCTAACATAAAACTGTCCTACATTTTCCAGGCCCTACAACATGTCAATGATTGCAAGGAAACTGTCAACGCACTGTAAAAATGTACTACTAATCGGCCACTACAGCAAGACCAGATGTTATGCAAGCGGTTCTGGACTACCCTAACCTGAACCATGTAACTTACCTACCAAAAGTGGTAACAATTATCACAACATACCGACTGAATGAACATAACAATAACTTCACTACAGTTACTGTCATCAAACTACGCACCCCTTCTTCCCAACAGGATACCTTTCCGGTCATTTCGGCCGCTCATAAATTCAAATTTATTGTCGCTATAATAATAAATACACACAAATGAGATTACAGGTTACAGTTCCACCAAGTCAGAAGGTATGCGGGACTGAAGTTCTCGTGGGTATTAAAAAACTTCTTCCCAATGTGACGTCGTGGAAAATATCCCCCATCGTACGTTCCTTCTACAAAAAATGGCAACTTTATAGCTGGCTACACGATGTCACATCCCACTCTTAGTAAAGCGTCTGTTATGAAGCCTTGTACACTTTCTGCGACCATACTGAGGAAAGCAGGTCTTTTATTCACCTTCATCAGTTGCATTTCACAACTTAACCTAATTCTTCATTCAAGCGTACTTACATTTTTAACAACTAAAACTATGTAAAACTCACGCTTAAAACAGTTCCAATTATGCTTATTGGCTTTCCCATATGACGAACTAACAATCCCCCGTTTACTCGCACTCTGGGTTCGATCATCTGTTCTTCCATTTTTACCAAATGAAACAAACTCCCGCGTACGTACAGACATCAAAACACGGATTGTAACGGATTGCAGATATCATGATGTGCGGTATACTGATATACTAAATGATCTGTAATCTGTGGAAATTATACACTGCGTCTAGGAAGGTAGAAACCGAAACAGAAAATAAGTGCTGGCTAAATCAACTTAACCGTAATTTCAATAATGGCATAGCACAACTAGCACATTGACGATTTTGCTCACACCTGACTGCACATTTGTACCCTACCAGACCTAACTAACTCCATGGAGTAGAGTCCTTTCTGGGGAGCACACAGATCAAGTAGGCAAGAAATTCTCCGAATTTTGTGGAACTGGAAGCTTCGTTATTTACATGCTCCATGGAGTAGAGGCCTTCTTGAGAAGCTAACCGGTTCTCAGCTAGTCAAGAAATTCCGACATGTTATGCAACCCGGAGGTTCATGACGGCTTTTACAAGACCCCGCCGCCTGTTCCTATCCCGAGCTAGATCAATCCAGTCCATGTCTCCCTTCCATTTCCTGATATCAATATCAATATTATCCTCCCATCCTTGCCTGGGTCTTCCAAGTGATTTCCTTCCCTCACGTTACCCCACCAAAACCATGTACGTATATCCCCTAACCCCATATGTGTCATGTGCCCATCATATTTCATTCTTCTCCACTTGATCACCCGAATAATATTTGGTGGGGAGTACAAATCAGTAAGCTCCTTATTACGTAGTCTTTCCCATTCCCCTGTTACGTCGTTCCTCTTAGGCCCTGCTATGTTCCTCAGCTCCCTACTCTCAGACACCTTAAGCCTCTGTTCCTCAATGTGAGCAACCAAGTTTCACACCCACAGAAAACAACAGGCAAAATTGTGGTACTGTATATCTCAATCTTCACATTTTTAGATAACAAACTGGAAGACAACGGATTCTGTACCGAATGGTAGCAAGCATTCCTGAATATAATTTTGATTCGTTAGCATTGTTCTACCCTTTCAAAGCAATTATTATCAATCTGTATATTGTAACTTTTATGTACGGGGGAAGCAAAGGGATGAATCTGTTAGCTATATAATCTACTCATTGCTCGTGTGTTACGTAGATGTTTATCAACTGTAAAAGAAATGAAAGGCGGAGTCCCTCAGGGCTTGGTTCTTGGCCCAGTTTTGTTTCTGTTATATATAAATGATCTTCCCATTAACATACAAAGAGGAAGAACAACTCTGTTTGCTGATGATACAAAT